>Ga0247611_10000018_pt1 | contig 298144 bp, 261 predicted proteins | sample 177DNAGHGhighgp2_FD_192422 | JGI IMG/M metagenome (GOLD analysis project Ga0247611, IMG submission 192422) | Sheep rumen microbial communities from Palmerston North, Manawatu-Wanganui, New Zealand - 1770 DNA GHGhigh gp2 | ecosystem: Host-associated > Mammals > Digestive system > Stomach >... | reverse complement strand
TCTCAAAACCTTGTTTGCTAAACCTAATTTCAATAATGTCAATGAACTAACTGGTTCAAATGAACCGACTTTGTTTGATTGTTAAATTATTATTTTAAACGTCCACAGTTTTTAGTGGACAGCAATGTTTCATAATATAAGTTGAGGTATTATAATGTTCTGCTATTTAACATAGAAAGAATCTCCACCGACTCCGTAAGTGTGCAGACTGCCATATTTGCCGCCACCCTGGTATTCCTCAGCCCAGGAAACTCTTGTGGCCCTCTTGCCGTCTTTGGTCTTCCCGATGGAATAACCGTAGATTACACGGCGGATAGGAACACCGGCAGCTGTCTTTTCTATAGTCCAGGAGTCACTGGTAACAACTACATCCAGAACATCCTTGAACTTGCTCTTTTCAGCTGCAAGCGCCTTGGCCTTCATGGAAGCGTTCATGCCGCCGGCCTTAGGCATAGACTTGAACTCGAGATTACCAGGAGTGTTTAGTTTGATAGCCTCCCCTATGGCTTCGCAGAAAAGCAAAGCACCATAGTAATACTGCTCGTAGATATCCTGCTTGTAGTCTCCGTTGCACTGCTCCTTCCACCACTCGATAGGATAGCCTTCAAACAGCCAGGCGATGTTAAGCATCATATTGTAGTCAAGTTTTGCAACCCTTACCTGGTCGTCACTGGCTATAAAAGGATTCATGGCAGTAGTGCCTTCTGTACAGAAACGGAACTTGCGGCTTTCAGTAGCCCTTGAAACCATGCAGTTGAAGCCCTTTACATCTTCCTGGCTGACCGGTACTCCCGCATTCCACGATCCTACCGCAAACCTCGGATATACGTCATTATAGTAGAACTTGCCCTTCTCGTCTTTCTTCCAGTGCACATCCAGCACCGAAGTGTTGACTATCTGGCCACACTTGATGAGGAAATATGACCAGTTCTTCAGCTCTTTTATCAACTGGGCTGCAAGTTCAGGATTCTCTCCTTCCTCCATCTTTTCGAGAGTTTCGGTATCCCACTTGGCCCTGGCGTTCAGTTTCTTGGCAAGTGCCTTTACTGATTCGACAGTTTTTTTCCTCAGCCCCCATGCCAGCTTGTCCATATAGACGTCAGAGGCGTCATACATGCTCTGGGACGGTTCAATTGACATAAGTTCAGGAATCTCAGGCCCGGCAGAGATCGCAGATTTCTTTGCCGCAGGTTTATTCGAAACGGATGTTGAAGAAGATGATGATGCGGATGAAGATGATTTTGATGTCCCCGAAGCCGGAGCAGCTTCTTCAGAAGAATTGCCTAATGCATTGTCCACAGCTTTCTCAACCGCTTTCTCGGTCTTCTCCTTTACAGCTTTCTTGGCCTTGTTGAGTACTCCTTTGAGCTGAGCGTCAGCTATATTGTTGACACAGAACAATATTGCCACGGTCATAAGAATTCGACAGATATTTTCAGATTTCATAATATTAGGATTTAGTTTAAGTCGCCAATTGCATTATGGTTTCAAATTTAGCAAGATTATACGGATAAATCAAAAATAATCGTATCTTGTGCTTGAAAAAATAACCTTTAAACCAAATGATATGAGAAACATCAGGAAAACCGGCATTTATGCCGCATGCCTTGTCATTGCCGGGCTTGTTGCCGGGTGCAACAACTCCAACCAGAAATCAGCGGACAATAACGCTTCAGTTCCTCAAGCACAATCAGAAACATCTATGAATCAAACTCCAGCAACCCCGTCTGAAGCCGTTGTTGACGGCAACACAGTAACTTTTGGCACTCACTCCTACACTGTTTCAGGAGAATTCAACAACTCATACAAAGTTCCAACAGCTTTTGTGACATTCACAAACTTCCCTTCAGACTACAACGAGTTCGAAGCCGTTTATAACGCCCTTCTGGGAAAGAGCATCCAGGGAACCGCAGCCATGATTCCTATGGCAATTGAACTGTACGCCAGAGACGCTGCAGTTGGTGAAAGATGCTTCGACCTTCTCTGCAACAGTTCAGCAACCGTCAGCGGAATCATCCGCATCCTGAAGACCAAGCTGGTTCCGGTAGAGCATGCTCCTGTAAATGACCCTTACATCCAGAGGTACATGGCTGCAGCGCTTCTCAAGGGCGCAAAGGCAGACAACGCCTACAGTCCAGACATGCCTTACACCGTAGAGATGGCCGCTTCTCCTAACGGAGTGCACAATGTAACAGGCGGAACAGACACCTTCATCTACATAATCGCCGATGGTTGGGATACCCGCCAAAGAGGAGTTGAAATCTTCCAGGCAGACGGAAGTGACCTCTACAAGGTTTACAACTGCCCATCTTGCTATACTCAGTGCAAGAACATAAAGGGCACTTGGGGCGGCCTCCAGTAAGCCGTTTTTCGCTAAAGTCTGGTTATCAAGGATATACTAACTTGAAGGGGGTCTGAACAAGGCCCCCTTCATTTACTTATATCGTTGATTATAAATCACATATAAAAAACGCCACCCAAATGGCAGCAATTTGACAAAATGGCAGTTTTCTGGCGGTTCTCTGCGATGGCACAATTATAGAGATATACCATCGCGGAGCAAAAAAACGGCAAGCAGTCTCGGACAAATAGCAAAATGCCGGCTGATGAGTTTAGCTCCATAAATAAATGTGAAAACAAAAAAATAGGAGATAAAATTATGGGAAAAATTATCGGAATCGACTTGGGAACAACCAACAGTTGTGTCTCAGTAATGGAAGGCTCTGAGCCTACCGTAATCATCAACAGCGAAGGAAAGAGAACCACACCTTCAGTAGTTGCGTTCACAGGAAACGGTGAGAGGAAGATCGGTGATCCGGCAAAGCGTCAGGCTATCACCAACCCAACCAAGACCATATACTCAATCAAGAGGTTCATGGGTGAGACTTATGACAGGGTTCAGACTGAAATCGGCCGTGTCCCTTACAAGGTAGTGCGCGGTGACAACAACACCCCGAGGATTGACATAGACGGCAAGTTCTATTCTCCTCAGGAGATTTCCGCAATGGTTCTCCAGAAGATGAAAAAGACCGCAGAAGACCATCTTGGACAGACAGTTACCGAGGCTGTCATCACAGTTCCGGCATACTTTACAGACTCTCAGAGACAGGCCACCAAGGAAGCCGGTGAGATTGCCGGACTCCATGTCAAGAGAATCATCAACGAGCCTACTGCAGCAGCTCTGGCTTACGGTCTGGACAAGAAGGAAAACGATGCGAAGGTTGCAGTGTTCGACCTCGGAGGCGGTACCTTTGATATTTCAATCCTTGAGCTCGGCGACGGCGTGTTTGAGGTAAAGTCAACCAACGGTGACACCCACCTTGGAGGAGACGACTTTGACCATGTCATCATAGACTGGATGGTTGAGGAGTTCAAGAACGAGCACTCCGGTGCAGACCTCAGCAAGGATCCTATGGCTCTTCAGAGGCTGAAGGAAGCTGCCGAGAAGGCAAAGATCGAGCTTTCAAGCCAGACAACCACCGAGATCAACCTGCCTTACATCATGCCTATCGACGGTGTGCCTCAGCACTTTGTAAAGACACTCACCAGGGCTAAGTTCGAGGCTTTGGCAGACAACCTCTTCCAGAAGTGCATCGAGCCTTGCCGCAAGGCTTTGGCAGACGCACATCTGAACGCAAGCGACATCAACGAGGTTCTGCTGGTGGGCGGTTCAACCCGTATCCCTAAGGTACAGCAGATGGTAAAGGATTTCTTCGGAAAAGAGCCTAACAAGAGCGTAAACCCTGATGAGGTTGTTGCTATCGGAGCTTCCATCCAGGGCGGCGTTCTGGCAGGTGACGTAAAGGACGTGCTTCTGCTTGATGTAACACCTCTGTCTCTGGGTATCGAGACCTACGGCGGAGTGTTCACCAAACTGATTGAGGCAAACACAACAATCCCTACCCGCAAGAGCCAGATATTCTCCACTGCATCTGACAACCAGCCATCAGTTGAAGTACATGTGCTCCAGGGTGAACGTCCTATGGCATCAGGCAACAAGTCTATAGGCAAGTTCCATCTGGACGGAATCATGCCGGCTCCAAGAGGTGTTCCACAGATTGAGGTTACCTTCGACATCGACGCCAACGGTATCCTGAACGTTTCCGCAAAGGACAAGGGAACAGGCAAGGAGCAGCAGATACGTATCGAGGCTTCAAGCGGCCTCAGCGATGCTGAAATCAAGAGGATGAGAGATGAGGCAAAGGCCAACGAGCAGGCCGACAAGGCTGAAAGGGAGAAGGCCGACAAGCTCAACAACGCGGATGCACAGGTATTCGCCAGCGAGAAGAACCTCAAGGACTACGGCGACAAGATTCCTGCTGACAAGAAGTCAAGGATTGAGGAAGCCACCAGGAAGCTCAAAGAGGCTCATCAGGCAAAGAACATTTCCGCACTTGAGGGCCTTATGAACGAACTCAACGAGGCTTGGCACGCTGCCAGCGAGGAAATGGCAAAGGCAGCAGGCGCACAGCAGGGCCCTAACCCTGGCGCAGGCACACAGGGCGGCTACGGCCAGAACACCGGCTCAACCGGAAACTCCGGCAGCAACGGCAAGGACGGCGAAGTAACCGACGTTGACTTTGAGGAAGTGAAGTAACATTTCCCTATGCTAAAAGAGGCGTGTTTCTTAGGAAGCACGCCTTTTTTATGTTAATTATTCAACTTTTTATCAACATCGCTGAATATTTTTAATTGTTTGCGCTGTTTTTTGTGATTTTTGCTTAACTTTGGAAACTTAAAACAACGATTGTTTCAGATTAATGTTAAAATAACGAATATGGACTGGTTAGAAAAGTACAGCGACCGCATCGTGAGCGCACAAGATGCGGCAAAAGCAATCCAGAGCGGAATGAACATCGTTTTAGGCCACTCTGCAGCCGCTCCTCAGGAGATTCCTTTGGCTATGATGGACCAGAGGGAGAGGCTGAAAGACGTGAACATCTATCACATGGTAACCTTGCATCCTGCAACATACATGCTGCCTGAGGGTTACGGTCATTTCCGCCACATTACCAACTTTGCACACGGCAATACAAGAGAAGGTCTCAACGATGACCGCGGAGACTTCTTCCCTTACTACTACCATCAGATTGGAGACTGGTTTGACACCCGCTATCCGATTGACGTTGCAATGATTACCGTTACTCCTCCTAACGAGGACGGATATTGCAGCCTCGGTATTTCCGTTGACTACACCAAGCTTGCCGTTGACCGCGCAAAGATGATCATCTGCGAGATGAACGACCAGATGCCTTTCCTGGGCTATGGAGACTGCCTGATCCACATTTCAAAGCTTGACTACATAGTAAGAACATCCAAGCCTATGTTCCAGCTTCCTAAGCCAACCATAGGACCTGTTGAGGAGAAGATCGGCGAATACTGCGCTTCACTGGTTGAGGACGGTGCCACCCTGCAGCTTGGTATCGGCGCCATTCCTGACGCAGCCCTGCACTATATGACCAACAAGAAGGACCTCGGAATCCATACCGAGATGTTCTCTGACGGTGTTGTAGAGCTTGTTAAGAAGGGAGTTGTGACAAACGCAAAGAAGAAGCTCCACCCGGGCAAACTGGTTACCGGATTCCTTATGGGAAGCCAGATGCTCTACGACTTCGTGGACCACAATCCAGACGTTCTGATGTTCCCTGTAAACTACTGCAACGACCCTCGCACCATCTGCCAGATGGATCATTTCGTATCCATCAACTCGGCTCTTGAGATGGACCTCCAGGGCCAGAGCACCGCAGAGACCATCGGACTGAAGGTGTTCAGCGGAACCGGCGGACAGGTTGACTTCATCCGCGGCGCTTCCTGGAACAGGACCAGCAAGGCTATCCTCGCTTTCCCTTCCACTGCAAAGCACGGAGAACTTTCACGTATCAAGGCCTTCCTGACAGAGGGTGCCGGAATCACAACCCCAAGAGACGACATAGATTATGTAATCACCGAGTACGGTATCGCTCACCTGAAGGGTGCAACCCTCAGAGACAGGGCAAGAATGCTCATCGGTCTGGCACATCCTAAGTTCCGCGACGACCTTATCAAGGAGTTCGAGAGAAGATTCCCTCGCACGCCTTACAAGCCTTGGGAAGGCACTACCGAAATGGTTTACTAAAATTCTAACACACAACTGATATGTACGACAAAGAACGCGGGCTCTACATAGCCCATTCCGAGAACGGCCCTATTTCTCTCGTAGGCAAGATGGCCAACCGCCACGGTCTGATAGCTGGAGCTACAGGTACCGGTAAGACAGTTTCCCTCCAGGTAATGGCAGAGAGCTTCTGCCAGGTAGGTGTACCTTGCTTCATGGCAGATATGAAGGGCGATCTTTCCGGCATAAGCCAGGCCGGAAAGACCAGCAGCTTCATAGAAAAGAGAAAAGAGGAGTTCGGTGTTCCGGACCCTCAGTACCAGGCCTGCCCCGTAAGGTTCTTTGACGTGTTCGGAGAGCAGGGCCATCCTATGAGATCAACCATCTCGAGGATGGGCCCTCAGCTTCTCTCCAGAATCCTTGAACTCAACGACACCCAGGAGGGAGTACTCAACATCCTTTTCCGCATCGCCGATGAAAAAGGCCTCCTGCTGGATGACATCAAGGACCTGCGCTCCATGCTGAATTTCCTTGGCCAGCATGCCGCAGAATACACCACCCTTTACGGCAACATCGCTCCTCAGAGCATCGGTGCCATCCAGAGGTCTCTGATGACTTTGGAAAACCAGGGCGGTGACAAATTCTTCGCCGAGCCTGCATTTGACATAATGGACCTTCTCCAGATAGATATGGCAACCGGCAAAGGTATAATGAACGTTCTGGCAGCCGACAAGCTGATGCACAACCCTAAGCTTTACTCCACCTTCCTGCTCTGGCTGCTCAGCGAACTTTACACAACCCTTCCTGAGGTCGGAGACCTGGACTTCCCTAAGCTGGTCTTCTTCTTCGACGAGGCTCACATGTTGTTTGACGGGGCTTCCAAGAGCCTGACAGACAAAATTGAGCAGGTAATCCGTCTCATCCGTTCAAAGGGTGTTGGAGTTTATTTCATCTCCCAGCTTCCGACTGACATTCCTCAGGTTATCCTCGGCCAGCTCGGAAACCGCATCCAGCATGCCCTGAGGGCCTATACTCCTAAAGACCAGAAGGCCGTGAAGGTTGCAGCAGAGACCTTCCGCGCCAACCCTCAGTTCAAGACTGAAGATGCCATAATGAACCTTGGAACAGGAGAAGCTCTGGTTTCCTTCCTCGATGAAAAAGGCGCTCCAAGAATTGTCGAGAACGCCAAGATTCTCTTCCCTCTAAGCCAGATAGGCCCTATTGATGAAGGTCAGAGGAGCCAGATAATCAAGTCTTCAAGGCTCTTTGGAAAATACGACAAGATTACAGACCGCGAGTCTGCATTTGAAGCCCTCCTGGCCCAAAGCCTGAAAGAAGAGGAAGAAAAGAAGAAGGCTAAGGAAGAAGCCGAAAGGCAGAAACAGAAGGAGAAAGAGGAAAAGGAAAAAGCCAAGAAGAAAGGAAAGAGCGGCCTGAGCAAGATATGGAAAGCCATAGTTACCGCCCTTACCGCAACTCTTGCAACAATAGTGGGCAACAAGCTTACAGGTACAAAGAGCAAGACCAGCGCCGGCAAAAAGATCCTCAAGAACACCACTACCGCCGCCACCCGTCAGATCACCAGAGACATCCTTGGCAACCTGATAAAGTAAGGCTCAACTGTTTTTCCTTTACTCTATTTTGAGTTTGCTGGATACCAGCTTGCCATCTGAAGTGAAATCATCTTTTGCTTAAGTTCCTGGATTACAGACAAGTCGGCAGGGAGCCAATCTACTGATTCCAGTTCATTGGCTGATAACCACTTGGCAGACTCGTGTTCAAGAAGATGGAGGGTGTCGTTTTTCAGGCTGCACAGATAGCAGTGGAGAACAAGGTGGAACTTCGGGTAGTCGTATTCAACAGTACGGAGGAAGGAATCAACAGTGATGTCAGCATCCAACTCTTCCTTGATTTCCCTTTTAAGCGCCTCTTCACGGCTTTCACCGCTTTCAATCTTCCCACCCGGGAACTCCCAGAAATCCTTGAAATCCCCGTAGCCTCTCTGGGTTGCAAAGACACGGCCGTCCTTTTTTATGACGGCCGCTACCACTTCTATGGTTTTCATCTTTTTACCAGTCGTATTTAAGGTGCTTGACTGTTTTCTTTTCCTCGATGATCATCCTCAGGGAATCTATTCCCATCTGGAGATGGTCTTCAACATAGTTTTTTGTCACGATGTTGTCGCTGGCCTCAGTCTTGATGCCCTCAGGTATCATAGGTTGGTCGGAGACAAGAAGAAGGGCTCCGGTCGGGATGTGGTTTGCAAAACCACAGATAAACAAAGTGGCAGTTTCCATATCCACGCACATCGCCCTGGTGGTGGAAAGGAGGGTCTTGAAATGCTCGTCGTGCTCCCAAAGCCTTCTGTTGGTCGTGAATACGGTTCCTGTCCAGTAGTCCTTGCCGTGGTCTCTGATGGCTGAGGAAATTGCTCGCTGGAGCATGAATGCAGGCAGGGCCGGAACTATCAGAGGATAATAGTCGTCAGAAGTTCCCTCTCCCCTGATGGCGGCAATCGGAAGGACAAGGTCCCCTATCTTGGTATGTTTGTCTATGCCGCCGCACTTGCCAAGAAATAGACAGGCCCTCGGATGGATTACTCCCAGAAGGTCCATGATGGTGGCGGCGTTAGGGCTTCCCATTCCAAAGTTGATTATGGTAATACCCTCAGCGCTGGCATTAGGCATGTTGCCTTCCCTCCCCACAACCTCAACGCCGAACTTCTGGGCAAACATATCCACATAGTTGCCGAAGTTTGTGAGAAGTATGCAGTCCGTGAAGTCCTCCAGTTTCCTCTTGGTGTACCTCGGAAGCCAGTTTCTGGCAATGTTCTCCTTCATTATCTTGGCGTCGGGATTAGCCAGCGCATTTTTCTGTTCCATAACTGTATTGTTTATCGGTTGACTGCAAATATACTAAAAGATGCCTACTCTTCTTCCAGAAGACGGCTTGGAGAGTCGGTGTCTATTGAGACGGCGTCCGCCTCCACATCGCGGAGTTTGCGGTTTATCTGGTTGGTGCGGGTGGTGATAAGCTTGTCCATGTCCTCCAGTCCGCCCTGGATCTTGCCCTTGGCCTTTTCAAGCATATCGCCGAACTTGCCGAACTCGGTCTTGACCTCTCCAAGGACTTTCCAGACGTCGCTGCCTTTCTTCTGGATGGCAAGCGTACGAAAGCCCATCTGGAAACTGGTAAGTATGGCAGAAAGATTGGTAGGGCCTGCAACCGTTATGCTGAACTCTTTCTGGAGGCTTTCCAGAAGGTTGGCGTCTCTGGCTACCTCGGCATAAAGTCCCTCGAACGGAAGGAACATTATGGCAAACGGAGTGGTCTGAGGCACGTTGATATACTTGGAGATATTTTTTGCCTCGTTCTTTATGGCAGAGCAGAACTCCCGGCGTGCACTGTCCATAACATCCTTGTCAGCAGACTCATAAGCCTCCAAGAGAGCGTCATAGCGGTCTTTAGGGAATTTTGAGTCTATAGGCAGGAGCACAGGATTCCCGTCCTGGCCGGGGAACCTGACGGCAAACTCCACAACTGCGTTCTTGTCCGCACCGGTATGAGCGTTGGCTACATACTGCCCCGGTGCAAGATACTGTTCCAGAAGCATCTGGAGCTGTACCTCGCCGAGTCCGCCACGCATCTTCACGTTTGAAAGGACCTTCTTCAGGCCACCGACATCCTTTGCCAGGTCACGCATCTCGGCAAGGCCGTTCTTGACGTTGTCCAGCTGGTTGCCCACAGTTTCAAAGCTCTTGCTGATGCGGTCGTTGAGAGTCTTCTCCAGCTTCTCCTCCACGGTATTGCGCATTTTCTCCAAGCTCTTCTCTGTGGAAAGAATCATACCTGCCTGAGTCTTCTCTATCTGCTCCAGTTTTACCTTCTGACTTGCTTCCAAAGACTTGAGTCTTTCTTCCTGCCCAACCTGCATTTTATCAAGCTGGAGTCTTTGGCTTTCCTCCATTGACTTGAGCCTTTGCTCCTGCATAGTTTTTAGGCTCTCAATCTGGTCTTTCTGGCTCTCGCGCATATCCTTTATCCTCTCCGATATCTCTTCCCTCTGCGATGTCTGCGCCCTCTCGTAATCATCCTTGTTCTCCTTGTGATACTCTTTCAGATTCTGGCTCAAATCCTTCAAATAAGAAGAATTATTTTCCTTGAAAGAATTGAAGAAACGTTCATTGTCATCTTTCAAGGACCTTATCATCTTACCTTGTTTTGTTGAAAGAAGGAACAGAACCACTAGCGCCACAACCAACAGCGCAAAAACCACATAAATCAATACCTCAGGCATAACTCCAAATTTTTCCAAATTTACAAAAAACTCCCGACCTCAATAAGAAGTCGGGAGCTTTTGTGTTTTGTTTGTTCGGGTATTCCTATCTGATTTCCTTCAGCAGGCCATTTACAGCTGCTTCCAGCTGAGGGTCTTTGCCGGAGAGGAAGTCATTGTAAGGAAGTTCAACCTTTACGTCAGGCTCAAACTGCTTGTTCTCTGTAACCTTGCCGTCTGTTCCCATGGATCCGATCATCGGGATGCCGAATACGATTGTAGGATCTATCTGGGTCTCCCACCATACGGCGGTTCCGGTGCCAGGAACAGGCATACCATAAACCTTGCCGATGCCGTTCTGCTGATAGACGAACGGGAACATGAAGGCGTCTGAATAGTTGCCCTCGCAGGTGAGGACTGCGCTCGGCTTCTGCCATCTGCCAAGAGGCTCTCCGTCGTCCAGGAGGTCTCCCTGAGGGGCATAGCGCATATAGGTCTTGGCACCGAGCAGAGTGACAAGCTCGTCGTGGAGCCAGCCGCCTCCGTTGAACCTGGTGTCAACCACCACTGCCTGCTTCTTCACGTGCTTGCCCATCAGACGGTTGTAGATGACCTGGTAGCTCTGCTGGTTCATTCCCTCAACGTGGACATAACCTATCTTGCCGCCTGAAAGTTCCTCAACCATTTTCTCGCATCTTCTTACCCACCACTCGTAAACCAGATGGCTCAGCGATGACTCGGCAACTGGACGGAGAGTCTGCGTGAAGGTGCCGCCGGCGGTGGACTTGACAGTTACAACGGTATTTACGTTGGCGATGTTGTTGAGGTATTTGTTGTAGTTCTCTGATGCAGGGATATTCTCGCCGTTTATTGCGGTGATTATGTCACCAGGGCGGATCTTGTTGGAAAGTTTGTCTGCAGGGCCGCCAGGGATGATGGCTGAAACCTTGATTCCCTCTCCTGTGTAGGTCTCGTCGAAGAGCATTCCGAAGTTGGCGGTAACATCGCCACCTGTCATCACTCTTGCGGCATAATAACGGCCACCAGTGTGGGAAGCGTTAAGCTCGCCGAGAAGTTCGCTCAGAAGAACCTGGAAATCATAGTTGTTGTTGATGTAAGGGAGGAACTTTGCATATTCGTCGTGATACATCTTCCAGTTGATTCCGTGGATGGTAGGATCGTAGAACTTCTTGGTAACCTGGAGCCACATGTGGTCGAACATATAAGCCCTCTCGCCAGCAGCGTCAAGTTCCATCTTGCCTGCAATCATTATCGGCTTTGCCATTCCGCTCATAAGGTCGATCTTCACAGGAGAACCGTTGCGCAGGGCAAAAAGACTCTTCTCGTCTGCGCTGAGCTCGGCTGCTGAAAGCATTCCGCCTACTGAACCCTGGCCTACCTTCTTGCTTTCACGGCTGCGGGTATCTGTGCTCCAGAGCTCCATTCCTTTCTCACCGTTCTTTGCATAGTACATCTTCTTGCCGTCCTTGGTAAGGAAATAAGCCATTGGGGAACCATCTGTGCGGATATCTGCAATACGGGTCTCGATGAGGTCAAAGTCATCAAAGACTATCTGTTTGACCTCTTTCTTTGCATCAGGCTTGCCGTCTTTCTTGTCGCCTGTTTTGTCACCTGGCTTTCCTTCAGGTTTCTTTCCTGCCTTTTCCTTCTCTTCCAGAAGCTCGAAGTCATCCTTGCTGAGCATGAACTTGTCGTAAGACTCCTTGTCGAAGAAAGCGGCCTTCACTCCACCGCCGCCGCGGTTTCCGCCGCTGCCGATGTAAGTCATGGCCTGTCCGCCGAAGCCGAACTTGGCCATTCTCTCGCCGTAAGCGCTGTTGACCGGATATCGGATCTCTCCGCCGTCTGCACTGATAAGGGCGGTTGCTCCGCCTCTCATCATGTTCTTCTGGTCATCGACCAGCAGCCACTTGCTGTCAGGAGACCACTCATATCCCCAGTCTCCGTCGCGATAAGAATGGTTGTGGCCCTTAGGAAGCACCGTTACAGTCTTCTTGCTCTTGAGGTCCATCACCTTCAAGGTGTTGCGCTCGCTGATGTAAGCCAGTTTCTTTCCGTCAGGAGAAACGTCCGGCATGAAGTTGTCTTTTCCGTCGGCGACAACCTTGTCTATGTTGATGAGAGTGGAGGCGTAGAAGTACTTCTCGGTGGTGTCCTTGAGGGTAGCCTTCATGATGTTCCAGTTGCCGTCAACCTCAGCGGAATAATAGATGGCCTTTCCGTCCGGATCCCAGGTGATCATCCTCTCCTGGTAAGGAGTGTTGGTGATTCTCTTGGTGCGGCCGTCGTTCACTCCCACCACGAAAAGTTCGCCGCGGTTGATCAGGGCAATTTCCTTGCCTGTAGGGCTTACGGACATCTCGGTGGCGTTCTTTATGTCTATGTTCTTGATTTTCTGGTAACCAGCATTGTCAGCCACATAGATATTCAGTTTTTTGGCCTTCTGGCCGTCCTTTATGGTGTAGATGTCGCCCTTCCATACAAATGAGATGGTGCCGTTCTTTGCGATGCTGATCTCCCTTACAGGGAAATCCTTGAAATCGGTCAGCTGAGTCTTGGTCCCCGATGCAAGGTCCTGCTTGAAGAGGTTCAGGGCGTTGTTGGCCTTGTTGAGCTTCATCTCGGAAATATAGTAAACAGCCTTTCCGTCAGGGCTGAAGACAGGCTTCAGGTTCTCGCCCTCGTAGGTGCTGACCTTGGTGTAAGTGTTTGCCTTGAGGTCATATACCCAGATGTCGCGGGTAACGGAAGATGTATGGTGTTTTCTCCAAGGGTCTTCGTAGCCTTTCTTGTCCTGGAATACGATCTTGCTTCCGTCAGAGTTGAAATTAGCCTCGTCTGCACCGGCTGCGGTAACCAGGATAGGTCTTCCGCCGCCTACCGGAATCTTATAGAGATTCTTGAACATTGAAGAAGGGAAGCGGATGCTTTCTGCGGGAGCGAACCTGCCGCTTCCGAACAGCACATACTTTCCGTCAGGAGTGAAGTCGAACGGATAATCTGCTGTGGAATTGTAGGTAAGCCTTACAGGCACGCCGCCGCCGGCTGGCATTACGAACACGTCAAAGTTTCCGTAAAGGTCACTTGCATAGGCAATGTACTTGCCGTCCCGGCTCCAGACAGGATAACCGCTGTAGTTGTCTCCGCTGGTGATTGCGGTTGCAAGTCCTCCTTCTGATGAAACCTTGTAGAGATTGCCCATATAACCGAAGACAATCTGGGAACCGTCAGGAGAAATGGCCGGATTGCGCAGCCACCTGACATCCTGCTGCGCGCTGGAAACAGTGGCTGACATCACCACAAGAGCCAGTGCTGCAACAGAGAGTGTGAATCTTCTAAATATTCTGTACATAATCACGGGGTTGTTTGTTCTTTATTTAGACGTTTTAATATCCGTTTTGTGAGTTTCAAGGCAAACTATTTTTTGTCTTGTGAAAGGTAGAACTTACGGTCCGGTTTTCCGTTGAATGTCCTTTTGACTGAATCCACCTTCTCATAGAAGAGCGGCACCTTGTGCCTTTCCAACCTGGTCATCAGATAACGGCCCAAAGACCTGAAATCCACATCCGTTCCGTCTTTGACGGAAACCAGGAGTTTTGGGGCCGCCCCGGTTATGGGGTGCGGAACCGGTATGCAGATGCAGTCGCTGACTCCCTCGAAAGACATCGCAGCATCTTCCACTTCGAGAGGTGAAACCTTGAACCCTCCTACATTGATGACATCATCTTCCCTTCCCTTCAGGTTCAACATTCCGTCTTCGTCTATATAACCGGAATCTGAGGTATAAAGGACTCCGTCTCTGAGTATTGAAGATGTTCTCCGGGGATCTCCCAGATACCCTGTCATCAGAGTCTTGCCCTTGCAGGCTATGGTTCCTTTGTCAGTTATGAAAATTTCTGAATTGGGCATCGGCCGTCCCAGGCATCCGGCCTTGCACTTTCCGCCGTTGAAATCCACTGTACAGACAATGCCTGTCTCCGTGGATGCGTAGGTATTGTAGAGCCTGCTCTTTGGAAGAAGACGGCAGAGAGCCTCCATATCGGACTGTGAAATGGCAGCGGCACCGGTTTCTATGAAGTCTATCTTGTCTGCCAAAGCGGCGAGGCGCTCCGGGCAGAACTGCAGAAGGATCCGGATGCTTGCAGGAACCAGGAATGTCGCCATCTTTTCTGCCGGGTAGCTGAAAGCTCCGAAAAAGCTGTCCAGGTCCTTCAACCCGTCCACGATAATCATGGTAGCGCCCAGCATAATTACCGGATACATCTTGGAAAGGCTGCCGATGTGGTTAAGAGGCCCGTTTATGACAAAGGCCAGCTCGTGAGAAAAGCCCTGTCCGTGAATGAGGTTTTCTGCATCGGCGATGATTGTCCTGTGGCTGATTATCACACCCTTGGACTTTCCTGTTGTGCCGGTGGTGTAAAGCACTTCCGCCGTGCCCTCTGCAACCGTGTGGGAAGAAAGTTCAGCGGAGATTGCCTCGAACACTTCCTCAGGAATGTCTTTGGCCAAAGGTGCCACCGCAAATCCAAGTCTCTGGTATGCAAAGTAATCAGCGATGTATTCAACGGACGGGAGAGCCCTCAGGCAGACGATGCGTGACGATGATGACGCAACACTCCTCCGGAGTTCTTCTGCACGCTTATCAACCCTACCCTGCAGCTGACTGTAGGAAAACGACTCCCCGCCTGCCACCAAGGCCGGCTTGTCAGGATACAAAGAAGCGTTCCGTGCCAGATAATCACCTAGTATCATGGACTACCGTGTGGAAAGTTTACGTTCGACAAGAGATACCAGGCTGTCCAGATTCTTCAGGTTCATCGGAGTAGCGTCAGATGCATCAAGTTTTATATCGTACTCATCAGACAGTTTCATAAGAATAGCGGCAACTCCCAGAGAATCCAGTTCGCTGAAAAGAAAATCAGAATCAAAGTCCACAAGAGGAAGCGCCTCTTCCAAAATTTTCCTTATATGCTCTTTCATGACAGATTGTTTGTTCAACTACGAAGATACGATATTAATGACAATAATAAAAGCAGATTCCTAACTTTGCAGCATGAAGACTGACAAAATGAAAAAGGCCTACATACTTATTGCACCTGGTTTTGAAATACTTGAGGCCGCAGCGCCTGTAGATGTGCTGGAAAGGTGCTCAATAGAAGTCGAGAAAGTTGCTGTCTGCGGAGAGATGGACGGCAAAATCTTTGGCAAGACAGACCTCCTGATACCATCTTCCCATAATGTCTTCATCAAGGCTGATTCTTTCCTCAGCGATATGGCTGACGTGGAGAGGATTGCCTCAGATGGTGCTATGGTAATACTGCCTGGAGGATTCCCTGGCTACAGGAACCTTTCCTCAAACCCTTTGGTGGGGAAACTCCTGCAAGAGTATGAAAAAAGAGGCCGGCTGATTGCCGCCATCTGCGGAGCCCCAAGCGCTCTGTCCACATTCCACATTCTTGAAGGAAGCAAGCTCACCTGCCACAGTTCAGTAAAAGACATTCTCACAGCAGAAAAAGGCGGGATTCCGGGATATGTATATACCGGCAGACCAGCAGAAAAAGACGGCAGGCTCATAACCGGAAGAGGAGCGGGAGTATGTATGGAATTCGCATTCGCCTGCGCAGAAGCGCTGGTAAGTCAGGAAGTCATCGCCGAGGTAAAAAAGAAAATGGAAATGACACTGCTGCAGCCCTGAGGCTACTAAGGCGCCTTTCAAAGAGAAAGCCTGTTCAGGACAGGATTGCTGTAAATCTTGAGATACAGGTTCATCAGAGGAAGCAGATTCTCCTTCCAGCCGGAAAGTGTCTTGTGCATCACCTCGGCAAATTCCTTGTATTCCTCTTTGGTGTATTTGTCTGTGAACTTGAATGTATTATACAGCATGTCAAATGCTATATAGTTTGTCTTGAACAGCTTGTATCCGTTGTAAATCCTCGCGTCAAGCAAAGATGCCATATAGGCAAGGGCCTCGTGCCTGTCAAGGCTCTCTATGGCAAGAAGCTCTTCGGCTGAAACCGGAGGACAGATCTGGATATGGACATGGCCTTTAGGAGAAAGGATGCCGCTCATTATGCTACGGAAGTCCTCACCTTTCTCTTTGATGTACGGATGTTCCTGAGACAGGTACAGTTCCCTCACTTTCTGGGTAATACAGGTTTCCCATTCGTATGATATGGCCATCGGCACTATATTCAGTTCAGAGAAGTTCTTCCCAAGGTTCCTTTCTCCGGAAAGTGAAAACATCTTGAGCACTGTCTGGTTTGTGCGGTCATCGCCGTCTTTGGTGCGTCCGTTCCTCTGGGCTATCCATACAGATGTATTCCTCTCCTTGACAACATAACGCATATAGCAGGACAGATGGTGTGAGACATTCCAGAAGTTCTTTGCAGAACCGCTGCGCACAACCTTGAACATACGGTTGCTTTTGCCTATGTCCGTCACGAGCCCGGGCTGCATCAGATTGTCTCCGAAAGTTATTTCCGAGCAGTCCAGACCGTTGTTGTAGAGAGCGATTTGAAGAAGTGCCGCATCCAGGAGAATATCCCTGTGGTTGGACACGAAGAGGTATCCCTTGCCCTTTTCCAGATTTTCAAAACCGCCGTATGTAAATCCGTCAGTGGTCTTTTCTATGATGGCGTTTATGGCATCGAACATGAAATTGATCTGGAACTGGCTGACTGTCTTGTAAGAAGTGAACTCCTCCATCTTTTTCTCAACAAGACCGGGCCCGTAGATATACTCCATCACCTGAGGAAAATCCTTGTTGGATGCAATGCGCTGCATGGCAGAAGGTATTTCATCATCCCTGTAAGGACGGATATCATCCCATATAGAAGAGAAATCTCTCGGTGTTGGTGTATTTATATCCATATCAGTCAAAAACGCTGTTTTGCAGCCATTCTGTAAACCTGTCCGCCCATCCTGCAGCACCGGATCCGGCAGCTGGCTTTAACCCGAAGCCGTGCTTTCCCGTAGGATGGATTTCGACAACGCAATTTACTCCATTTTTCTTCAATTCGGAAGCAAATGCCCTGGAACCTTCAATCCGGACCACAGGATCATCTTCGCAATGAAGCAGGAAAACGGGAGGAAAGGTTTCATCAACCCTGTCTTCCAATGAAAGCTTTCCGACCAGGGAAATGTTTCCTCTCAGCAGATGGTCTCTGGATGGTTTATGGACGTACGGTTCCTTCATCGTAACCACAGGATAGATCATAGCCACAAAAGCAGGACGGTAACGCGGATTCTCTTCCAGGGCAGTACATCCCGCAAGATGTCCTCCAGCTGAAAAGCCTGCCACTCCGATTTTTGTGGTATCTATTCCAAACCGCTCCGAGTTGTCCTTTATATAGTCCACAGCCTTACGGTAATCCTCAAGCTGCTGAGGATACCTCGCTCCGTAAAAACCCATCCTGTAACGCAGCACCACAGCCCTGAATCCTTTGGAGATAAAGTACCTGGCCACATCGTGTCCTTCTGAATTGATTGCCAGATATGTATAGCTGCCTCCCGGAAGCACGATCACGGCAGGAGCCTTTTCTGAAGGCTTAGACGGGGCATAGACAAAAACCTTGCTCCGGTAACGGCCTTCAAACCTGGCCTCACCACCCTTCCAAAGCTTGTGAGTAAGATATTTCTGCTGAGCTATGGCTCCCCCTGAGACAAAAAGCAACAGAAGGCAAAGCAAAGCGGACTTAAACCATTTCACCTTCAGATCTATATAGATTCCTGTCATTATCGCGATAATTCTTATATTTCCTGTCTTGGGCAACCTTGCCTTCCAAAGACAGATAAGCTGTTTCATAAAACCTCCTGAACTCCTGGGCCTGCTTAAGAGGGCGGATACCCCAGTCCTTGAGTTGAGGGTAAGGCACTGCATCGCAGAGCTGTATGGCAACCTTACCTCTCCTGAGAATATGCTCTCCTTTCGGGAGAATTTCTCCCGGGCCGAAAAGGACAACCGGCAGAATATCCAGCTCCAGTTCAGAAGCCAATGCAAACGCCCCGCTCCTGAACTTCAGGATTGAGCAGTCCTGGCTGCGCGTACCTTCCGGAAAAATCAGGATAGAGATGCCTTCCGCCTTCAAAGCCTTGAGTTTCTCCATATTGGCCTCAACGCCGTCATCTATGCACACGAAGCCAGCTTTCTTGACAAAGTTACCGTAAACCGGAGAATTATACACCCATCCGTTGGTAACTACTGCTATCTTGTCTGAAAGGGCAAGCAGATACATCAGATCCAGATGAGACTGGTGGTTGCATATCATGACACGAGGTTTTTCATCCAAAATCTTTTCCGCATACCTGAAAGCGTCCTCCCCTTCAAAGTCTCCGTCCCTGGACAGGACAGTAAACCAGGTCCGAGGCAATCCGAGGCAGAAGAACCGCATCTTCTTTGTTATCAAAGTCCGCAAACCGGAAGATGCCAGCTTTGGCCTCAACGCCACAACTATCTTGTAGTAAAGGCACAGGACGGCAAAGACAACCCCGCAGAACAATGTCACGAGAATGTCAGCAATCCTTACCGGGAATATCCTGTCTTTCCTCTCCTTGCGGCCTCGTCTGCAAACAAGGAAACGGAATATCACAGGAGGAAGGATGAAGGCCAGGACAACAACGCAAACCATTCCTATTACAGCCACAGCACCGAGGGAATGAAGAGCAGGGTGAACAGCGAAAACCAAGGAACCGATACCCACGAACATCGTCAGTGCCGAAAGGGTTACTCCAGTCTTGTAAGACGAGAGCAGAGGTTTCCGGAATGTATGCTCGTACTGGAGCCCCTCGACCATGAAAATGGTGTAGTCGTCTCCGAGACCGAAGATGAAGGTAGCCAGGATGATGTTGACTATATTGAAACTCACGCCAAAGATTCCCATTATGCCCGTTATCCAGATCCAGCTGACAACCATCGGAAGGAACGCTGCCAAAGCCAGTTCCAGACGGCGGAATGCAATCCAGAGGAAGAGGAACACAAGAACAGAACAAATTGCCAGAACCTTGTTGAAGTCATTCTGCAAAATGTCTATCATCCTGTCTGTCATTGAGAAAGAGTCAAACAGGAAAGATCCCTCAGCCTTTCCGTCAAACTCTTGATAGCTGGAATATACCTTGTCGGTTTTATCCTCAGGAGCATACAGGATACTCATAACCAGTGTCCGGGACGAATCCCGAAGGATGTATGGAGAAAGCAAAGAATAAACATCCTCAAACCGTGAAGCGTCCTGAGGAACCAGTTCCGCTTCAGTCATTTCCCTGAAACGTTTGAAGGCATCCGGACTGAAACCCGCCTTGCCTCCATATTCGTCCAGAGCCTTTATCATGGCCTCCCCGTGTCTTGCCACAAAGCTGTCCCATAACCCAAGACGTTCAAGCTGCCTGGAGCGAGAAGGCAGCAGCGAGCCTATTCCTTTGGTTTTAAGCACATTCCCTTCTGAAATCATAGAAGATATGAAACTGCTGTTTTTCTCCGATGCTTCCAGAGCCTGGTCAAGATTTCTGCCTTCGGAAACGGCATATACCGCCCGGCTGCCCTCAGTGCTTGTATGGGAAGAAAATTCGTCCAGAAGCTTCTGCTGGCCCTCGGCCATATAGTTTATCTTGGTAAAGTCTCCGCTGAAAGTGACCTTGCGGCTGAAAAAGAAAAGAACAATGGTCAAGGCAATCAGACACCAGAACACATAACGGTTCTCTTCCGGGCGGAAACTTGCCCACCGGCCCATCCAGCCGCCTTCTCTCTGGCTGTAATCCCCGGCCTTTACCCAGTGAGGCAGGAACAGTATCACGAACAAGATTGCCCCAACCAAAGAAACCGCAGCAAAAAGCCCGAAGTCTCTCATTCCGGAGGCGCTCATAACCAGCAGGGAAAGGAATGCTCCAACAGTAGTGGCGTTCCCAATAACCATCGGACTCGCGATGTCTTTTAGGGCAGTTCTGGCATCCTTTGTAAAACCCAGCCGGGTGGAATAAAGCAGTGAGTAGTCAACTGCTATTCCAAATATGACGCAGCAGGCAGCCAAGGCCACGCTGGAGATGCTGGACTGGACAACCCCCATGAACGCCAGGCCGGAAAGAATTCCGAAAACTACAGGCACGCAGATAAGAAGTATCGGCCTGAGTTTCCTGAAATACCAGGCAAGAAGCCACACTATCAGAACTACAGATACCACGGCGCAGGTAGCCGCATCTTTTTTCATCCTTTCCGCGTTCATCACAGCAATTACCGGAGAACCGGTAAACTCCATCTGAACTTCAGGATAAAGGGCTATAACCGAATCTCTTATGGCATAAACAGCGGAAAGCAGCTTCTTGTTGCCTTTGGTATCGCTGCCTCCGAAAGTGGAGGAGAAGTTCATCATCACTCCTGTTGAATCAGGCGTGAAAAGATAATCGCCGATAACTTTGTAGCCACTTTCAGATCCCAGTGCAGACAGTTCCTGGAGAATCCTGGATGAAATATGCAGAGGATCAGCCGAAATTACCCTCTCCAACATTCCGCTGGAAGCAACCAGAGCCTCCTTGTCCCCTTCCAGGATAGAGGCATAGTCTCCCGCGGCAACAATTGAATCCATCGCTGAGTAATCAGATGAATCCAGGAAGTAAGGCATATTCTCCGCGATGAAGCCTGACAAGGAAAGCATCCTTGCAGCATCAACCTTGATGACCGGATTGCTGATTCCCTCTATCCGGGCTTCCTCCAGTCTCCACGAAAACTCGTCAGCAGCCTGGCTGAGAAGGTCTATGTCTGAATACCGGTCTTCTCCCGGAACTTTCAGCCGCATAATGGACATCACTTTGTCCTGGCGGCGCAGATTCTGGTAAACGAACTGGCTCTGACGGCTGCTTTCTCCCGTCCCGTAAGGCAGGAAGGCGGCAATGTCGTCGTCCAGAACTATCTTTTTTGCACAAAGGCAGAAAACACCGGCTAAAACCAGAGGAACCAGAAACGCCAGAAAGCGCCTCCCTCTTGAGAAAAAATCATAGATCTTCAGCAGAACCTTTTCCATAACCTATCTGAAAATCCTGTGAAAAAACATCCGCGGATAACCGTAAAGCAAAGCGCCGCAAGTAAGGAAAGTATTCATCAGGGAAATTCTTGTAAAGTCAGCCCCTTTCCTGAAATGAGTCACCCTGTCTTCCGGATAAACCACATCCACCGGTACTTCCAAAAGGCGGAAACCTCTCCAAGCCATCCTCACAAGAACTTCTGTTTCAAACTCATAACGGTTGCCAAGGAATTTGGTTTTGCATATCTTTTCCAAAGGATAAAGCCTCATTCCGCTCTGGGTGTCACCCACTTTTCTGCCGGTCTGCACCGTAAGCCAGAAATTTGAAAAATTGTTGGCGAACTTTCCGCCGCCATCCGCTCCCCTCTTGTTGCGGCTTCCCACCACAATTGTCTTTGCCCTCTCTTTTTCCCCTAGACTCAGCGATTTGTCAATCACAGCCTTGGCTCCTGAAATGGTGTGCTGGCCGTCGGCATCAAACACCATGGCATACTTGAAACCCAGACTCAACGCCCTCTTGAAACCTTGCCTGAGAGCATAGCCTTTTCCCTTGTTCCTTTCATACGAAACCAATTCATAAGGATTTGCCTTGAGGGCTTGATCCAAACTCTCGTTGTCTGTAGAACCGTCATTTACGGCAACAACCTTGAACCCAGCGCCTTGTATAGACTCTATGACTTTAGCTACGGTCTTGGAATTATTGTAAAACGGAACAAGGAAGCATACAGGAAACCTGCTTTCTCTCAAGGATACAGAGATGGTTGCCGCAACAGACTTTTCCTCTCCGGACTCTATTGAGAAAGAGGCTTTTGCAAGGATTCCACCCCCATCTTCCGCAACTGAAATCCTGGCAGAAAGGTAACTGCCCTCCAGCGGGACAACAGGTCTTTTGAACCTTGCATCCTCAACAGACTCAGCAACAAGCTGCCTTTTCAGACATCTGGAACACAGGTCGGAAACTATTTCGGCCAACATTGCTCCCGGCAATATGGGCTGCCCTGGAAAATGAGAAGAGAAAAGCCAGTGCCTGCCATCCAGAGAAAGGCGGGCATTTATGATGCCGTCTTCAAAAGAAAGTCCGCTGATTATGTATAGCCCTCCGGAATTCATCACAATCAATTGAATAGCTGCGGATCTGTTTCAATATCTGCCTTTACGGACGAGAAAGTTATCAGAGTGTAGCCGGCTTCCGTCCTTATCTCAAAAGATTTGACAAGTGATGTAGAGCTGTCAAACTTCATCACCACGCTTCCGACCGTCCCCTTCAGCCTGGAGGCTTTTGGAACAGCTGTAACTACAAGCTCCTTACCTTCAATCTTATATGAAACGTCAAAATCCTTCGGATTGTCTGACAATGTGGTCAACAGACCTGTCACCATCTTGCCCATCTGGGAGAAGCCTCTGGAAAGAGCTCCGTCCCTGACACCGTTCTTTACCATATATCCGCCTTTGAGGTTATAGACCCCGTAGTTCTTTGTATCATACTCCCACCTCATGAAAGACGGTGCCTTGTACCAAAGTTTACCCGTGGTGACCACATCATCGCTGAGCATCTTGAGATGCTTGGTCTCCTTGAAGTCAGCCACCATGCTTTTCATCCCGGATGCGGAAGAAACAACCTTCTGGAATACAGCCTTTTCCGCATTGGTCTGTGCGGAAGAGACAACCGGTGTCAAAACGGCAAAAACAAATGCCAGGATATTCAGCGACAAGTTTTTCATCTTATTTCTGCACTATCAAAATTGCTCCCGCTATAATGAGCGCCACCCCTACATATCTGATTGCCGGGATGTGCTCATGAAACACCAGACCTGCAACAACCAGGCCGAGCACATAGCTGAAACTGATCATAGGATATGCCGCGCTGAACGGATAGTTCTTCAGGATATAGAACCAAAGCACGGAAGCTCCACCCATGCAAAGGCCGCACAGCAGGAAGTTTATGTCCGTAAAAAGCTGCTTGATGCAGCGCCAGGTAAAGGCCAGCTTGTCTATGTTGGACATCGTGAACTTCAAAAACATCTGTCCTGCAACCAGAAGAGCGCTCTGAACCACGGAAAGTATAATCAGTTTGTACATAAGCCGTTAATCAAGATAAATTACTGGAAATCAAGATGAATGAATAAGTATCCTTACTTCGGCCGGCCAGGAGGGCTCTCCCGCCTTTTCCCTTGAGGATACCGCTGCCGGCAAACATTCCGAAAGCAGAAGCTGAAAGGTACTGCCCGCAGTACTGCTTGTATTCCAGCACAGGCTTGTCCGAAGGCAGGAAAGGAAAATCCGAGGCAGTTTTTCCGGGGAAGGAGGAAGTAAGGACTATATCAATGTCGTTCCAGGTCAAGCCTCTTCTGGAAAATAACCTATCGAGCTCCCAGATCGGGTTGGACCGTGTCTGGACAATCTCTTCTACCAGGCAAAAGGCCCCTGCAGGATCTGAGGACAGGACAAAAGCCACCGAGCCTTCTGACACCGGAAGCCCTTTCCATATAGTCTCCCTGTCAACAAGGGAATAGAAAACCTGTGTGAGTTGGTCAGAGGTACAAAGAAGGACATTTTTGCAGTTGCCGCTCTCCAGGAGCATCATGCTGTCCAGAAGAGCCCCTTCAAACGCAAAGCGGTCATTCACGTGAGTTGAATTGAACCCCCTGCAACCCAAAGTTATTGCAATTTGAGAACCTATGGTGTTAGGTGTGGAGCAGATGAACTTGGAAGGATTGAGCATAGTCTCCCCTTCTTCCAGCATCTTTGTCAGGAAAACCTCCGTATCTGCAACGCAACCATTGCCCGTACCGGTGACTATAGCGTCAGGGCACTGTATTGAAGCATCTTGCAAAGCCTGTCTTGAAACCGCAATGCTGCGTTTCAGGATGGGATTCATCCTCCGGGCTGCCATAGGAGATATGAAGGGCTTGAAATCAGGATCCTTGCAAGGCAACATGCTTTCTTCCCAAGGAACAGGCACGAACCTGTCTACAGAACAGAAAGGCTCCTGAGCTGAAATCTGAGCAGATGAAATTATATATACTTTCTCCCTCATAACATTGCAGATGAAAAGACCAGAGAGGAATCATTGCCGCCGAAACCGAATGAATTGGAAAGCACATGCTTCAGTGGCATATCTTTGAGAGTATGCACCATAGGAGAAAAGTCCAGCTGCGGATCCCGGTTTTCAAACCTCAGGTTCGCAGGCACAAACTGTCTCTGGAGACATAGAACGGAGATAACCGCCTCCAACGCCCCTGCTGCACTGGTGGCGTGCCCGGTAAAACTCTTGGTGGAAGAGACAAGAGGCATCCTGCTTCCGAAAACTCTCCTCAAAGCCACTCCTTCAGAAAGGTCGTTGTTTTCTGTGGCTGTACCGTGAGCATTGACATAGTCTATGTCCGACGGTTTGAGACCTGCAACCTGCAAAGCCTTGACCATAGCCAGATAAGCGCCCTCTCCATCCGGAGAAGAGGCCGTCTGGTGAAATGCGTCACAACTGTTGCCCCATCCGTCAAGAAAAGCCCTGACACGAGCACCTCTTGCCATAGCATGCTCCCTTGTTTCAAGAACCAGGAAACCGGCACCCTCTCCAAGGTTGAGACCCTTGCGGGAAGCGTCAAACGGACGGCAAAGATTCTCATCCAGAATCATCAGGGAATTAAAACCGTTCAGATGGAATCTTGTAATACATTCACTGCCTCCTGCCAAGACCACGTCAAACCTGCCGCTTCTTATAAGCTCAGCACCGAAGGCAAGGGCGTTTGCCGCCGCAGAACATGCCGTGGACAAAGTGTCTGTGTATGCTACATCAACACTTAAAGAATCAGCAATGGCATCAGTGGAGACTCCATCCAGATGAAGAGGGATAAGAGAGTCAAAGTCAGAGCTTTTCAAGAAATTCTCCAGATTACGCTCAGTGATATCCATTCCCCCTACGGTTGTCCCGTTGATGAGGGCAACCCTTGTACCAGGTTGCAGGGCAGCATCCTGCTCAGCCTGCCGTGCAGCTATTATACCTAAAAGAGATGAGCGTGACAAAGGTCTCTCCTTGTCTTCATGGCAAAGTTCATAGAGCTGGGAGTCAGAAAAATCCACCTCACCGCAAGGAAGGTTGGAATGAATGGAGACTAGATGCCTTAAAGGAGCTAAAGGACAGATTTCATCCATAAGGTTCCGACAGGTCTCATCAAGACCTGTCCCAAGTGCCGAAATTATGCCAGCACCGGTTATGGCTATCCGTCCATGCATCAAGATTACTTGTTAGACTCTATATAATCAGCGATTGCCCTGACGCTGGTCAACACATTCTTGGCCTTTGAAGGGTCAGTGAGCTTGATGCCGTAATTCTTCTCCAGCAAAACAATAAGTTCAAGAGCATCTATTGAGTCAAGCCCCAAACCTTCCGGCCCGAAAAGCGGAGCATCGTCCTTTATATCCTCAGGTTTAAGCTCTTCCAGATTCAGCGCATCAATTATTTGTGTCTTAAGTTTCAGTATGTCCATCATCACTTTCTATTTAGACGCGCAATTTACCAATTTTTTCCATTCCAATCAAATCCGCACGTAAACTGCACCGCCTGTCAAGACTTTCATCCCAGCAAAGAAGCACTCTGGAAACGCCGCCCTCCCTGAAAAAGCAGCGGACATAATCAAGCGCTCTTTCACGGTTCAGCTCTTCTTCCACAAAGAACACACATTCTCCAAACAGTTTATGCCTGATGGAGATTTCTCCAGTCACAATGTTGGGAAGAGTATAGACGAAAACAGAAGGAGAAGGGAAAAAATCATCCTCAGCGATTGATGAAAGATACTCGCGGTCAGCGGCCAATGAAGACACTGAGTTCACGAATACAAGAGCCGTATCGCTGTTCCCGTCTGTCACTTCCAGAAGGCTGTCAGCGGCAAGCACTCCGGCTTTGCACAAAAGGTCCATCTTGTGGAATTTAGGATAGCTGAGGCCTGAATCTCGATAGAGTGAGGCCAGGTATTCCTTGACATCTCCCGTGTATTCCAGATTGAAGGACTTTATGGTTCTTATATCAATCTTTCCCGAACGGCTTCCGTTTTCCGGGAAAGAATCGCCGAGTTTCTCCACCTTGATTGCAGCGTTGCTTCCTCCGAAACCGGAATTGGTCTTGAGGAACCAACTGGCTGATACAGCCTGTGGTTCAGAACTTATATTTGGAGAAGGGAAGCATCCGGGCTCGGAATATCCTGCTGCTCCCGGAATCCATCCTTCATCCAAAAAATGGCAGCATAAGATGGTTTCTATGACTCCGGAAGCTCCTAGAGTATGCCCGAAATATCCTTTCAGAGGGATCATCGGCAAATCATCCAGCCCGCTACGGGAAAAAGCCACGCTCTCCATCTGGTCGTTATACAAAGTAGCGGTTCCGTGAGGATTAATGAAAGCCTCACCCAAACAGGCTTCAGCTTTAGTTCCGTATGGCAGGGACAGAGTCTTCATCACAGCCCTGTACAATCCCTCACCTGTCTTTGACGGTCCGGAAATATGGAAAGCATCAGAAGCCATCGCTCCGGATGCCACAAGCTGAGGAGTCTTGAAGTATCCGTCCTGATTCAGCATATCTTCCTTGGAATCAGCCCTGCGCAGCACCAGACATCCGGCAGCCTCCCCCAGATTCAGACCGTGGCGCAAGATGTCAAAAGGCCGGCAAAGCTCATCCGACAATGCCATTAGGGACGCGAAACCACTTACCACAAACTCAGTGATTTCATCCGCTCCAACAACAACCGCTGTCTTGTAAAGACCGGCTTCCAGAAGTCTCTTTGCAACTATAATGGCAGTAACCCCGGATGTGCAAGCAGTGGAGACGGTCACAGGATCGTTGGGGTTGCCGAAATATCCGCTGACCACCTTGGCGGAATGCCAGAGGGGAACCTTCCTTTCGTCTTCAGCCAGATATCTGACATTGCCTTTGGCTGTTGAAAAGACGAATATGGTAGAGCTGTCTCCAAGCAGATGGGAAATCCGGCCGCAGGCCCTCTTGACCGAAGAAACCATGAACATTTCGAGCCTGGTCATATCCTCCTCATGCACAGAAGGTTCTATGAAAGAATCATCCATGACGGACAGGAAAACCTTACCGTCACCAGGCACCCTGAATCCAGCATTTTCCTTCAATGAAATGCGACCTTCCCTCAAGGCCCGGAGATTCTCTCCCGTATCCCTTCCCAAACCTGAAACTATGTTATCTGCTACAATCTGAATCATCGCTATAAAACTAGACAGCAACTTTCAAAGAACACTCGGCGACAAGTTCTCCAGTCTCTAAAAAAACCTGGGCATCAGCCATGAGCACCCCGAGAGCCTCAGCCTTGGGAGTTATTGATGTAATTATCGTCTGCCCGCTCTCAGGATGACTGAAAGCCTTGAATCCTTTTATAGAGCCAATGACACCTGCTTTCACAGGTATCTCGTGGAGCCAGTCATAAAAGCCTATCCTTGCAGCGCAGCTTTGGGCTATGTTTTCAATGAGTCCTCCAGTGGAAAGACGGCCGTCTTCCAGCATTATGCCACACGCGGGAACTGTATAGGATGTCTTGACACAGGTCGTATGGCTGTCATAATGTATCAACCTGTCTATCAATATAAACGGATGACGATGAGGAAGAATTTCCGATACGTCCAGGGTAGTGATGTCGTCAATTGTTCTCATCGCCTTCAATATTCCAGAAATCATAGAAGTTGAACCACTGCAAAGGGTTCTCCTTTATTACTTTTTCCAGTATGTCCACATACTTCTGACCGTAGGCCCTGGCTCTTTCATCCCGCCCTTTTAATGCAGGATCTATGGTGATAGGTTCCACATGGATTTTATAGTTGAAATTCTTCTTTGTCCCCAGCACGAACATTGCTATTATGTCCGCCTTGTAACGTTCTGCTATTGTGTATATTCCTGTAGGGAACAACGCCTCTTTCCCCAGAAACATGAACTTGTGGTTCCGGCGTCCGGTAAACACTCTGTCTCCGGCCATTGTAATCGCCTCCCCTTCTCTTATCACATCGTTGAGACGGAAGATATGCTCCATGTCTTCCCTTACGGGAATCATCTCAATGTTGTTCTCCTCCATCGCAGAGGAACGGAACTTCTGCATCTGCTCCGTCTCACCGGCAAAAGCCAGCACATTGAGTTTCTTGGGCAGCTTTCCGCACAGGTAGGAAGAAATCTCAAAGTTTCCGACGTGGGCGCTAACCATAACAAGCGGCTTGTCAGTGGAAAAATACTTCACGACCACATCCTTCTCAAGGCTGGCGGAATTGAATTTGTCCTTGTGCCCGGCATAGATGTAGAAACGGTCCATCAGAAACTTTGCAAACAGAAGATGGTTGCGATAAGTTCCTATGGCAGAACGCCATACGGAAAATCCCTGACGGTGCCTCAGATAACTGTATATGGCACCGGCCCTCTTGCGCGCGGCTATCAGATAATAGATGACGGCAAAGGGCAGGAAACAGTAGATTACCCTCACGTCCACTTTCTTGAGCAGCCGTATCAGAAAAGACTGGTTGGCGTCTCCCCCTTCTGTTTTACCTTTCCACTGAGGCATTGCTCTATGTATTCAGTCCGCCGTTAATCTCTATCACCTGACCGGTTATGTAAGAAGCCTTGTCGGAAGCCAGGAAAGCAACCAGGTCTGCAACCTCCTCGGCAGTTCCGAACCTTCCGGCCGGGATAGTCTCCCTCAAAGTGTTCTGGTCCAGTTCCTTGGTCATGTCAGTATCCACGAATCCAGGTGCCACAGCATTTACAGTAACCTTTCTCTTTGCAACTTCCAAAGCCAAAGCCTTTGTAGCAGCAATTATTCCACCCTTGGCGGCGGAATAATTTGTCTGCCCCGGCATTCCCTTTATACCGGAAAGAGACGCCACGCTTACAACCCTGCCCCACTTCTTCTTGGCCATTGGGGTTATAAGTTTTCTGGTCGTGTGGAAGAATCCATTGAGATGAATGTTTATCACATCATACCAGTCCGCATCTTCCATCCACATCATCAGGCCGTCTCGCCTTATGCCGGCATTGTTGACCAGAACGGCGATATAATCATCCGGGTGAGAGGCCATCCATCCGTCCAGGGCAGCGTCTGTGCCTTTGACATCGCTCACGTCAAACTTCAGCAGCTGGGCTACTCCGCCCTCTTTTTCAATTTCAGCCTTGACCTGGAGAGCGGCATCCTCTCTGCTCACGTAATTGATGATGACAGGAAATCCGTTCCTGGAAAGTTCCTTGCAGATTGCAGCCCCTATTCCTCTGGAGCCACCTGTAACCAATGCATATTTCATGATAATATCCTATTTGCTAAATATCAGTCCAATTGATTTTTGATAAATTCTTCAGCTGCCGGCAGGTTTTCCAGACGCCCCACATCAATGATTGTAGTGTCAGGGAGAAGTTCACCCGTAATGGTGGAAGACGCCGCGTTGGAAAGATAAAAATCTACAATAGAAAACTTCTCTTCCCAGTTCGCCATGATTTCAAAGACCCTTGGAGAAAGAACGTGGACCCCGCCAAAGGCGTATGGGCTCAGTTCCATCCCCTCCAACCTGGTATGGGCATCATCTCTGCCATTCAGACAAACAATCTCCTCAAAAGGAGACTTCACCTGATGCGTCTTTATATTCTCCCATCCCATAAGCTTCATGTCCTTCCCGAAGAGCAGCCTGCGGTCAGAATACCTCTGCGTAACCAGCACGCAGGAAAGAATGTCTTTATCTTCTTTCATCCTGGCGCAGCAGGACGAGTAGAACTCTTCCACATCCATATCGGAGAGTATGTCAACATTGTGCACAAGGAAAGGTTCCCCGTCATCCAGCAAAGACGAGGCGTGGCGTATGCCTCCACCAGTATCGCGGAGCAGATCAAACTCCTCAGAGAAGGATATGTTCAGGGCAGGATGCTCCTCCCTTTCAAGAAACTCTTTTACAGCCGCTTCCACCATATCTCCGAAATGGTGCACATTTATAACTATATCGGAAAAGCCATAAGAATAGAGCCTGAGTATCTGCCATTCCACAAGACTTCTGCCGCATATTTCCACCAGAGCCTTGGGCTTTGTGTCTGTCAAAGGTTTGAGCCTGGTACCCAGACCGGCTGCCAGAATAAGTGCCTTCATTGCCAAAACCTGATTAAACGTCTTCTTCAATGCCAAGCTCCCGGTGAGTGAGCTTGACTCTTACATTGAACTTCTTAGCTATGTGGTCTGCCAGATGCCTTGCACAATAGACGCTGCGATGCTGGCCTCCGGTACAGCCGAAAGATACTTGAAGATGAGTGAACTTCCTCTCCACAAACCTCTTTACGTGAGGATCTACTATGTCATAGACATTTGCCAGGTATTTCTTGATTCCGCCCTCGTCCTCAAGGAACTTGATCACCGGCTCGTCCAGTCCTGTAAAGGTCTTGTACCTCTCGAACTTGCCTGGATTCTCCAAGCCACGGCAGTCAAACACATATCCTCCACCATTTCCGCTGTCGTCCATCGGGATTCCCTTCTTGTAGGCAAAGGAGAAAATATGCACTTCCAGAGTCACATCCCTGCGCAAATCCTTGAGCTGGCGCATCTTGGTCAGTTCCGTCAGAACCTGCTGCAGATAAGGATATTCAGTAAACGGTTTCTTAATCAGCTTACGCAGATTCTCGATGGCGAAAGGAATGCTTTGCAGGAAATGCGGCTTCTTCTCAAAGTACCCCCTGAAACCGTATGCTCCCAACACCTGCAATGTCCTGAACAGCACAAACAGCCTCAGGTTCCTCTCAAACTCCTTCTCCGGAACCATTATGTATTTCTTGAGCTCCTTCTTGTAAACCGCAATCAGCGTCTCTTTCAGTTCGTCTGAATAGTTGGCCCTGGCCTGCCATACGAAAGAGGCTATATCATAGTAAAATGGCCCCTTCCTTCCTCCCTGGAAGTCTATGAAATAAGGCTGCTTCCCATCCTTGAGCATCACGTTCCTTGCCTGGAAATCCCGGTACATGAAAGTGTTTACCCTCATCACTCCCAGCAGGTCCGCCGCCAGTTTCTGAAAATCCTCATGCAGTTTAATCTCGCTGAAATCCAGCCCGCTTGTCTTCAGGAAGCAGTATTTGAAATAATTGAAGTCAAACCAGACGTTCTTCTCATCAAACTCAGGCTGTGGATAGCAGACAGAATAGTCCAGGTCCCATCCGCCCTCAAACTGGAACTTGGGCAGAAGAGCCATTGTCTTTTTCAGAAGAGCCACTTCCTTGGCGCTGTAAGAACCCTTCTGTCTTCCAGATGCTATTGCGTCAAAAAGCGACACCGTTCCCAGGTCTTCCTGCAGATAATAGACCTTGTCGGGAGAAGACACATAAACCTCAGGAACGTTCAGCCCAGCATCCTTGAAATGCCGGGCCAGTGAAATGAACGCGTTGTTCTCTTCCACAGACGTGCCCATCGCCCCTATCAGCGATATTCCTTCTGCCTTGAGCCTGAAGTATCTGCGGTTGCTCCCGCTCTGCGGCAATTCTTCGCAAGACAAACATTTCTTGCCTGTATATTGCTTGAATAATTCTTCCAGTTGTTTCATAAAAAGACAATAATTCAACTATTTTACAAATTTAGCAAAATCCTGTGAAAACACCTATCAAGAAAACGTTTAATTAAAGTTGGGTAAATTTCCGTATCTTTGGACGATTATATGTTATTGTGGATAATTATATACTCTAAGATATGGAAAAAGAAGACAACCTGCTTAAGGTGATGAGCGATGTTTCATATTGCTCTGACAAGTACCAATATACGATGGGCAAATCATTCCTGGAATGTGGAATGAAGGATAAGATTGCCTATTTCAACCTGTTCTACCGCAAGGCCCCGGACAACAACAACTGGGCCGTGGTCAGCGGAATAAGGGAAGCCATGGAGATGATTTCCAACCTTGGAGGGAAGTCTCCGGAGTTCTTTGAGAAGTTCCTGCCGGGAGAAGGTTACAGGGAGTTCAGGGAATATGCCTCAGCGATGAAATTTACAGGTGACGTATATGCGATGAAGGAGGGAGAGGTGGCTTTTCCGAGGGAGCCGGTGATTACTGTGGTTGCCCCTATCATAGAAGCGCAAGTGCTTGAGACACCGCTGCTTTGCATCATGAACCACCAGATGGCAATTGCCACCAAGGCCAGCCGAGTATGCCGCTCCACAAAGAAGCCGGTGAGCGAGTTCGGAAGCCGCAGGGCCCACGGCCCTTGGGCTGCCACATACGGTGCAAAGGCCGCATACATAGGCGGTTGCGCAAACTCTTCCAACATCCTGTCAACAGAAATCTTCGGGACTCCGGCCAGCGGAACGATGGCTCATAGCTATGTAACAAGTTTCGGATGCTCGATCAAGGGAGAATACCTTGCCTTTGAGAACTATATCAAGACTCACATGGGCGAGCCTCTGATCCTTCTGGTGGACACCTACGACACCCTAAACTGCGGAGTGCTCAACGCCATAAAGGCATACAAGGCAATGGGCATAGACGACTCTTATCCACAGGGTTACGGTATCCGTCTGGACAGCGGGGACCTTGCATACCTTTCCCGCAAGGCAAGGGAGATCCTGGACAACGCCGGATTGAAGAACTGCAAGATATTCGCGACCAACGCCCTGGACGAGTACCTGATTGCCGAAGTGGAGAAGCAGGGTGCCTGCATAGATTCCTATGGAGTGGGAGACGCCATTGCAACCAGCAAGCACAACCCTTGCTTCGGGAATGTCTATAAACTGGTGCAGGTAGATAACGAGCCGCTGCTCAAGAGAAGCGAAGACAAAGTCAAGCTCATAAACCCTGGATTCCAGGTAACTTACCGCATCATCCAGAACGGCATGTTCAAGGCTGATGTCACCTGCCTGAGGGGAGACGCTACATCGCGGAAGATTGAAGCAGGAGAAGAGCTCCGCATCCAAAACGAGTTTGACGAAACCCAGAGGAAGAAGTTTGCCAAGGGAAGCTACACTTACCGCGTTCTCCAGAACAAGACAATGGAAAACGGTAAAATCTGCTACCAGGACGAGCCGGTTGAGAAGAAGAGGGAGTATTTCCTCTCCAACCTGAAGAGCTTCAACGAGACGGAGCGCCGTCTGATAAATCCGCACATCTACAAGGTGGACATATCAAACGAGCTCTATGACCTGAAGATGAAACTGATAAACAACCTCATAGACGAGATTGAACAACTCAAGGAAGCCAATGCGAACCAACAGTAACAAGACATACAGCTCCTTCAGGGCAAAACTACGGGGAGTCAGGAATCATCTGAAAAGTTTACTATGGACAGCAGCCGTTTCAGGTCTGGTGCTGCTGGGTTGCGCCTGGAGCAGTCCGTCTGGAAGAATCCTTTCAAAAGTGAACAGGAATTTCCTGACAGACACTATCGTCAAGACCGCCTACCAGCAGATGATAGACTCTCTCTACAACCTCAACCTCAGCCCGGATTCTCTGAGGAAAATGGGGCTCAGCGATGCCATCATCTTCTCCATAGATTCCGTGAGACGGGAAGATTCAATCAAGGCTATAAAAGTCTATACCCCAAAGGAGCTGAGAAGGATGCACAAAGACAGCGTCAGAAAGCACAAAGACAGCATAATAAGGAACACCCCGAGAGTTCTGGACACATACATCTTTGCAGACAGCATCAAGTACACCAGAATCTTTTCCTGGAAGCATGACACTTATGTCAATAATCAGGAAACCAGAAAGATAGACACCACTTTCAGCTATCATTACCACGATCTGCCTTTCCAGAGAGAAGACGTAAACGGACAGTATCTGGGAGTAAGCGGAAGCGCTGCCCTGCCATACAATTACCACCTCAGGCAAGAGAAGGATATCTTCCCGTTCTTCAGTCCGTATATGGTCTATACCTGTATGCCGGAAAACATTCCGTTCTACAACACAAAGACACCGTACACGGAGTTGGCTTATTACGGAACCTTGCTGGCCAACCGCCAGAAAAGCGAGGACAACATCCACTTCCTTCACACCCAGAATTTCAACCCTGCAGTAAACTTCTCCATACTCTATGACAGGAACGGAGGAGGCGGTCTGCTCCAGCACGAAAAGACAGACTTCAGAACATTTGCCGTAACCGGTAACTATCTGGGCAAAAAATACATAGCCCAGGGAGGATACATCTTCTCAAGGCTCAAGAGAGAAGAGAACGGAGGCGTGGAAGACCTCAAGATGATCAGCGATACCACAATTGACGTGCGTACAGTTCCGATCTATATGACAGACGCAAATTCCATAATGAGACGCAACACTTTCTTCATAACCCATTCATACGGAGTGCCGATCAGATGGAAAGCACTGAGAGATTCCCTGGGCAACAAACTGCCGGACACTCTCAAGACAGACAAGGGAACCGTCACTTACTTTGGACATTATGGAGAATACACAGTGTATTCCAGAAGCTACACGGACAACATAACTGATTCCATCGGAAGGTCTCTTTACCGCAACAAGTTCTTCATCAATCCTACGCAGTCTGCAGATTCCGCAAGGGTAATGAACCTTGAAAACAGATTCTTCATCAAAGTCCAGCCTTGGGATGCTGACGCCGTAATCTCCAATCTCAGCGGAGGAATCGGGCACCAGATGCTCAACTTCTACGGATTCCAGCCTGAATTCTTCATAAGCGGCAACCAGAACAAGACCTACAACAACATCTACACCTACTTTGGAGCAGGCGGGAAATTCAAAAAGTATTTTGCCTGGAACGCCATGGCAAAAGCAGACATAGCAGGTTATTACAAGGGCAACTTCAGTGTTGACGCCGCAATGAGGTTCTCCTCCTGGGCCATAAAAGACGGCATACACCTTACGGCAAGTTTCTCCACATCGCTGAGGAAACCGTCATACTTCTTTGACAACTACACTTCCAACCACCACATCTTCAACAACGACTTCGACAAGACAACAAAGACCACTGTCAAAGCCAAACTGGACATACCTCACTGGGGGCTGGAAGCATCTTTCGGATACACTCTCCTGAACAAGAACGTTTTCCTGGACAGCCTCTGCATCCCGACCCAGAACAACGAGGCAATGAGCATCCTGAGCGGATACATAGCCAAGAACATCAAGGCCGGTCCGCTGCATCTGGAAAACCGCCTGCTGCTCCAGACCTCCTCCAAACAAGAGGTTGTTCCCCTGCCTAAAGTAGCCCTCAACCTCAGATACTATCTTGAGTTCTGGGCCGTCAAGAACATTCTCAATGTCCAGTTCGGTGCAGACATGACATATAACACCAAGTACTATGCCCAGGCTTACGACCCGGCTCTTGGAATGTTCTACAACCAGGAAAAGTACAAGGTAGGAAACAACCCCTACGTTGACGTGTTCATAAATCTGCAATGGAAAAGAGCCTGCATCTATGTGAAGGTGGAGAACGTTTTGCAGGGAGTTCCTAACAACGAATATTATTCCACTTACAGGTACATCAGACCGCAGAGAGCTTTCAAGCTGGGTATCTGGTGGCCTTTCTACATCAGGTAGATGAAACAGGTTTGGAAGACAAAGACAATGAGGGTTGCTGCCATCATCGCGATGGCACTGGTGGTGGCGTATGTCTTCCTCATATTCTCCCGCACCTCAGACAGCGATCTGGACTACAACCGTTCAAGGAACTTTCTGACGGGAGACACTCTGTATTGCACCATTCTGATAGACAACAAGTTGAACCCGGGAAACCCGGCCCTGAAATTTGCCACGGACCTGATAAGGCAGTTCTCCTCCAACAACCACTGCCTGGTTGAAGTCGCAGTGGAAAAATCCTCTCTCCGCAACTGGGAAGACCTGACGGACCGCCTGACGGATGTCATTATTTTCAACAGCAGGACAGATTCCATCCCGGATGTGTTCAAAGATTATCTGGTTACCTCCAGCGCCATTGAAAAGGATTATGTCTGCGCCATGAGGTATGACGATGACGCCATCATAGACAACATAAACTTCTGGATTGCCCACGTCAAGCCTACATCAGACTACAAGAAACTCTACGCCAAGCTTCACCAGAGGGAGAACAGCCAGATATATGCCTTGCCTATGACGAGATATTCCATCTCACCGTTCGATGACTTGACAAAGAAATACAGTGCAACCATCGGATGGGACTGGAGGCTTGTCAGCGCGCTGATGTACAAGGAATCCGGCTTCAATATGGGCATAGTTTCAAGTATGGGAGCCGTTGGCCTGATGCAGGTGCTGCAGTCGGTAGCCAACTCCATGGGAGTGGAGAACATCTACGACCCGGAGCAGAACATCAGAGCCGGTTGCAAGATCCTGGGCAGGACTTACAACAAGTATATCTCTTCCGGTATGGATGAAGAGAATGCCATCCTCTTTACCCTGGCCTCCTACAATGCCGGAGAAGGCAGGATACAGCAGTGCCAGAAAGTTGCACGGGCAGAAGGCAAAGACCCTAACAACTGGGAAGATGTAGCCTCAGTGATTCCTCTTATGGCAAACGGTTACAACAACAACGGAGTCAAGGTGAGTCCGTTCAGGGGAGGTGCCCAGACGATGAACTACCCGGAAAGGGTTATGGGCCAGTATGAAATCTACAAGAAAACCGTCGAGGAATAAAACTTCCTGCTACCTTACCCTTATGGTCTTTGCCGGCTGGATACGGCTTATGAAATGGCAAGGAATCAGGAGGATTGCCATTATCGCAGCCAAAGAAAGCACGTCAGAGGCCACAATCCCCCACCAGGAAATATCCACAGGAACATGGTCTATGAAGTAGTTGGCAGGATTCAGGCTCAATATCTTGAAATACTTCTGCAAAAGCAGCAGCACCACGGCGGCGGCATTCCCTATGGCCAGCCCAAGGACCACAATCCTGAAACTCTTTGCCAGAAACACTTTCTTTATTCCCGAGTCTTTCATTCCCAGAGCCTTGAGAACTCCTATGGAAGATATATTCTCAAACAATATAATCAGCACGCAGCTTACCATGTTGAAGGCGGCAACCGCAATCATCAGGATAAGGATGATGAGCACGTTCATGTCCAGCAGCTGCAGCCAGTCCACCAGGTTGGACATATCCTCCACCGCACCGGATATCCTGTAATACTCACCCTCCTCCAGTTTGTCGTAAACAAGGTTCACAATCTGGTTCTTGCGCAAATGATAATCTTTCAGGAAATGGTCCTTGAACAGAATCTGGTAACTGCTGCTCCTGCCATCCTCCCAGCCGTTGAGAGAGTTCACAACTTTTTTGGGGCACAGGACATAAGCCTTGTCCAGATTCTCAAGCTGGGCGGAATAGATGCCACATATCTCAAGACGCCTGACTTTTACCTGCTCCCCCACAAAATAGAAAGTGGCCTTGTCCCCGCACTTGAAGCCGAGAAGGTCTGCCATCCTCCTGGATATGAAGGCGAAATTGTCACTACCGGCCTCCGGCACGGTCCCTTCTTCAAGACAAGCCCCATAAAAAGACCAGTCAAAGGTGGAATCCACTCCCTTCATCATCACGCCCTGGATATTGTCCTCAGTCTTGATCATTCCGGGCCGGTAACTTACAGCCTGAACAGCCTTCACATAAGGCAGAGACAATATATCCTGCCGAGACCTCAGAGCCGGAAGAGAATAATCCTCCGTGTTGAAATCAGCCCCACCCGTAGGTGGCATCACAGAGATGGTCACATCTCCCGCAAAGGCAGACATCTTCTCCATGATTTCCTTCCTGAATCCCCTTGAGACACAAATGGATATGATAATAACCAATATGCTGGCAGCCACCGATAGCACGGCAATGACATTGCCAAGGGAGGCCAGCCTTCCTTTCTTGCCGTTCCCTATCCTCGAAGCAATAAACCAGCTAAGTTTCATCGCGATTAATAATTAACCAAATACAAAAAAAATTGCTACCTTTGCAGTCCACAAACCAACACAGATGCGGAAATAGCTCAGTTGGTAGAGCATCAGCTTCCCAAGCTGAGGGCCGCGGGTTCGAATCCCGTTTTCCGCTCCACTCTCAAAGAACTGGCACCCTGTCAGTTCTTTTTGTTTTACCAACAAGTTGAACAACTTCCAGCAATATGCCGGTTTAACTGGTGGTTTAACTCAAACCAGTAAAAACCGAACACTTTATGCAAAAGTAGTAAATCTAGGCGAAGTATTATATATCAAGTAAGCCATCCCCTATCTGATGTACCTTATTCTGGATTAGTTTAAGGTATTTACCTATAACATACGACTGCGGCATGAAGTGCTTAGATGATTTTTTGCTTTTTTATGTTAATATAAAATTAAAGTTTATATTTGCATAAAACTTAGAGCCATGATAGAACGCACCCTCCAAAAAAAATTGCTGTACCTCTCCACCAAATTCCCATTCGTGCTCATTACAGGGCCGAGGCAGTCCGGCAAGTCCACTCTTGTGCGTCACACCTTTCCGGATTATTCTTACATTTCACTGGAAGAGTCTGACAACCGCATCTATGCAGAGGAAGACCCACGTGGTTTTATTTCAGAGTACCCGGAAAAAACCATCATTGACGAAGTACAGCGAGTTCCGAAGTTGCTATCTTATCTCCAGACTCACTCGGATTTGGCTGGAAAGAATGGGATGTACATACTGACGGGCTCACAGAACTTTCAGCTTCTATCCTCCGTTGACCAGTCGCTTGCAGGGAGGGTAGCCATCCTGACACTTCTGCCTTTTTCCCATATCGAGATGCGTGACGGTGGCATTCTCCCTCAGAACATTGATGAAGAAATTTTTAATGGAAGTTACCCCAGGCTGTACGATAACGGTTTGTCTGCCGGAGACTTCTATCCAAGTTATATCGACACCTATGTAGAGCGGGATGTCAGGTCTGTGAAGGATATTGGAAACCTTTCCGCTTTTGTCAGGCTCCTCAAGTTGTGTGCAGGAAGGATAGGCCAACTCCTCAATATGTCCTCTCTCGCAACAGAGTGCGGAGTAACGATTCCCACCATAAACTCTTGGCTTTCCGTCCTTCAGTCCAGTTATATAATCTACCTGCTGCAACCGGATTACCGGAACTTCTCCAAACGACTCGTCAAGACTCCCAAGCTGTATTTCTACGATACTGGATTGGCGTGTTCGCTCCTCGAAATCAAGCAAGCATCACAAGTGTCCAATCACTACCTCCGGGGAGGGCTTTTCGAGAATATGGTCATCAATGAGTTCCTGAAGCGAGGGTTCAATGAAGGAGACCGTCCGTCATTTACTTTTTGGCGTGATTCGAATGGCAACGAGGTTGACTTGTTGATAAACAGAGGAGACCACGTCGATTCTGTCGAAATCAAGTCGGGACAAACTTATAGCACTGATTTCTTCAGAAACTTAAAGTACTGGGGCAACCTTTCCGGCGCTGGCAAAGACCATCGTCAAGTTGTCTATGCCGGAAGTCAGCATCGGAATACTTCTGAGGGTGAACTCATTCCTTGGAGTATGCTGTAAAGTAATTTATTTATTCTCTTTACGGCGCCGCTTTTCGGCACGGAGAAGGTTGAGTTCCCTTCCGGTCTGGCCGGCAACGGAGGTGTTCTCCTCAGCCCTTCTGACAAGATATGGAACAACATCCTTTACCTTGGCGTAAGGAACGTATTTGGTTACGTTGTAGCCTTCGTGGGCAAGGTTGAAGGAGATGTTGTCGCTCATTCCAAGCAGCTGGGCGAAGTGGATCCTCGGATCGTTGTGCGCAAGGCCCTTTTCATCTATCAACTGAGCAAGAAGGCGGTTGCTCTCTTCGTTGTGGGTACCCATGAAGAGCTCGAAGTGGTCAAGATGATCCATCACGAACTTGACTCCGGCATTGTAGTTGGCATCTGTAGTTGCCTTGTCTTTGCAGATAGGATCAGGATAGCCCATGGCGGCAGCCCTGGCCCTCTCTTCTTCCATATAAGCCCCGCGGACAAACTTGATGCCGGCTATGTAGTTGTTCTTTACGGCATCCTCGTAAATCTTTTCCAGATAAGGCATACGATCGTGGCGGTACATCTGCAATGTGGCGAATATGATGGCTCTCTTCTTGTTGTAGAGCCTCATCATCTCGTCTGTCTGGGCATCAATGGCATCCTGGAAGCAGTAATCCTCGGCATCGATGATGAGTCTTACATCGTTGTCGTATGCTCTCTTGCAGAAAGCGGCAAACCTTTCCTGGTATGCCTTGAACTCTTTCTCTTCCTCGGCGGTAAGAGGTTCTCTCTTTTCGGAAGCCTTGGCAAGAAGCTCGTCCGTGATGATGGTACTTGGCTTGAAAACGGCGTAAGCCAATGAAGGATTGTCTTTTGCAAAGTCTATTGAACGCATTGTCTCCTCAAAGGTATATTGTATGCCTTCAGGAGTCTGCTTGCCCTCGGCGGAGAAGTCGAGAGTAGATTTGACGTTGAAACTCTTCAGATGGTCTATTGTCTTCTGGCAGTCCTGGAGAGTTTCACCGCCCACAAACTGTTTGTAAAGAGTTGGTTTTACAGCCCAACCGATAGGAAAACCGATCTTGAGTGCCAGGTTGGACGCGCCTTTGAGGAACTTTACCATACCCGGACGCTTGATTGTGTTGAACAGCAGCAAAGCGTTCTTGAGCTCCGACTTGCTCTTGGAGGAGAACGCAACTTCAAGATTATTGAAATCTACCATGATATGAGACTTAAATGTTGTTCTTTACTTGACGATGAGTATCTATGCGGAAATACGCTGTGCCGGAAACTTAAAGACCGGAAACAAGGATCTTACAGTTTTGCAAGGGTATCCAAGACCATCTTGATGAGCTTCTCGATGTAAGGATGGTAATCAGTGATGGCCTCCTTGGCATAACGGTTGGCTATTATGCAGCATACGGTGATGGCCTCGTGCCCCATCTCCTTGGCCAGACCGGCTATGGCGCTGCCTTCCATCTCATAGTTGGTTACTTTGTAGCCCTTTGAAGAGAAACTCTCGAACTTGGCATTCATGTCAGGCATGGCAAGGCCCAGACGCAGAACCCTGCCCTGAGGACCGAAGAATCCCGGAGCGGAAATTGTCATTCCTTTGATGGTCTTCCTCTGGAACGCTTTGATAAGACGCTCGGAGTTTTTTACCACATAAGGTCTAGGGAGGTTGGGGTCCCAGCCCATGTGTTCCACAAGTGCTTCCTCTATCTCCTTGTCAGTGACGCTGTCGCGGTTTGCATACCAGTTCACCAGGCCGTCGCAGCCAATGGAATAGTGGCTGAGGACATAAGATCCCAGAGGAATCTCAGGCTGGAGAGCTCCGCTGGTTCCTATCCTTACGAGAGTGAGGCTCCTTTTCTCCTTCTTGATTTTCCTGGTGTTGAAGTCTATGTTGGCCACGGCATCCAGTTCGTTCATCACGATATCTATATTGTCCGTGCCAATGCCTGTAGAAAGGACAGTTATCCTTTTACCTTTGTACATTCCTGTAGTTGAGACAAATTCGCGGCTTTGTTTGGTAAACTCTATGGCTGTCATGTTCTTGGCAACCAGAGACACTCTGCCAGGATCGCCAACCAGAATCACCGTGTCTGCAAGTTCCTCAGGACGGAGATTTATATGATAGATAGATCCGTCAGCATTGAGCAGAAGTTCGGATGCCGCAATTGTAGAAGATTTGGTAGTTTTCATCATAAAACATTTTAATTTTCTCAAATTTAGCAAAAAAAGATAAAGCGTTATATTTGCAGAGCATAAAAATTTTCATCGCGATGAAAAAGATAAACCATTTGACACTGATACTATCAAGCGCCGTCCTTATGGCGATAATGATATTCGGGGAGATTTACAGGTCATATCCTCCGTTTCTGGTGCTGACCGTCATTAGCCTGCTGATTTCTCTCTCAAGCCTTTTCTTGATACACCACAGGACTCTCCAGATGAGGCTCTGCGTCTATAACGCCATCATCCTCCTGGCTTACCAGATATGGATCGTGGTATTGTTCATAAGCCTCAAGAAAGGAGGCCTGACGCTTGACAGATTCCCTGTTTCAGTGGTTTTCCCTATTATTTGCGTTATCCTTAACTTCTTAGCTGCCAGTATGATAAGAAAAGCCATGGCTTCCGAGGCTGTGATGAAGATCATAAAGAAAGGCAAGGTGAACAACCAGTTAAGGAAGGATATAAGGAACAACCGGTCCAAGGAAGATATAAGGGACCTCAGTCAAAAGAATAAGAAAGGTTGAGATATTCCATATCTTTCTCTTCAGCCGTCCCCTCTCCCCAATACCGGGAGCCGTCTTCTCCCTTGATCCTGAAGCGGAAACGGTAAAAGTTGTTCCCCGATGGGGTTACGGAATCCTTTTCAACGATCTTGACTCTGTCCACATAATGTGGCAGGTGGATATTGGCCGCATCTGAGAAAAGCTCCAGGTTCAATGTGCGCCTTATGTCTTCAGCTTTGACGGTTACCTTGCCGTCTCCCAAGAAAAATCCCAAAAAGATCAGCAAGGCTATCCATCCAATGACGAAAAGAAAAAGAGCCCTGACTCCCCATCTTTCAACCCAGCTGAGTTTCAAACCCTTAAGCGTCTTCATGCATCAATCTTCCAAAAAGGCTCCGGTTACATACAATAATACAAAGAGCACAAATCCTGCAATAACACCACAGACCACTACCTTTCTGGCCGTGTCAGATTTTCTGGCGGCCAGCTCGTAGTTTTTATGCTTGTAGGCACTGAACGCCTGCAACGAGAAAACAATGCCTAAGATTCCCATAGGAAGACAACAGCAGAAGGTCAGCAGGATGGATTCAACAATATAGCTCTTGAACCATCCAGGATGCTTGGAATAGTCTCTGTCATCGGTCTCGGCCTTGTCCCAATTCAATTTGGCCAGGGCAGGCTGAGAGAGAGCTGCTCCGCAGACCTTGCAGGTCTTCGAGCCTTCCTCGTGGGCGGTTCCGCATTCCGGGCAGTAAATCATCATCTCTACAGGTTCTTTTCAGGATAAAGGCTGTTCCACCATGAAGGATCGTCTTTGAGGTATTTCTGGAACCAGGCCATAATGGTGTTGCTCCACTTGATTCTCTTGGAGTACTCCAGGATCCAGTGGTTTTCTCCCTTGACTTCAACAAAGGCCACTTCTCTGCCCAGAATCTTAAGAGCCGTGAACATCTGGATACTCTCGATATGAGGAACGTTGGTGTCTGCCGAGCCGTGCAGCAGAAGAAGCGGAGTATGGATCTTGTCAGCATTGAAAAGCGGAGAATGTTTGGTGTACATATCAGGATTGTTCCACGGATAACTCTCGGCGCTGGCCACGTGACCGTATGAATAACCCCAATAGCCTTCTCCCCAATAACTTGCAATGTTGCTGATTCCGGCGTGGGAAACAGCGCAGGCAAAAATGTCTGTCTTGGTCTGGAGGTACTGGGTCATGAATCCGCCGTAGCTGGCCCCTATGCAACCGATCTTGCCCCTGTCCACAAACGGATGGGCATCGCAGAATTTCTTCACGCCTTCTATGATGTCGTCTGCCACATAGTCTCCCCAGGTCTCCACGTGGCGGGCTGAGAACTTCTGTCCGAAACCTATGGCCCCGCTTGGCTGGATCACATAAACGACGTAGCCCAGAGAGGCATAATACTGCTGCGGATAACGGCTTTCAAGAGAACGGGTTGTAGGAGTACAGCCGCCATAGTAGTTGACAATCATCGGGTACTTTCTGGAAGGGTCGAATCCCGGAGGAAGGTAGAAGCGGCCCTGTATCTGATCGCCGAGGCGGTTGGTAAAACTCCAAGGCTTACATTCTCCCATTATCACGTCTTCATATCTGCTCTCCGAAACATCCTCCAGCAGATAGTCCTTGTCTTTCTTTACGTCCTTGATATAAAGCTTGGATGGAGATGAAGCTCCGCCACCCACATAACACATAGTCTGGCCGTTTTCAGGAAGGTTCCACGATGTGACCACTTCCGGTATCTGGCTCAGTTTGCGGCTTTTGCCCGTCTTCGGGTCAAAGGCGTACAGAGTCTTGAATTCTCCTTCAGTAACTCCGGCATAGATCTTCCCGTCCTTGCGGTTCCAGGAAACTCCGTCTATTGAAGGGTCAAAGTCCTTGGTCAGGCATCTTGCTTTGCGGCCGGCAATGTCAAATATGTACATCTGGATATCGTACATGTTAGGAGTCTGGCCGGGAGTCATGTTGCCTATGCCCCCGAAAGTCTCAGGAGAGCCCAGTACCAAAAGACTCTTGGCATCAGGAGAGAACATCGCCCTGGAGAGGAAGCCGTCTCCGCGGATAATGGTATCCACGGCCCAGGTCTCAAGGTCAACTATGCAAATATCGGTGCTGCTGGAAGGCCTTTTCTCAACCTGCAGGTTCCTTATTCCGACCAGCAGATAACGGGAGTCGTCTGAAATATCCATCGGATAGACTTCCTTGCTGCCGAAAGAGAGTCTTCTGAGGCTGCCTGTCTCAAGGTCGTAATAGCTCATGTAGGTGCGGTCTCTCCAGCCAGGCTGCCTGTCATCCGGATCCAGAATCTGGTAAACGTTCTCGTCTTCCTTAGGGCCTTCTGATTCCTCGGCGACAATCATGAACTTCATGTTCGGAACAAGGAAAATGTTTCCCTTTGGAAGGTTCTCGGCGACCAGCTCGTCAGCTCCGCCCGGAGTGGCTTTCCAGAGCCTGCGGTTACCGTCCACAGTCTCATACCAGGCGTACTCGTTCCCTCCGTTGAGCCAGAAGATGCCGCCTTTTTCCCTGAGGACTTTCCCGGTGGCGACTTCCTTAAGCTGAGTCCTGCGGGTACTCTTGGCCTTGCGGTCTGTATCTGAAGTGTTTACGATTATATACTGACCATTTTCGGAAATGCTTGCATTCCCCATCTTCTCGCCGTAAAGGACCTCGTCCATCCCGAAGTAATGCTTAGGAGAAAGAGTCCAGGCCACTTGGCTGTCAGACTTGAGACTCACGAAAAGGGAATCCTTGCCTTCCCCGCTGCTGAGCACTTTGATGTCTATGCGGTGCTGCCTTGGGTCCAGCTTAAGCCCCTTGAGGGAGCTTTCCTTGCCGTCGAGATAAGCCTTGTAGTCCTCGGCTCCTTTGATTTCCACATCCACCTTTTTGAAATTCAGGTCGTTGATAAAGAAGGAGAACACCCCTACGCTCTTGCCTTCACAGGCCGGGACTGCACCCGCAGGGACTTCTGATGTCTGCCTGCCTTTAAGCGGAGCGGCGTCCATAAGGCTCTTGGCATCGAAAGCCTTTCCTTTGGCATCCTTGGTCTCGAACAGTGGAGAAGACACCTTGTAAGGTCCGGCGTAATTGAACCTGTCCACCACTGTGCTTGTCTTCTGAGAATATGAAACCGGGGCAACCAGCAGCAGTACTGCAGCAAACAAAGTTTTATTAATGGTCATATCGCGATAATAATTACTGTATTTCTATTCCGTGTTCTGCAGCCTCTTTCCTGACTCTTTCTGAATAGGATGAGAACCACTCGTCATAAGAAGCCTTGTATTTCGGGTTCTTCTTGAGCATCTTCTGAAGATTAGAGATGTTGTTGAGATAGATGCCGACTTCTTCCGGGTTTTCCTTGAATATGGTGCCTTCGTCATAAGTAGGGACAAAGACCTCCACTTCATCGAGCAATTTGTCCATGCCGTTGGCGTCAAGTTCCTGGAAGTGCTTGATCTGGCCGGCTATGTATTTACGGGCCTCTTCTGTCTCCCTGGTCGGAGTGGCGCTCTTCCAGATGACATCGGCAATGTACCACTCGCCGTCCTTGAACTCAAGAAGCAGGGTATACCTGAATTCGTAGCAAGGTGGATCCTCATAGAAAAGGTCTGCCTCGGCCTTTGTGCCATCTATCATCCTGATCTTTTCTATTGTAAGCGTCCTCTCTACCGGATTGCACACGTCAAAGACCTTTCCGCTCCACTGGAAGTCCATATACACGTCATTGGCGATGTATTTCAGACAATCTATCTCCCTGTACAGGCCGAGCAAAGTGTCAGTGTAGAAAAGTGGCCTTTGTTTCAGGCCTATATGTTCGGTCTTCATCATTTGCTCCACCCTCTGCTTCACATACTTGACTGTAAGTTTATCAGGTCCTTGGGCGGTCTTTCCGTTGTTTTTGCAGGAAAGTGCGCAGACGGCAAGACAAAGGGCTGCGCATGCAATGATTTTTGTTGCTTTCATATCGATTCAAATAATTCTTGCAATTTAGCAAAACTATTTGAATTATCTTTGACAAGGCAAAATCACCAGACAAATGAAAAGACACTTCATACTTGCGATACTCTCGTTAACCGCCATCCTTCTGGCAGGAAACGTATCATATTCCCAGTACAGGGAAAACAATGAAACATTCAACATTCCTGTCGATACTTCAGGGCGCTATATCTTCAGCGTAAACACCTGTCCGGGTGAAGACTGCTCCACGCAGATGAACGTGAGCTTTGCCGCAGACAAAAATATCTCAGAATGTTATGTCTATCTGGTTTCCAGCCGCAAGAAGCGCTCGGCCGGAGGCTACAGGCTCCTTCCTTCTGAACTTACCCTCTGCACCGTGTACGACAGCATATATTCCAAAAAGGCAAACGGCGAGAACTTCTATGAAGACGCCGTCTTCCACAAGTTCAGCTGCTCGTTCACCAACCTCAAGCCCGACACCCGCTACGACTACTGGATTGTGGCAGCATACAAAGACAGCTACCAGGTCCAGCGCTATGTTTCTTCAAAGACCCATACTTTCACAACAGCCGGAAGGAAAGAATGGAACGCCTGCATCATTTCCGACTACCACAGCTATCCTCCTCTGCCTAAAAGACTTTCATCGGCGATGAAAATGGTGGAGACCGTAAACGCCTTCTCCGTAAGCAAAGGGCACAAAGGCATTGACTGGGTGCTGCACCTTGGAGATGTCTGCGCCTGGGGCGGAAGCTGGAGTTTCTGGAAAGACATGTACAGCCAGGAAGCTTTCAGGAAATATATGTGGGCAGGGCTCAACGGCAACCACGACAACATGTCCAGGAAGTACCAGCTCACCAACCAATACTTCAAGAACGCCACGGCAAATCCTCTCAACGGATACGACGGAGAAGAAGGCGTATGCTACCATTTCACATACGGGAACACCCTTTTCGTGATGCTCAACAGCGAGAGCATGAGAGACAGCACCGGACTTGCCAAAGCCAGACAGTGGGTCCGCAAAGTCCTGAAAGAAAGCAATGCCAAGTTCAAGGTCGTCTGCGAACACTACCAGTGGTTCTTTGGAGAAAACGGCAAAAGCAGCCAGTACAGACGCTGGAAAGACCTCTTTGACGAATGTGGCGTGGATCTGGCACTTGGAGCCAACAACCACATCTATGTCCGCTCACAGAAACTCTATAACGACCGGATTGCAGAAAACGGTCCCGGAACGGTTTACCTCCAAACCCCTTCTTCTGACAATGAAAGAGGCATGGAGATGGGAGAGCTCACACACAACCAGGATATCATAGCCAAGCGCTGGACAGAAGGCGGCAGGACAATAGGAGCCTTGCTCATGGAAGCGGACAGGCACTCCCTTACCCTCACACTTCTTGACAGGGAAGGAAAGATTGTGGATTCGGTCGTGATAAGCAAATGAGTTACTGTTTCTTGATGCAGTATTTGCTGATTACACTGTAAGCTTCCTCTACTCCAAGCTCACCGGCCTTGCTCATATCAAGGCATCCTTTCTCATTGTCTTTCAGATAGATCAGCACCAAGCCCCTGTTGTAGTAAGCTTCCGGAAGGTTAGGATACAGCTGAATAGCCTTTGTATATTGCAGAATTGCTTCAGGCAGGTCGGAAGACAACGTATAGAGGTTCCCCAGGTTGTAGTAGGAATAAGGGAAATCAGGCATCAGCGCAGTGGCTTTCTTCATGTCATGTATGGCAGGAGTGTAGTCATAGGTGGAGCGGTTTTCGTTTACCCTGGCCCTTGCCGTACGGGAATTGTCCAGGGAGAGCACTTGAACGTTCTGCTCCATAGAAGAAATGAAGTCTATCATCTCCGCCTGCAGGGTGCCGCGGTTAATGTAGAAGAACGGATTGTCCGGCTGAAGGTTTACAGCTCTGTCATAGTCTCCAAGAGCCTCGTTGTAGCGGTTTTGAGAGTCATTTACAATTGCTCTGGAGAAGTACAGCAAGGCATCTATGGCTTCTTCCCTGCTCTCTATGTCAGAAATCAGTTTGTTGATGGAATCTCTCTGGTGCCTTACCGCCTTGCCCAGTTCAGACGGTTCATAAGAATGTCTTAAGGCAGCAAACTGCGTGGCAACAGGAAGGTCATCTATGAAATCCTCCATCCGGATAGACTCATATCTTCCGTCCATGGCGCGCTTCTCCTGCCTTTTTTCCGCCAGGTTGAACTTGAACAGAGGCTTGAGTTGTATATCGACATCCCTGTACTGCAGAAGCTCGTTGTTGGAAAAGTCCCTCTTGGCAAAATCGGAGTCAAGAGCTATCATCTTGTCAAACCGCTTTGTTGTGTCTGCAAACATCTGGGCCGAAACGGAATCTTTAGTCTTGATCCTGTACTCCTTGACCTTTTCCCTTGCTATCTCCTCGTCTCGTCGGGCCGAGTTGTACTGCCCCAGCTGCGCCTTGGCGTATGCACGGTTCATATATGCCTTGGCAAAATCCGGATAGAGATTGATGCACTGGGAATAATCGTCCATGGCATCGCGATACTTGTTCATCTGGAGGAACACAGCCGCCCTGTTGAAGTACGCCAGCACATTCTGCGGATTTACGGCAATCACCCTGTCGTAGTCTTCCAAGGCATTGTTGTAATCCCCTATCTGAGAACGGATAAGCGCCCTGTTATAAAGAGTGAGCGCATTGCCCGGTTCATATTCCAGCACCTTGTTGAGATCTTCCATAGCCCCGTCTATGTTGTTCCTTTCATAGCGGATCAGGGCCCTGTTGAAATAGGCGAAGGTGTTGGCCGTGTCCAGCTTAAGGGCCTTGTCAAGATCCGCCAGGGCAAGAGAATCACTGCCTTGCATAAAATAAATCCTGGATCTTCTGATATAGCCTTCCGGATCACTGATATTCAGGTTGATTGCCCTGTTATAATCTTCCAGGGCCTTAAGAGTGTCGCCGAGGAAGGTATAGGCAGCTCCCCTGTTCAGATAGGCATCCGGCTCGTTCTTCTCCTTGCGGATGAACTTGTTGAAATCTTCCACCGCCTTGTCAAACTGCTGGGAAAGGAAATATGTAACGCCCCTGCTGAAATAAAGCCCGGTATAACTCGGCCTCAGATCCACAGCCTCTTCCAGGTCTCTGAGAGCCTCCTCATATTTTCCGGTACGGCTCAGTGTAATAGCCCTGTAATGATAAGCCGGAGTATAGATAGGATTTAGGCTCAGCGATTTGTCAAAGTCCCGCTCAGCCCCGATGAAATCTCCGAGGTTGTATTTTGCAATCCCCCTGAAAAAGTAAGCGTCATAAAGCGTGGAATCAATCCGGACGAGAGTGGTGAAATTGTCTATCGCTGAGGAATATTTGCCGTCTATCAGCATCTGCCTGCCCCTGAGGAAGAACTGGTCTATGTCATACTGCGCAAAAGACTTCACGGGCGCCAAGCCTAAGAGCACCCACAGGACAAGACATATCGCAAAACTTCTTTTCATCATAACGACATCCCTACAAAGATAATGCTAATCGCGGAAAAAAGTCCTAACTTTGTCAATTATGGGGTCTGTGTGCAGAAATATGGTTTTCGGGCTTTCGGTTTTGGCAGGAATGATACTTCTGGCAGGCAGTATGTCTGCACAGGAAAAGCATTCTGTTTCTGATGCACAAAATCTCATTTCCAAGCAAAGCCTGAAAAAAACCATAGAAGCACTGACCGACCCGGCACTTCGTGGAAGGGAAAGCGGAACAGAAGATATAAAAAGAGGCCTTGGCGTTATAACAGATGCGTTCTATGACGGTGGCGTCAGTATGAAGGGAGATTCTTACCTATATGGTTTCTGGTACTGGAAAGGAAATGAAAGAGCCTTGGGTATCAATGTTATAGGAATCATTCCGGCGGATCCTTCCGTTGTTTCTCCGAAGACACTGGTCCTTGGAGCGCATTACGACGGGCTGGGAGTTCTGGGCGGAAGGGTGTATCCAGGAGCGGACAACAACGCATCCGGAGTGACAGCCTTAACAGAGGTGGGAAAAGCGCTTGGCCGCTTGGCTTCTGAAGGAATCTATCCAAGTTGCAACATCTGCCTGGTGGCATTTGACGCAAAACTTCAGGATTGCCTGGGCAGCTCCAGGTTTCTGTCGGAACAGGCAGGAAATCTTGCTCCTGTATCGCTGATGATAAACTTGGACCAGATAGGAACCACACTTGCCCCGCCGAAAGAAGCGGAGACAGGAGAGCTTCTGCCAAAGAACTACCTGATATTCCTCGGGATGGACAAAGTGGACGAGACGGTGAAGAAAGCTTTTGTGGAAGCTAATGATTCAGAAAAGCCTATAGTGCTGGATTTCACTTGCTACGGCAACAAGCAGGTCCACGATATGCTGTATGAGATGGGAGACCAGACTTCCTTCCGCGATGCCGGGATACCTGCTATAGTTTTGACCAGCGGCGTGCACAAGTACACCAACAAGATTTCGGACAATGCAGGGATAATAAACTTCAATGCCCTGACAGAAAGATGCAAGCTGATTTTCAGGGCTATATGCAAACTTGCATACCGACAGCAACAAGATTGACAAATGCAAACAAGCAGTGAATCTTATCCTGAAGCGCAGCCGGGCGTAACTGCAAAAGAAAACTGTCACGGAGAAGTGCAAAGGATGACAATCACTGAAAACTACAAACCCTTATAGAAATGGATTTCAAATTAGACTCGAGATACAAACCCACAGGCGACCAGCCGGAAGCCATAGACGCCATCGTGCATGCCATAGAGGAAGGTGAGAAAGCGGTGACGCTGCTTGGCGTAACCGGCAGCGGCAAGACCTTCACCATGGCAAACGCCATAGCAAGGCTCGGCCGCCCGGCCCTGATACTCAGCCACAACAAGACTCTGGCCGCTCAGCTTTACGGCGAGTTCAAGGCGTTCTTCCCGGAGAATGCGGTGGAGTATTTTGTGTCTTACTATGACTATTACCAGCCTGAAGCCTACATCCCCACCACCGATACATACATAGAGAAAGACCTTTCTATCAACGATGAGATAGACAAACTCAGGATCGCAGCCTCTGCAGCCTTGCTCTCCGGAAGGAAAGACGTGATTGTGATTTCATCCGTAAGCTGCTTGTACGGAATCGGCAACCCTGCTGACTTCCACGCCAATACAATTACCATCCATCAAGGAGACGCCCTCAGCCGCAACACTTTCCTCTACAAGCTTGTAGATAGCATGTACTCAAGAAGCGAAGCCGAGTTCAAGAGAGGAACCTTCAGGGTGAACGGAGACAGCGTGGACATCTACCTGGCATACGGGGAAGAGGGGGCAAGGGTGGTCTTCTTCGGGAACGAGATTGACGAAATCGAGATATTCGACCCATCAAGCGGAGCCACAATAGAGTATCGCGATGAAATATCTATCTATCCGGCAAACATATTCTCCACGACAAAAGAGCGCACAGCACTGGCCGTAAAACAGATACAAGACGACCTCGTGAAGCAGTACGACTACTTCATGGAAATCGGCAAGCCGCATGAAGCCAACCGCCTCAAGCAGAGGGTGGAGTATGACCTTGAGATGATAAAGGAACTGGGCTGGTGTTCGGGAATTGAAAACTACTCCAGATACTTTGACGGCAGGCCTGCCGGTACCCGTCCGTTCTGCCTTCTGGATTACTTCCCGGAGGACTTCATCACTTTCATAGACGAAAGCCACGTCACCATACCGCAAATCAGAGCCATGAGCGGAGGAGACCGCTCCAGGAAGACAACCCTCATCGAGTACGGGTTCCGCCTTCCGGCAGCAGCCGACAACCGCCCGCTGAGGTTTGAGGAGTTCCAGGCCCTGACCCACCAGACAGTGTATGTGAGCGCAACTCCTTCTGACTTTGAATTGGAAGAGAGCCAAGGACTTATAGCTGAGCAGCTGGTACGCCCGACAGGCCTTCTTGACCCTCCGATATATGTCCGTCCTACCAAGAACCAGGTTGACGACCTGATGGAAGAAATTGCAAAGAGAGCGGAAAGGGACGAGAGGATCCTGGTGACGACCCTCACCAAGAGGATGGCGGAAGACCTGGACAAGTATCTGTCCAAGAACGGAGTAAGATGCAGCTACATCCATTCCGACGTGGACACCATGGAGAGAATCCAGATCATAGAAGACTTCCAGAAAGGAATGTTTGACGTGCTGATTGGAGTGAACCTCCTCCGAGAAGGCCTGGACCTTCCGCAGGTTTCCCTTGTAGCCATCCTGGACGCCGACAAGGAAGGTTTCCTGAGAAGCACCACAGCCCTTACACAGACTGCAGGAAGAGCCGCCAGAAACCTCAACGGCTGCGTCATAATGTATGCTGATACCATCACACGCAGCATGCGGGAAACCATAGACGAGACCAACCGCCGCCGCAAAAAGCAGCAGGACTACAACAAGGCGCACAACATCACCCCTACCCAGATAGAAAAAGTTGAAAGGAACGTGCTCGGAAGAGACAGGACACTAGCGGAAATAGCGTCCAGGTTCGAGGTTCCGGATGCGGAATCAGTTGCAAACGACCCGGTAATTTCCTCTATGAGCATCGCTGAGATAAAAAAGAGCATAGAAAGCTCAAGGATAAAGATGGAAAACGCCGCCAAGGAGCTGGACTTCATTTCAGCAGCACGCTTCCGCGACGAGATGAACGCCCTGAAAGCCCTGCTGGACAAGCGTGGCAGCAAATAGCCTGAAAGAAAGTAGATTGAATAACATACCATACAGACAGAACTCCACATGGCAAACAAGCAACAAAGTGAATATCTGGAATTTGAGTGCCACGATCCGCTGGTGCAGAAAAGCTTCCTTATAGCACGGGAGTCTTTGGAAGGGATGGAAAGGGAAAACCATCATCCTTTCCTGGAACATCCTGTGAATGTAGCACGGATAGTATCCGGAGAAATGGGTCTCAGGTATGATGCCGTGTGCGCAGTGTTCCTGCACGAGGCTTCCAGAGGAAAGGAAGATGTGCAGCAGAAACTCCGGAAGGAATTTCCGTCTGACATCATGAACATAGTGGAAGGATTGAACAACATATCCAGGATCACGCCCAAGGAAACAAGACTCCAGGCGGAGAACTACCGCAAGCTTATTGTCTCCTACTCCAAGGACCCAAGAGTCACACTCATCAAGATCGCGGACCGTCTGGAGATTATGCGCAACCTGGGTATCTTCCCTAAATCCAGCCAGATGCGCAAGCTGACCGAGACTCAGATGCTCTACATCCCTCTGGCCCATCAGCTGGGGCTGTACAAGATAAAGGGAGAGATGGAGAACATCTTCTTCCGCTATTCCGATCCGGAGCACTACAGAGCCATATCCAACAAGCTACTGGCCACCGCAAAAGACAGGGAGAAGCTGGTGTCTGAATTCATCCGCCCCCTGGAAGAAAAGCTGGACGAATCCGGAATAAAATATACGATGAAGGTAAGGACCAAGACCGCCTGGTCCATCTGGCAGAAAATGCAGAGACAAGACGTTCCGTTTGAAGGCGTGTCTGACGTGTTTGCCATAAGGTTCATACTGGATGTTGCTCCGGAGAAGGAAAAGGAAGCCTGCTGGCAGGTCTATTCTCTTGTGACTCAAGAGTACAAGCCAGATGTCTCCAGGCTCAGGGACTGGATTTCCCACCCTAAGGAGAACGGTTATGAGAGCCTGCATACTACCGTGGAGAACAAGGACGGGGCCAAGGTGGAAGTTCAGATCCGTTCCGTTAGAATGGACCAGATAGCGGAAAGCGGGCATGCTTCCCACTGGAGCTACAAGGGCATAAAATCTGTCAAAGGCTTGGACGACTGGCTTCTGGATGTCAAGAAAATGCTTGAGACTCCAGCTCTTATGTCTGAAGACACCCCTCATAAAGAGCTTGACGAGATATTTGTATTCACTCCTAACGGGGACCTCAAACAGCTTCCTAAAGGCGCCAGCGTCCTGGATTTTGCTTTTTCAATACACACCAAGCTGGGCATGACTTGCAGCGGCGCCAAGGTCAACGGCAAAGTCAAATCCATCCGCGAGGAACTCCACACAGGTGATGTTGTGGAGATTATGAGCAACAAGAACCAGAAACCGTCCCGGGACTGGCTCAACATAGTTGTCTCCGCCAAGGCAAGGAGCCACATCAAGAACAAACTCAAGGAAGAGGAAGGGAAGATGAGCCGCCTGGGCAAGGAGATGCTTGAAAGGAGGATGAAGAACTGGAAGATGGAGCTCACGGACGAAACCCTTGTAAGCCTGGTCAAGCACTTCAAGATGAAATCTGCCGGAGAGCTTTTCATTTCAATCAACGATTATTCCATTGACCTTCAAGATATCAAGGATTTCCTCAGCGATGAGGACAAAGCTTCTCTCAAGGAAGAAACCAAAGCAGAGACTCCATCCAAACTGGCGGAAAAAGCCACTCGGGACCGTGGAGACTATCTTGTCATCAGCGACAAGCTGGACAACATCTCTTTCAAGATGGCAAAGTGCTGCAACCCTATCTTCGGAGACGATGTTTTCGGTTTTGTAACTGCCACAGGCGGCATCAGCATTCACAGGATATCCTGCCCCAACGCCTCCAGGCTCATCAGCCACTATCCTTACCGTATCCAGAAAGTCAGGTGGAGACAGATGTCCACATCATCCCAGTTCCAGACCGGCCTGAAAGTCATCGGAGACGGGGATGCCTCAATCTCCAACGCCATAATGGAATGTGTTGCCAACGCAGGGGCCAGCATACGAGCCTTCAGAATCTCTGAAAGGCAGAAGAACAGACTGGAATTCGTGGCCGAGATGGAACTGTCCGTAGGAAACAAGGCCCACCTGGACAAAGTAATTTCATCGCTGAAGAAACTAAGGGAGGTATCAAACGTGATACGCACCTCAGACAGGAAAGTCTAAGGTGCGCATCCAAACTGATTTCCGGAAACAGCGCTATTCGCCTACAACATCAGATACAAAGCTGTCGCTCTTGGATATCACTACAAATACCGGCCTGTGGTCAGATGCCACCTTTTCAGGCTGAACCCACGATGCTATTCCGAGTTTCCCCTTCTCAAGCTTCTTGAGGAAAGATTTTCCGGCTCCGCCCCTGTAAACCAGGATATAGTCCAGCGTGCGGTCCGGATTGTCAGAAGGGAAGGTCTTTATCTCAAACGGGGAGAGGACCGAGAAACTTTCGCTGAGAACTCTCATCTCCACAGAATTAGGCACCATGTTGAAGTCTCCGGCCACAAAGAAAAGCTTGTCCGGTTTGATGCCCTTCTTGGCTATCTGGGCAAGTTTGCGGCAAGCCTCAACCCTTGATGCAGAATCCAGAGACATGTGAACGCTGCAGAAATAATAGTCATCAAACTCAAGCAACAGCAACACCCTCGGTTCTTCCTTTCCCGGAAGCGGATATGCTGTCATGTCCAAAGGCGCTTTCTTGGTAAGGATAGCGTTTCCGTACTTTCCTCCATCATAATCCATTGCAGGAGCAAAGAATCCGGCATATTCACCGGCCATCCTTGCAAGAACCTTCGGGAGATCCACTCCGTCCACCCTCTTTGTCTCCTTGTCAACCTCTTGGAGTGCAACCACATCCGGCTGGACAAGAGATATTTCCCTAGCTATCCTGTTCAGATCTACCTTTCCGTCCATACCCTTACCGTGGCGGATATTGAAACTCATTATTGAAAGCACATGGTCTTCTGCTTTCTCGCTTCTTATCTTGACTTTCTGTGCCAACACTGCGCTGCAAACAGCCAGAAACACAGCAAATGTCATCAAAATCCTTTTCATAACAAACTGTTTTGATACCACACAAAGATAATGAAACTTTTACTTGTTCAATTATTTTCTTAACTTGCAACCACGTTCAACATAACTATGGTGGGGCCAGCATAATACTCCCAATTAGAGATATAGCAGCCAGCGTGGATCTTGGGAAAGAAGGTCAGGAGTGCCGGTAAAGTCAACCTCACCGCCCTTGTCGCCACTGTCTGGGCCAAGGTCTATGATCCAGTCAGCGGCCTTGATGACATCTGTGTTATGCTCAACCACAATTATGGTATTGCCTGCATCAACCAAAGCGTTGAAGGCATCAAGAAGTTTCTTCACGTCGTGGAAATGCAGGCCGGTGGTAGGCTCGTCAAAGATGAAGAGCTTGCCCTGACCCTTACCCTGAATGTCCCTGGAAAGGAATTGGGCAAGCATAACCCTTTGACTTTCACCGCCACTTAAGGTGCTGCAGCTTTGACCGAGCTTGACATATCCAAGCCCGACCCTCTGAAGCACGTTGAGGCCTTCCACTACTCGTTTTGCGGCAGCTTCCTTCTGGGCGGAGAAGAAGTCAACGGCAGAATCCACGCTCATGTCAAGAACCTGGTCTATGTTCTTGCCGTGGTACCTTACTTCCAGGATATCCTGCTTGAAACGGTGACCGTGGCACTCTTCGCATACCATCTTCACGTCTGCCATAAACTGCATCGGCACTGTGATGTAGCCTTCTCCAAGGCATACCGGACATCTTCCTCCATCTATGTTGAAGGAGAAGAAGGAGTTGGTGTAGCCGTTCATCTTGGCATAAGGCTGGTCGGAGAAGAGTTTTCTGATATCGTCGTATATCTTCAAGTATGTGACAGGGTTGGAACGAGCACTTTTTCCCATGGGATTCTGGTCAACATACTCAACTCCTGAAAGCTTGGACAGATCTCCGGAGAGTTTGCGGAAAGCCCCGGGAGGCTGAGGACTGCTTATCTGGAAATGACGGCATAGGGCCGGATAGAGGGTATCTCCTACCAAAGAAGACTTGCCGGAACCGGAAACGCCTGATACAACCGTGAATGCATTTAGAGGAAAATCTACCGTGATGTCCTTGAGGTTATGCTCCATAGCACCTTCAAGGGTTATTTTCCTGGTCCAGGTTCTTGGAGCCCTTCCGGTGTCCACCTTGCGCCTGCCATAGATATAGTCAAGTGTGAGGGAGCCACGGAAGGCTTTAGCCTTGGCATCATCGGGCTTGCCCTCAAAGACGATCTTTCCTCCGAATTCTCCGGCAAGAGGTCCTATATCTATCAGATAATCCGCTGCTTGTATTATATCTCTGTCGTGTTCCACCACAACAATGGTATTGCCCAGATCGCGGAGTTTCTTCATCACCCCTATCAGCCTCCGGGTATCTCGCGGATGAAGCCCTATGCTCGGCTCGTCAAGAATGTACAAAGAACCTACAAGGCTGCTGCCAAGAGAACTCACAAGGTTGATTCTCTGGCTCTCTCCACCGCTCAAAGTGTTGGAACGGCGGCTCAGGGTAAGATAGCCAAGCCCCACATCCACAATATACTGGAGTCTCTGCGTAATTTCCTTAAGTGAGCGCTCGGCGATTTCTTTATGGTAAGGAGAAAGCTTAAGTTTCTGGAAGAATCTCAAAAGAGAAGCTGCATCCATATCCAGCAGTTCGCCGATGCTCTTGCCACCTACCTTAACATAAGAAACCTCTTTTTTCAGCCTTGTTCCACCACATGACCGGCATACTGTCCTGCCGCTGTAACGGCTGAGCATATAACGGAACTGTATCTTGTACTTCTTGGTCTCAACCCAGGCGAAGAAATCGTTTATGCCGGTGAAATACTGGTTCCCGTTCCAGAGAAGATCCTTCTCTTTCTGGGTGAGCTGGGCATAAGGACGGTGAACGGGGAAATCAAACTTGTAGGCGTTTTCTATCAGGCGTTCTTTGTACCAGCTCATCAGTTTTCCTCTCCAGGGAGCCACGGCATCCTCATAGACGCTCAGAGACGCGTTGGGTATCACGAGTTTCTCGTCTATGCCCATCATGCTGCCGAAACCTCCGCAAACTGGACAAGCCCCCAGCGGGTTATTGAAGGAGAACATGGCTTCCGTTGGCTCCTCAAACACCATCCCGTCCGCCTCAAATATGTTGGAGAACAACCTGTAAGAGTCAACCTTCACGCCTTTTGAAGCAGAATATCCGACTGTGAGTCTGCCGTTGCCGAGGCTGAAAGCCGTCTCTATGGAACTGCGCACTTCCGAAAGGTCTTCTGAGGAATCGTGCATAAGCCTGGAAACAACGATGAAAAGATCATTGCCGCTTGGGGATGTGTCTTCCTTGAGGAACTGGTCTATCTTCTTGAGGACACCGCCATCCAGAAGCCTTGTGAATCCTTGCTGCTTAAGGTCTATCAGCCTTTCAACAAGATGCGTCTGATCTTCTTTCACCTTTACCAGAACATAGACAGCAGTTCCGTTCTCAAGAGACTGGATGAAATCGAGCACATCCTCCACGGTCTCTTTCTTGACTTCACAACCACTTATCGGTGAGTATGTTATACCTATCTTGGAAAAAAGTATCCTCAGATAGTCATAAATCTCCGTATTAGTTCCTACAGTGGAGCGCGGGTTGCGGGTATTGGTATGCTGCTGGACGGCAATTGCCGGAGGAATGCCTTCAATCTTGTCCACATCCGGCTTTGACATCCTGCCCAGAAACTGGCGCGCAAAGGAAGAAAGACTCTCGGCAAACCTCCTCTGACCCTCTGCATAAAGCGTGTCAAATGCAAGGCTGCTCTTTCCGCTGCCACTCACTCCGGTAACAACGCACAACTTGCCTCTCGGAATCTTCAACGAGATGTTTTTCAGGTTGTTGACCCGGGCACCAGTTATCGTGATATACTCCTGGGCTGCCATTGTTATATTGGGATTATTCAGCCTCCTTGAGCCTCTCCGCGTTTTCTGCAATCTGAAGCTGGTCTATCACTTCCTGGATTTCCCCATCCATAAAGACCGGAAGGTTGTGGGTGGACCAGTTGATGCGATGGTCTGTCACACGGCTCTGAGGATAGTTGTATGTGCGGATCTTGGCACTTCTGTCTCCTGTGGAAACCATTGTCTTCCTCTTGGATGAGAGATTGTCCAGATATTTCTGGTACTCCATGTTGTAGAGCCTGGTACGAAGCTCATTCATAGCCTTTTCCAGATTCTTCAGCTGGTTTCTCTCATCCTGGCACTGCACCACGATTCCGGTAGGTATATGAGTCAGGCGGATGGCGGAATAAGTGGTATTCACACCTTGCCCGCCGGGACCGGAGGCGCAGAAGATGTCTTTGCGTATGTCTTTTTCGTTGATTTCAACATCAAATTCTCCTGCTTCAGGAAGAACGACAACTGAAGCAGCTGAAGTATGGAGCCTTCCCTGGGTTTCTGTCTGAGGCACTCTCTGCACGCGGTGGACGCCGCTCTCATACTTGAGCAGGCCATAGACACCGTCACCTGAAACCGTACAGATGATTTCCTTGTAGCCGCCGGCTGTTCCCGGAGTCTGGGAGGTAACTTCAAGTTTCCATCCCTTTTTCTCTATGTACTTGGAATACATACGGAAAAGGTCACCGGCAAATATGGCCGCCTCATCTCCGCCGGTTCCGCCGCGGATTTCCATGATGGCATTCTTGCTGTCTTCAGGATCAGCCGGAATAAGAAGCAGCTTTATCTCCTCCTCCATCTTTGGCAGAGCCTCTTCCAGAGAAGACATCTCCTCACGGGCCATCTCCCTGAGCTCATCATCCTTCTCGTTTACCATCAAGTCTTTGGCCGCGTCATAATCCTCTATCATCTTGCGGTATTTGGCTCCGGCTTTTACAATCGGCTCTATTTCCTTGTAGTCTTTGTTAAGCTGAACATATTTCTTCATGTCAGCCATGGACTCAGGATCAGAGAGCTGAGCCTGGATCTGGTCCAGTTTAACTCTTAGACCTTCTATCTTCTCCAGTAAAGTATTGCTGTTGTCACTCATAATTTTCTTGTTTATCGGATTTTGCGGATCCAGCACCGTCTTCTCATATAAAACTCCTTCTTATAGCTGTCCCACACCTTAATCGCAGCTATATTGTTGTCTATCTGCGGATTGGTTATGGCGCTCTTAAGGTTCATCCTCAGGTATGTATTCTCCATCTTGGTATGGAAAATTGCAGAAAGCCCCTTGGAGTGCCACTGGGGAGCAGAACCCAAAAGCATAAGGTCCACCTTCTTGTACTTGATGAAAGCAATCAGTATGAACAGCCATCCTATAGGGAAAAGTTTGCCCCTCGCCCTCTTGAAAGCCCTGGAGAGAGACGGCACGCTTACCCCGAAGGCGGCAAGGTTTTCGTCCTTGTCCAGCACCATACAGGTCAAACCTTCCTTGAGGTATGAGAAATAGTGGTTCCCCATCTCTTTCTGCTCATCCTCAGTCAGAGGTATGAAGTTGTGGACGGCCTTGAACGCCTCGTTATATATGGCAAAAAACTGTTTAAGGAGCTTCTCCTTCAGTTCCTTGTTTCTTTTTATCTTCCCGATTTTGAGAACCTTGAGACCGTATCTCTCAACAAGGAGCTTGGATATTCTCCCGAGTTTTTCAGGCAAACCCTGCCGAGGATCCATCTCGTACTGTATCCAGTCACACTCCTTCTCAAAGCCCATCCTCTGCATATAGTCCACATAGTAAGGATAATTGTAAAGGCAGTTTACCTGAGGCTCCTTGTCAAAGCCTTCAACCAGCATCCCCTGTCTTCCCAAAGTATTGTAAGCCAACGGGCCGTGGATTTCAGTCATCCCCTCGGCCTTGCCCCATTTCTCAACAGCATCTATAAGAGCCTCGGCGATTGCCGGATCTTCTTTGAAATCGAACCAGCCGAACCTTACACGGCTAAGTGAGTAATACTCGTTGTAGCGTGGATTTATGATTCCCTGGACCCTTCCTACCACCTTCCCGTCACTGTCGTATGCCAGAAACAGTTTTCTCTTGCAATATTCCAGTGCAGGATCGTCCTTAAGAGAGTGCCTCTGGTCAATATCCAAGGTAGGGACATAGACCTTGCACTTCCTGTAAAGGCGGTTCTGGAACTTGTAGAACTGCCTGAACTGCTTTCCCGTAGTTACTTCTTTTACTGTGATTGGCATAGTACGCTTAAAATTTGCAAAGTCTGCAAATTTAACATTTATACCCCAAGCTTCAAAATTGATTTTATCGCCGCCTGCGCACATACGCATCCGAATACGGCCGGGAGATAGGATATCGTGCCGGTTCTGGACTTGTGGTTCCTCTCCTCAAAAGGAACAATGGCTTCCTTCATCGGAAGTTCCTCGGAAAAGACCACCGGGAAGCCTTTGCTGATACCTTCTTTCCTCAGCCTTTTGCGCAGCATATATGCCAAAGGGCAGTTGAAGGACTTGCTCAGATCGGCTATCCTGACCTTGGTGGCATCCCACTTGGCTCCGGCACCCATAGAACTGACCAGAGGAATCTTGTTGAAGAAGCAGAACTTGATCAGTGCGATCTTGGGAGCCATGGTATCAATGGCGTCTATCACAAAATCCACCCGAGGAGTACCGTCTAAGTCCAGGAAAGGCAAGACAGAGGAAATATTTTCAGGAGTGAGGAATTCATCCACCGTCTCAATCTCAATATCAGGATTGATATCGGACAGCCTGTCTTTGACAACAGAGACTTTCTTCTTACCGATCGTGGAATCGAATGCAGCAATCTGGCGGTTCTTGTTGGTTGGAGAATAACTGTCCGCATCGGCGACAACCAGGCAGCCGACCCCGGCACGGACTATCATCTCAGCAGCCATTGCTCCAACTCCACCGAGCCCGATGACGGCCACGCGGGCAGAAGACAAAAGCGCCACCCCTTCTTCTCCACACTGAAGCAAAGTCCTTTCTTTCCAGTTCTCCACCATAATCAGTCAAGAAAAGGGAATCAGATGTTCCCTTTCTTTTCAAGTTCCTTCGCCTGGTTCCAATACTCGTCCATTTCAGCCAGAGTCATGTCTTTCAAAGACTTGCCCTGCTTGATAGTATGCTCTTCAAGATAACCGAAACGGCGGCGGAACTTGGCGCAGGTATCTTCCAGGGCTGTATCGGGGTTGATGTCGTATAGCCTGCCGGCATTTATCACGGAGAAAAGGAAATCGCCGAGTTCCTCCTCAGCCTCTTTGCCCCCTTTCTTGAGAGCTTCTTCAAGTTCCGACAGTTCCTCTCCAACTTTATCCCAGACATCTTCTTTCTTTTCCCAGTCAAAGCCTACGGCACGTGCCTTCTCCTGGATGCGGTATGCCTTTATCACACTCGGCAAAGACTCCGGAACGCCGCTGAGCACCGTCTTGTTGCCGTCCTTCTCCCGGGTCTTGAGCTGCTCCCAATTGCCTACCACCTCATCAGCATCTTTGACCTTTACATTTCCGTAAATGTGCGGATGACGGTAAATCAGCTTGTCACAAAGCTTGTTGCATACATCGGCGATGTCAAATTCCCCCTTCTCCTTACCTATCTTGGCATAGAAAACCACATGCAGCAGCAGATCGCCCAGTTCCTTGGAAATGTTGGGCATATCATTCTTCATTATGGCATCTGAAAGCTCGTATGTCTCCTCTATGGTCTGAGGACGCAAGCTCTCGAGTGTCTGCTTGTGGTCCCAGGGGCACTTCTCCCTCAGGGTGTCCATAACGTCAAGCAGCCTTTCAAAGGCTGCCAGCTCTCTTTCTCTTTTTGTCTCCATTTATGTGTGTTGATGCGGAAAACCGCCTTGTCATTTTTTTATCTTGGTAGGAGGGAACTTCTCATCTGACGGGGTAGCCATCCACAGGTCAAACCTCAACATGGCATATTCCGGAACACCTTTGCCGGATGTCATGTTTCCGGTTGAGCCATATCCAAGACCTGACATGAAGAATGTGCTTGCATGGTCAGCATAAGTCATGCTCTTGAGGGCACGGACAAATCCCAGGATAAGGGAGGAAGATCCTTCAGAACCTACTGAAACATTGTTGCTTGAGGAAGAGGAACCGTAAGTGGTCATCTTGTCATAAGATGATTCCATGGTTACTTCCAAAGGTTCATAGTCTTTGCTGGCGTCATAAATCCTGTATTTGCGGGCAGTGTCTATGATATTGGTGTCAAACACGTAGCCGTCAAGAAGCCTTCCGACATACCATATTCCAACCTTGTCTCCGGCAACAACCGTATCAGCGGCAGGAATGCCTGAAGTATGGGTGAAATTGCGGAAGTAATAACCGTAGGCCGTAGAATCCACCTTGGGACTGAAGTACTTCTTTGAATAGCTTTCCAATGAATCCACCTGATATTTCTGGACATCATCTATCACAATACCTCCGTTTATCTCGTAAATGATGTTTACAGAAGACTGCTGGCCGGAAGTAGAGTAACCGCTGTTTTTGTTTCCGGAAGATGTGAGCCAAGGTGGAATGATGGCAGTTACGCGGCCGCCACGGCCTATTTTGCCGAGAAGCTCCCTCATTCCTACGGTTGTGCTTGAGTTCAATATGAACAAGCTCGGACCATAATAGATCCCCGGATCGTAAGTTCCAAGCATCCTGGCTTTCAGGGAGTCTGTGGTGCTCCTGCATGTACCGGACAGATCGTATGTGTTGTAGTGGATGTAGATACCGTCATTGGTTCCCGGTTTTTTGCTGGAGCCTTCCTCCAGGCTCAATATGGTGAGTCCGGAAGACAGTTTCTGAGCTGACGGATAGTTAGACTGAATATAGGCATCCAAGATTTTCTCCTGGATTTCTCTGTCAGACTGCTCTTTCTCCTTTGCACAGCCGGCCAATGCAAGAGACAGTGCAAGCACAAACGCGAATTTCAACTTTATATCCATTATATGATTATATGTCTTTGTTTTCCTTTAAAAAATCTTGTCAACGGTAATCTCAAACAGCAACGGAGTCAGTTTCGGAAGGTTGGCCATGATCTGGTTGCCGTAACCGTATCTGGCCGAAAAGATTATGTAACAGTGTTCCCCTTCCTGGACTCCTTCCAGGCCAAGCCTCAGCCCTTCCAGCAAAGCAGAGGAACCGTACTTGATTTTGAACGGATTTCCGTCTGTTATGAAACCGGCAGTCTCGGCTACTTCAGAATCGTTGGTGGCAAACAAGCTGCCTTTCCCTCCGCTGAAGATATAACCGCTGTAGTGGAAATACACTGAATCCCCTTTCTGGAGCATCCGTGCGGAAGAAGCCGCGGGATCAATGATCACCCTCACCGCTCCGCCATTATAAATTACCTGATAGTCAGAACTTAAACCGCTAACATAGGAGTCTATCCTGGACTCCTGGTCCGCGTATGTGTTCTTACGGTCTTCCTTGTCGCAAGAAAGGGCAAGAAAAACTGCAAGAGACAATATCAAAACTTTTCTGACCATAACTCCAATTTATCTTCAAAAGTTGTGCCGATACAGCTTAAACAGCACCGTTACCCTCCTTCTGAAGGAATTCCCTAAGGCATTTCCCAAAATATTCTTCAACCTGCTCTATCGGCATATACAAACGCCCGCCGGCAGCCCTCTCGTGACCGCCGCCATTGAAATAACTCCTGCAAAGACGGTTTACGGAAACAGCACCTTTGCTCCGCAAAGATACTTTAATAAATCCATCTCCCTGCGTAAAAAGTGCAGAAATTTCAACTTCCTTGATTTTCAGAGGCAGGTTTACAAAACCCTCTGAATCTCCATCGCGATAATCAAACCTTTCTTTGGTAGAGGCATCCAACACCATTGTCGCCGCCTTCAAATCGTTGAACATCCTCATCCTGTTGAGCAGCATCTCCCCCATCAGCCTCATTCTCTGCTGTGAAAAGCTGTTCATAATCTCCATCTGAATCTTGTCCCTGTCCACACCTGCTTCAGCGATTTGAGACGCCATAAGGAAGGTTGACGGGAATACTGAATTGCAGAAATTGTTGGTATCTGTCATCATTCCAGTATAGAATGATGTCTTGGTATCAAACGGAACGGAAAGACCGTGTCTGGAGGAAACTTCACTGACCAGCCACCAGGCCAGCTCAGATGCAGAAGAAACCTCTGTCTCGGATATAGTCAGATCCGGGAACGCCTCCGGAGACGGATGATGGTCCACAAGTATCTTCACGGCATTGGACCCGGACAGCAAGCCCGCCATATCCTCAGTGCGTGCCAGATTGTTGAAATCCATACATATAATGGTGTCCGCCTCAGCGATCAAGGTCTTGGACCTGCTCCTGTCCTTCGGAAAGACCAAAACATCATCTGCCCCGGGGAGGAAATGAAGATAATCAGGAAAAATGCTTGGAACGATCATGGATACGCTTTCCACGCTGCCGGGGAAAGACGACTCTATCCAGGAACGCATGCCGGTCAAACACCCGATACAGTCTCCGTCCGGGTTAAAATGACCTGCAATCACTGTTTTCTTTGACTCGGAGAGCATCCTGAAGAAACTCTCGGCCTTCTGGGAATCTACTATCATAACTCAAACTTGAGGCAAAATTAAAAATATATTGCTTGATGAGAAGATTTTTTTTATTTTTGTCCTTGTTAAACAAACCGGAAATAAGAAACGCGTTATATGAAGAAGTTATTTACAATTGTTATTCTCCCTATTATCATCATCCTTTTGGGATATCTGATTGTGAAGGGTGTAATGAAACCTATCAAGTTCAATGAAGAGAAGGCAGCCAGAGAGGCTGTTGCAATCCAGAAGCTCAAAGACATCCGTGAGCTTCAGGTTGCCTACAAGAACAAGTACGGAAAATTTGCAACCGCCATTGATTCACTTGCAGACTTCTACAAGAACGACAAGATGGTCATCAACATGCAGATCGGTTCAGTGAATGACTCCGCTATGGTAGCCCACACTGATGCCGTAAGGAATGCCAACAAGAAAAACAAGTTGACAGACAAGGATCTTTATGAACTTTACAAGAAAGGAGATCACAACCTCGTATTCTCAATCAAGAGCGAGATTCCTGTAAAAGACACTCTCCTCAAGAGAGAAGGCTTTGACATTGAAAAACTCGCTGAGATTCCTTTTGTAGAAGGCAAAAAGATTCAGATGAAGAGCATCGTAAAGCAGGTTTCTGGAGTGGATGTTCCTCTGTTTGAGGCAACTATTCCTTACAACGATCTTCTTGAAGGAATGGATCATCAGCTCATCGTAAACCTTAACAGCGAGAAAGACAAGATGAACAAGTTCCCTGGTTTGAAAGTAGGTAGCATAGACAATCCTAACAACAACGCAGGTAACTGGGAATAATCCTTTACAACAGAACCCGGACGGGTCAAGGAGAAAGCGGGGGATGCCGAATGTCAAGGCATCCCCTTTTTTTGTATATTGCACCTGCAAAAAGCACACAAATGGCAGATTACTCATCAACATCACTTTTTACTCTCATACCGCAGAATTTTGCCCGGGAGGACTCATACGGCCCAATCCTCAGGGAACTCTTCGGTCTGGATGAGACCTACAGCGTATTGAATTCAGAGGTTCCTGAATGGGGAACTACATTGCTCTATGCCTGGGAAAAAGGCCAGGACTTTGGCATAGTCCCGTCCTCTACCGTGCAACCTCTTGTTCTCAAGCAGCTTAAAGACCTTAGGACGATAAAGGAACACAACAAACTGATAATGGATTTTGACTCCAAGGCCAAAAGGACTACACTCCTGCTGGCTGAAGGGGAGAAACTCATAACCGCCAATTCATATCACACCGTAGATCTGCCGTCCGCCATATACTATATGTTGGAAATCCTGCGCAAGAGTCAGATCAACCCTCAGCAGACAACGCTGCACTTCAGCGGAAAAGCAGATGACAAAGAACTCAAGACCTTGCGTTCCTACGTCAAAGACGTAAGGCTGAGAATGTAACCGGTCCAGAAACAAATATCCTGAAATGAGAATTATCGGAGGAAGACTCAAGGGTAAAACCATAAATCCGCCAGCAGGCTATCCGGCCAGACCTACCACGGACTTTGCCAAGGAAGGCTTGTTCAACATCCTGGAAAGCGAATATGAACTTGAAGGATTCAGCCTCCTGGATCTTTTTGGAGGGACAGGAAGCATAAGCGCTGAATTCATCTCCAGAGGAGGATGTGAAGCTGTATGCGTGGAAATGAACCGGAAAAACGCCGCCTTTATAAGCAAGATGCACAAAAGCCTCGGCCTGAAAGAAATCAGGACGGTCCACAGCAACGTGTTCGACTTCCTGAAGCTCTGCAACCGTACTTTTGACTTCATATTTGCAGATCCACCATATCAGCTGGAAGGCCTGGACACAATTCCGGACAAGATTTTTGACAGAGAAGAGCCCATCCTGAGCGGCCAAGGGTACTTTATCCTTGAACACGGCGGGGAATATGATTTTTCCCAACATCCTCATTTTGTTAAAGAAAGGCATTACGGAAATGTGCATTTTACATTTTTTTCTTAAAACTGTTTGCACTTTTCAAAAAGATACCTATATTTGCACTCCCAAAACGGAAGGTGCGTTAGTTCAGTTTGGTTAGAATGCCTGCCTGTCACGCAGGAGGTCACGAGTTCGAGCCTCGTACGCACCGCAAAAAAAAGACGGAATTTCTTCCGTCTTTTTTTGTATCTGCACTCTCAGACACAGCAGCTTAGGAACCCTTAGCGCCTCAACCTGTAAGGCTTTTTATGGTAAGGGTCTTTAAGCACAGGGCCCATACATTTTCTTCTTGAATATGATTTTGTCGCAGCAGAAGAGCTATACTTGTTGACTTTGTCGTAATCCTTGGAAATGAACTCTTCAAGAGACGGAGTCTCGCCTGCCGTAATCTTGATCCTGCAATATATCTTCCAGCGGCTTATGGTGTTGAAGTGAGGCATGTTGTTGTCCATGCAGCTAATCTGCTCTGAACGGTAAACACCCTTGCCGTAGTAAGCACAACCCTCGAACAGCTTTATGCCTGTAGCCTTGTATTCATCTCTTGAGGCAAAGGTGTTCCAGTTTACGCCCTCTACCTTGGCCGTCAGGCTTAGGTTGCAGTGCTCGGAATCTGAGTACCAGTTCTGTGAAGTGTTGTCCCAGGCAGGGAGATATGTGTTGCAGAAAGCCCCCAAATCCTGCCAGTAACGGAAAGACTCCTCATCATCTTTAGGATATTTCTGGGTTGTGTAATATACGTATTCATCATCCAGCAGCCCAAAGCCGTGTCCGCCGTATTCGTGACGTAGAGTGTATGCAAACCCGTCATAGGAAGAATAGACAGGCTCCCTTGCAGGAGTCTGGGCTATTGATATAAGCTTGAAGCCACCCCAGTTGTCACTCAGCCAGAAGTTTGTTCCCGCATATAAATCTGCGTTGATTATGATGCTGATAGGAGACCAGGTCAGTTTGGTACAGGTCTCGTTTTCTGTACTGCCTTTCATTCCCGGACACTTGGAGGCATATTCTATGACCATGTCCGCATCGCAGTCAATACCCGTAGAACCATCGCCCTCCCAGGTGCACTTGAACTTGGTATCTACTTTTGTGGTCCGGTGCTCATAGTCAGAACCTACGCTGATTCCCGCCTCGTTTGAATAAGCGGCAACCACAAATATCGTAAAGTAGTTGTAATATGTCTTGTACGGCTCATACTCGAACAAAGCCTTCACTCCCGCTGCTATTTCCTTGTCAAACTGGCCGCCATAGCTGAACAGGTCCTGAGTATATCCGTCTCCTGTAAATATCAGCTTCACGGGACGCTCGGAAGAACCTAAAGCAACCTCTGTCATCGAGCCGTCGGAATTCACGTCGTACTGCTTTACCTCACCGTCTGCCCAACTGCTCTTGGTATCGGTAGTGGTGAAACTTGCCACATCGCTCTCTGTTTTTCCTCCCTCATAACCGTCATCGGCGACAACCTTGAAATAATACTTGGTATTGATGTCCAGAGGTGTACTGTTCTTCAGCGATGTGTTTTCCGTTGTCCCGACTGTTGTCCATGAACTGTTGTCCTTTGAAATCATCACGGTATATTTGATATTGTCTCCGTTTGCATCTGTCGAGGCTGTCCAGGAGAAAGTGGTGATTGTCTCTACACCTGTTCCGGTTGGCTGGAGGCCGGACGGCTTGGTAGGAGGAATGTTGGGAGCCGCCTCTTTGGTTACGGTAAAATAAGCCGTCTTGCTGCCGCTCTTGACTGTAAGGAAAACCTGAGACTTGGTTTTCTGGTTATAAGGACCTGTTGTTATGGTAACAGAGGAGTTCCCTGTACCGGACAGAGGGGTTACACTTTTCAGCCAATCAGGTTTCGGTGAAGGCATAGAAACAGTCCAGGAAGCGTTGCAGCTGATCTGGAATGTCGCCGTCTTGCCGTCTTCATAAGAAATCGACGCGGAATTGTCGGAAAGAGACAGTTCCGGAGACAAGGCGGACAAAGCTACTGAAACACTCTTGCCTCCGCCTTCCACCCTCAGGAAGCCGTTGGTAGGAGAATCTGAGGCAGTGACTGTAACAGTCCCGTTGTTGCTCCCGCTTGAAGGAGATACTGTATATCCGGTAGGTGGAGTGACAGTCCAGGCAACATTGGAGGTTACATTCAAGGTTCCGGAGGCTCCGGGAGCCAGGCTCAGGACGGTTGGATCTACGCTTAGGCTGGGAACGGTCTTTTCACCTCCGCCTTTGCTGCATGACAAGGCAAACAAACAAGAAAAAAAGGCTGCAACAAACAACCCTTTGAAATTCAGGGATTCCAAATTACGCATAATGTTCACATAAAGCACCCGACAAGCGGGGCTTGATTCGTTCTTCAATCAATTTTGACCCCTTGGCTGGCGAGATATTTCAGTCCTATGTCCTTCAACTTGAACTTCTGTATCTTGCCGCTTCCGGTAAGGGGATACTCGTCCACAAAGATAACATATTTTGGAATCTTGAAACGTGCAATCTTGCCGAGGCAATAGTCCTTGACTATTTCTTCCGTCAGTTCAGCCTCAGGTTTTTTGATGATATATGCCGCCACAACCTCGCCGTACCGCTTGGAAGGCAGGCCTGCAACCTGTACATCCTGAACTCCCGGCAAATGATACAGAAACTCTTCTATTTCTCTTGGATAAATGTTTTCTCCTCCCCTGATTATCATGTCCTTGATACGGCCTGTGACCTTGAAGTTCCCGTCCTCGTCCAAGATTCCCAGGTCTCCGGAATGGAGCCAGCCATCCTTGTCTATCGCTTCAGCAGTAGCCTCCGGATTGTTGTAATAACCCTTCATGGTGTTGTAGCCACGGTTGCAGAATTCCCCCACCTCGCCTACTTTGCAGAATCGTCCCGTGCCGGGCTCTATAATCTTGACCTCCGTGTGTTCAAACTCATAGCCGACGGTTGTGCACCTTTCCTCAAAACTCTGTTCGTATCTGGTATGAGTCATGCCCGGGGAGGCTTCCGTAAGACCATACACGCTGGTTACCCTCATGTACATCTTGTCCTCGACCTCCTTCATAAGTTCTATAGGACAAAGAGCCCCGGCCATTATTCCCACACGCAGGCTCTTCAGGTTAAACATTTTGAACATAGGATGAGAGAGCATCGCAATGTACATTGTAGGCACACCATATACCGATGTGCACCTCTCCCTGTGTATTGAAGCCAGTACCACAAGAGGGTCGAATCTCTCAACCATGACCTGCGTGCATCCGTGTGTAATGACATTCATTGTAGCCAGGACTATACCGAAACAGTGGAAAAGAGGCACACAGCAGCAAAGCCTGTCAGAAGAAGAGAAAAGCATGTGCTCACCTGTCAGGAAACCATTGTTGGCAATGTTATGGTGGCTCAGCATCACTCCTTTCGGGAATCCTGTGGTTCCGGAAGTGTATTGCATGTTCACGACATCGTGGCAGCTGACCAAAGACTTAAGCCTCAAAAGTTCGCCGTCTTCCATATTCTCTCCCAGAATGAGCAGCTCCTGTGTGTTATACAGTCCCCGGAACTTCTCCTGGCCTATGAAAACCACATTCTTCAGGCAAGGGAAACGGCTGCTCTGGAGCTTTCCCCTCTCACACTCCCTGAGTTCAGGCAGCATCTTGTAGGTCATTCCGAGAAAATCAGTATCTCTGTCGCGATCTATTATACACAGGGTATGCAGGTCAGCGTCCTTGCAGAGATACTCAAGCTCGTTCTGCTGGTAATTGGTGTTTACGGTCACACATACAGCCCCTATCTTTGCACAAGCGTACATCACGGTCAGCCAGTCCGGAACATTTGTGGCCCAGATCCCGACATGAGTTCCCCGTGTTACTCCTATTCCTATAAAACCCTTGGCCAGAGTGTCCACACGGTGGTTCAGCTGGGCATAAGTGAACCTCAGATCTCGGTCAGAATAAACCAGCGCCTCCTTGTCAGGACATTCTTCTGCCCATTTTTCAAGCCACTGTCCAATCGTCCTGTCGGAAAGCGGCAGCTCGCGGTTCTTCCTTTTAAGGCGGCTCTGTATGTCAGCCAGTATGTCAGAGACCCTGCGAGAGGCATTGTCTCTTATCTTCTTGATCCTTTTAACCATAACGGAAACGGGTTATGCCGGAAAAAATGTCACTGCAAGAATCCTGCAAGCCTTCCTCTTGAGAGCAGATGCAAGGTGATGAGGAACTATGGAATCGTAATAAATGCTTTGCCCCGGCTTGAGGACATAAACCTGCTTTCCGTAACCTACTTCCAGCTTGCCGTCAAGCACAAGCAGAAACTCCTCCCCTTCATGGGAGGCATAGTATTTCTTTCCACCTGCAGGATCCAGCACTACCACCGTTGCATCCATCTGCCTGTTTTTCTTCAGCGATGAAAGAGAAAAGAAATGCATGTGATCCCTTCCTGCACTGCGGCCACGGATGCCGTTTACTCTCCGCCTGGATTTCAGAGACGAGACGACAGGAGAAAGGTCTTCTTCCCCGTCAAGGAAAGTTCCAGTGCGGATTCCTAATGCCTTTGAAATTTTAGAAACATTCCCGAGATTTGGAGTATCGTCGTCATTTTCAATTTCTTGCAGATAAGATTTACTGACTCCGACAGTCTTTGTAAGATCTTCGACTGTCAATTTTTTGGCTTCACGGGCGGATTTTATGCGATTCCCGATTTTTGTGTCAACCCTGTTCATAAATCAAAACTTAAAAATCGAAGCAATTTTAATGATTTTTTTCAATCGTTGAACAAAAGCAATGCAAAAACCTCTTCACATCCCTCCAAAAAGCATTTCAAAGCCTAAAAATCCTCTTACAAATCGTAGTTAAACAAAAGCATAGCATAATACATTGTTATCAAATTTACAATAATAACTCTCATCGCACGCCTTTTTAAGTCTGTTTGGGACGCAATTAAAAAAATGTTACCTTAGCATTATGGATTTCAGACTACAAGTATTTGCAGACGCAGCCCGTACTCTCAACTTCAGCCGTACGGCACAAAACCTCGGAATTTCACAGCCATCAGTCAGCACGCACATCAAACTTCTTGAGGAAGATCTGAAAGTGAAGCTGTTCATCAGGCAAGGCCGCCGTTTTGTCTTGACTTACGCAGGCGAGCTTCTTCTCCAAAAAGCTGAAAAGATATTATCCATCTATAAGGAAATGAACCAGGAAGCCTCTCTTCTGTCCAACATTTCAGAAGGAGAGTTCACTCTCGGAATCCCAAGGGCCATATACTACGGGGTCTTCCCTAACTTCGTCGCAGACTGGTGCCGTCTTTCCCCAAAAAGCACCATACACCACAGGATCATAGACCTCAAAGAGCAGAATCCTGACATTGCCGGCAATCTGGACGCTTTCATCACGCTCTCACTTGATCCAGGAAAAGACAACATTTTCTTCAGCGATACGCTCATAGCTGTTACCCCATCTAAAATCAAAGAAGACGGCTACTATGACATCGCTGAGACCAAGCTCCTGATGTATGAAGGAGATCCGGAAACTTCTGCAGACATATCAGCCAGAATGTCGGCCGCCCTGCTGAATCCCAGCACTCTCAAGGTAGCCGCCACGATGAAAGATCCGGTCTCTGCCATAAAGTTTCTGATTGAATACGGGAAAGGTTCAGCTACAGCCTCTTCTCCGCTTGTCTCATTCCTTTGGAAGAGCCAGGTTTCAACTCTGCTGAAAGAAGGCGTTCTCAGACAGATATCGCTGACTGAAATGGAAGACATACCAGTTCCAAGAAGGCACTATGCCATCTTCCTTGCAAAAAACAAAAAAGGCAGCAAAGAAGCCGCCCTCAAGGATAATTTCATCTCATTCGCTCAAGGCTGGGCATCCAGCCTGTAAACCGTGTTGTTGTAGAGCTTGTACCTCTGGCCGCTCTCGGGGCAGACGGCTATCTGCTCTCCGTTTACCTTCTTGAAAATGAGCCTGCACCCCATCTCGCTCATCCAGCCTATCTGGCGTGCTGGATTGCCCACCATCAAAGCATAAGGCATAACGTCTTTGGTAATCACCGCACCGGCACCTATAAAGGCATACTCGCCGATATTGTGGCCGCAAACTATAGTGGCGTTGGCCCCTATGGTAGCCCCCTTCCCCACCATGGTCCTGCGGTAACTGTCCTTGCGGCTGACTGCACTGCGCGGATTGATGACATTGGTGAACACGCAGCTTGGCCCCAAGAATACATCATCAGCGCAAATCACACCGGTATAGACAGATACATTGTTCTGCACCTTACAGTTGCATCCAAGAGTAACGCCTGGAGAAATCACGACATTTTGACCGATGTTGCACCCCTCACCAAGCACAGCACCTTCCATAATGTGGGAGAAATGCCAGATCTTGCATCCGGATCCGATAGAACAACCCTCGTCAATCACCGCTGTGGGGTGAGCAAAATACTTTTCTTCCATATCGGGAACTTTTGAATTATATACATACAAATATAAGCAATCATCTTTTTCAAAAACCAAATTCATATAATTCTGACTGCAAATGATTCCTCACGACCTATTTCAGCAATTTGTAGGAGCTGACGTTCTTCAGGCCGGGATAGCCGAAATAGCTGTCGCTGACCACACCGTGTATGACAATCGGCTTTTTCAGGTGCTCCGGATGCTCCACAAGGTTGAGCTCGTTACGGATGTTGTTGTTGGGAAGTTCCACCGCTATCGTCTTCTCTCTTAGCGCCTGCCAGTCCTGTGCCCCAATCACTATATTTGTCTTGGAAGTGAAAGGCTTGGCTTTTGTAAAAGTGGTGCTCGAAGCATCTCCGCCTACTATGTAACCGAAGAGGTTTATCGTGTCACCGATGTGTGTCTGCGCATACCAGACTGAATTGCAGCCGTAAGGAGCAATTCCTCCCAAATTGAAGTATTCGTCTTTGCGGATGCGCAGAGTATCTGCCCTGAATGTGAAACCGTCTTTTGAAACCTTCGTAAGATCATAGTCCAAGGCTATTGTCACAAGCTCCGTGGCTTTAAGCTTCCTCCTGAAAAGGACAGTATCCTCGTATCCCGGCTTATCCGGCGGAGTATAAGACGGATACCCGTCTTTGTTCTTGTAAATCACAGACAGCTCTCCCGGATAGAAGTACAGGTAATGCCTTGTACCATAGCCGTATCTGGCAGTTATCGAATCTCTTTTTATGTATATTCCGGTTCCCTTGAACCAGCTGGTGAAGCCGTGGGTGAAACTGAACCTGATACCCCCCGTCAGCTGGCTGGAAACAATCGCTACACGCAAGGTACTGTCTTTTTTTGCCTTGACACTCTGCTCCTGGCCGAACAACGGATAGATGTCAGGCTCCGTGAATTCCCTGGATGCAACTCTGATCTTGTAGGTCCCAGCTTTCACATAGAAAGTTTCAGGCCGTCCCACATAGGAACTGTCATAGACAACAACTCCTGAAGAAGTGGAGATGCAGAGGCGGTATGCGTTAGAATCCAATGGATTGACGGAAGCAAAAGAAGAAAAGGAACCGTTTGTCACCTCCTCCTCCACCTGCTCGGTAATCACAAGGCAGCTGTCATAGGACGCCTTGTCCAGATAAAAAGAAAGCCGTGCCAGACCGGAAGAATCATCCTGTTTCTTCTCTTCAGGCTCGCTTTTCTGGTCCAGCGGCTTGACACATTTTGTAAAACACAAGACAAATGACAAGATGGCAGAAAGAAATACAAAAGCCTTCTGCAACTGAGGCAGGCATCCCTTGGCCTGCTTTTTTGAATTGAATCCCTTCATGACTGATACACTTTAAATTCCACAAGTGCAAGATATGAAGTGGATTAAGCTATCTCCAAACCATACGGTACAATTGACTCTGTCCGCCCCCCAAAAAGAAAGAAGCCACCAGAACGGTGGCTTCCCTTGCAAGGCCGAAGCCTTGACTTAACCTAAACTTAAACTATGAAAAACAGTGCAATTATAGCAAAATTTGTTCCACCAACAAATTTTTTGAAACTTTTTTTAGATTGTAGAGTCAAGAAGCAAGTGCAAACTGCCTCTATCAGTCCTTTAATATTATAGAAATAATTGAAGTTGCATTCATATTCAGTTTTTCCATAAATAGTATTATCTTTGGAAAATCATCTAATGCAAAAAAAATCTATGTTTAAAGACTTTGCTCAAAAAGAGAGTATAGATGTAAAGAAACTCTTATGTGTTCCTTATGAAAATGCTCCATTCAAGGATGATTGTATTGCTGCTTTCGGTAGGGAAATACCCCATAATTCAATTATCATTTATTACGAAGATGATAGGAAGATTTTAGGCTATTATGTTGTAGAAGAAAAAAGCATTGCAGAATCCAAGTATTTTAACACAATCGTATCTGCCACAAAAGCGTTTTTTGGAATAGATATCAGACAAACAGTTTCTCAAAAGCAATCCTTTTGTATAAGTGAATGGGTGTTTGATAAAAATTTGAAAAACAAAGAAATCCTTCGTGAGATTTTTTCTGTCATTATTTCATCCATAACGAATGACGACATTATCTTCTTATGGACGGATACCAATGAGTTGCTTTTTTATCCCATTAATAAAGATGATGCTTTAAACTATACTTCTGCAACTTTTTATTTTGCCAACGAATTTATGCGATTATAGTTGTTTAGTGTAAACTGCTACATCGTTGCCTTTGAAAAAGACAGCAACCGGTACAAAAAGGTTCTTCTTGCATCGCTGAGCATATTACTGTTTGTCATTCTGGTCCTCTCTAAATCAAGGGGTGCTTTTCTGCTATTATAATACGGACAGGTTCCGCTGATGTACGGCTTCTGATCTGGTCATCAAGCGGCGAAGCATTCCTGAAAGCTCCACTTTTCGGTTATTCTTCCGTGGCTGTCCAGTCCCCGTAAAGGTAAAACTGCTGTTTCAAAAGAGAAGCAAGTTGCTGTAATTTTACTGAACTATACGCATTTTTGCAAATTTCAGGAGCAATGTCTTGCGGCCGTGCTCTTCAAAATCGACCACAGCCTTGAGATCTCCGGCATTTCCGCTCAGGGTAATGATCTTCCCGAAACCGAAACGCTCGTGCTCAACCCTCATACCTTCTCTCATACGGGTTGGTGCATCTGCCACAAAGTTCTCATTCTTAGGCCTCAGCGATGAAGGCGATGTAAACTGCGGACGCTGCGGGGAAGATGTGGACTGCGGACGCTGCTGTATAGAAGAAAACTGAGAACGCTGTTGGGAAGGAGACTGAGAGGCCTGGCTCTGATTTCTTCTGCCGAACCCGGGGGCTCCGAAAGAGCCTAGCCCGCCAAATCCAGTTGAGGTATGCCTTGGAACATCCTCATCCAGTGGATTCAGTATATACTGGCGGTCTATCTCCCTTATGAAACGGCTCGGGAGATTGTTCTCGTATTGGCCCCAGCGGAACCTGGAACGTGAAAAAGACAGCCTCACTGCATTTTCCGCCCTGGTAACAGCAACATAGAAAAGCCTGCGCTCTTCCTCTATCTCCTTCTCCGGATTGCCCAGAAGCCCACCGCTCGGGAAGAGGTTTTCCTCCATCCCAACAATATAGACATAAGGGAACTCAAGCCCCTTGGAGGAATGCACTGTCATCAGAGATACGCGGTTGTCCTTTTCTTCCTCCTTCTGTACCGGACGGCTCACCTCGGAACTCTCCTGAGCAGAATCTGAATCGGCGACAAGAGCTATGTTCTGCAGGAAAAGGTCAACGGTTACGATTTCAGGCCCGTATTCTCCATCATCCCCATACTGCTTAAACTCTTCAACTCCCTCATCCACAAACTCTTTGATACTGTCTATAAACTCCAGCACGTTTTCAAGTATGGTCTGCCCGTCAAGTGAAGTATCTGTCTTGAGAGCTGCCGTGATGCCGAACAGAGAATCCATCTCTTTAGCCAGCTGATAAGCATCCAGAGTCTGGGCATGGGAACGGAGGATATCCATTTTGGCAGCAAAATCTTTCAGCTTGTCAAGAGCAGCCTGTCTTATCTGGAACTTCTCGGCGGAAAATGTCATTACCGCTTGGCTCAGCGATGTTTTGTTTTCCAGTGATACAGCTATGACTCTCTCCATTGTCGTGGCGCCGATGCCTCTGGAGGGATAGTTCACCGTGCGCTTGAAAGCTTCATCGTCCTGAGGATTGGCAATCAGCCGGAGATATGCTATCATCCGCTTGATTTCAGCCCTATCATAGAAAGAGTGCCCGGCGTATATCTTGTAAGGAATGTTCTTCTTCCTCAGAGCCTCCTCAATGGCACGGCTCTGCGCATTGGTCCTGTACAGGACTGCAAAATCCTCATATCTTGCATGGGCCTGATGCATCTGGGACATTATGGAAGAAGCTACCAGCAAAGCTTCCTCCTGCTCAGTATAAGCCTGAAGCAGCTCTATCTTCTGTCCCACATCACGCTTTGAGTAACATTCCTTGGTTATGCGGCCTTTGTTCTTGCTGATGACTGAATTGGCGGCATTGACAATAGTCTGGGTGGAACGGTAGTTCCTTTCAAGGCGGAACACTTTGGCATCGGGATAATCCTTCTGGAAATTGAGTATGTTCTCTATCCTGGCTCCACGGAAAGCATAGATGCTCTGGGCATCATCCCCCACTACGGTTATATTCTGGTGATCCTGAGCCAGGGCCCTCAGGATAACATACTGGAGATAGTTTGTATCCTGATATTCATCCACGAGTATGAACTGGAACTTGGCCTTGATCTGTGCAAAAGCATCCGGGAAATGAGCCAGCAGACGATAAGTGTTCAGCAGGATATCGTCAAAATCCATCACCCCCTGTTCCTTGCAGCGTGTCTGGTAAAGCTGGTATATCTGGCTTATCTGCGGACGCCTGGTCCTTTTGTCAGACTCCATCAGTTCCGGGTGGTTCAGATACTCCTGAGGGGTTATGAAGTTGTTCTTGCACTCCGAAATGCGGCTGGAAATTTCACCCGGTTTATAGACCTTGTCGTCCAGCTGCAGCTCCTTGATGCAGCGTTTGACCATAGCCTTGCTGTCATCCTTGTCATAAATGGTAAATCCAGGAGGAAAATCCAGCAGAGTGGCATATTGCCTTAGAAACCGCAGAAATATGGAGTGAAAAGTCCCCATATATATCATCCTGGCCGACTTCTCCCCTACCATACCGGCTATCCTCTCCTTCATCTCCCTGGCTGCCTTGTTGGTAAATGTCAGCGCCAGAACGCTATATGGTTTGTATCCGTGAGAAAGTATGTTAGCAATCTTGCAAGTAAGCACCTTGGTTTTCCCGCTGCCAGCTCCTGCCACTATCAACGATGGCCCCGTAAGACACATAACAGCCTCTTTCTGAGCTGGGTTCAACCCTTCCAAAATATTGTTCCCTACATTTTCCATAACAGAGACAAATATACATATTTTACCCTATAAACCCATAGGGAAGAATGTAGTGTTACTGTCCCTAAATACGCCTACAGCCCCCGAAGTTGCACATATAGAGACCCCAACTGCGCCCTCTGTCCCGTAAACGTGCCTTCTGTCCCGAAATCCGGGACGGTGGGAGCACTTTGGCGGGAAAAATGCGCCTTCTGTCCCGTAAACTGCGCCCTCTGTCCCAAAATATGGGACGGTGGGAGCACTTTGGCGGGGGAAACGCGCCTTCTGTCCCAAAATATGGGACGGTGGGAGCACTTTGGCGGGGAAAATGCGCCCTCTGTCCCTAAATCCGGGACGGTGGGAGCACTTGGACTGGGAAACTGCGCCTGGTGGAAGCCTTGATGAAAATGTGGGTGCTGGGTGGAGGGTGAAGGCGCTGGGGGGAAGAACACTGGATGTAGAGCGCTTTACGGAGGGTGCTAGGAGAAGAGTGTTGGATGGAAGGGTGCTGGATGGAGGGGTGTTGGGATACGGATACAATTAGTTTCAATTTGTGGATTTTATGGCATATTTTGATTATATTTGCCAGTTGCATTTTGTTTTAGACATTAACAATTAAAATAATAATTACTAACAGATATGGAGACTATAAGACTTCACAAAGGTTTGGACCTTCACCTGAAGGGTGAGGCCCAGAAGAAAGTCTTGCAGACTCTCACAGGCGAAGTCGTATCTGTAAAGCCTTCTGACTTCAGGAATATGGTTCCGAAGCTTCTTGTAGCTGAAGGCGATGCCGTAAAGGCCGGTCAGTTCCTGTTCATAGACAAGAAAAGACCGCAGATAGGCTTCTCTTCTCCTGTAAGCGGAACGGTAAAAGCCATTGTCAGAGGCGAAAAGAGAAAGCTTCTGGCTGTGGAGGTTGCCGCTGACAAAGACACTCAGTATATACAGTTCCCGAAACTGAGTGCCACGAATTCCAGCAGGGAAGAAATACAGAAAGTATTGCTTGAGAGCGGTTTATGGGCAGCTGTCATCCAGCGCCCATACGGGATTATTGCCAATCCTGAAGACACACCAAAGGCAATTGTAATATCTGCTTTCAATTCAGCTCCACTTGCAGCGGACATAAACTTCACGACAAAGAACGATGCTGACGCCATGCAGATTGCTGTTGACGCTCTTGCAAAGTTCACCAGCGGAAAGGTTTATGTGAACCTGGATGCTAAAAACGGAGGCGGTTCTCCTCTGAACCTTCTCAGAAATGTGGAGAAAACCATGTTCAAAGGCCCGCATCCTGCCGGAAACGTAGGAGTACAGATCAATCATATATGCCCTATCGGCAAAGGTGAGATTGTATGGACGATACAGCCTCAAGCCCTTGCGGCTATAGGAAGGCTCCTTTCCAAGGGCATTTATGATGTAAGCAGGCTGGTAGCGATAACAGGCCCTAGAGCAGTTGAGACAGGATATGTCAGATGTGTTCCAGGTACCAGCATAAAGGCTCTAAAGGATATTGCCGGTGTTGTTGAGACTCAAGACATATATGGCCAGCCAACCGGTGTCAGGTATGTGAGCGGCAACCCTCTCAACGGAGAAAACGTGGGAGAGAACGGCAGCCTCGGTTTCTACGACGACAGCGTAACCTTCCTTTCAGAAGGAAACTACAGGGAGCTGTTCGGATGGGCCAAGATATTCAGGCCCAAGAAGTTTTCAATGTCCAAGTCCTACTTCTCATGGCTCTGCCCAAAGAAGCAGTACAGCGCAGATACAAACGTGAACGGCGGAGAAAGAGCATTCATCGTTTCAGACGTTTACGGCAAGGTGCTTCCTATGGACATCTATCCTGTCTATCTTCTCAAGGCCATCCTCGCGGAAGACATCGAGAAGATGGAACAGTTTGGTATTTATGAAGTAATCGGCGAAGATTTTGCCCTCTGTGAGTATGTTGATCCTTCAAAGATCGAGATACAGAAAATCATAGACAAGGGTATAGATCTGATGCTCAAAGAAATGGCATAAGGTTATGAATTGGATTTTAAAGACGATCGACAAAATGAAGCCGACATTCTCCAAGGGAGGAAAACTCGGCTGGCTGCATTCGACTTTTGACGCGTTCGAAACCTTTGCCGCCGTTCCGTCCACAACCACCTCCGGACGTGTCCACATCAAAGATGCTGTTGACATAAAGAGAGTGATGATTGTTGTTGTGATGGCTCTGATGCCTGCGTTCTTCTTCGGAATGTGGAACACCGGAGACCAGCACTCGCTGGCTTTCGGACTGCAGTGGGGCTTCTGGATGAAAGTCTGGTACGGTTTCTATCGTATCCTCCCTCTCATCCTGGTATCTTACATAGTAGGTCTGGGAATCGAGTTTGCGGTTGCCCAGGTAAGAGGACACGAGGTCAATGAAGGTTACCTTGTTACCGGATTCATAATCCCTCTTATCATGCCTGTTGACATTCCTCTGTGGGTTCTGGCACTTGCAGTTGCTTTTGCCGTCATCTTCGGAAAGGAAATCTTTGGCGGAACCGGAATGAATATCTGGAACCCGGCACTCCTTGCAAGGGCATTCGTGTTCTTTGCATACCCTTCCACCATTACAGGAGACAGTGTATGGATTGGAGGCCTCAGCAAAGGCGTTACCAACTACGCCGGAAGTGCACACAGTGTAATTGACGGTTTCTCCGGAGCAACCCCTCTTGCACAGGTTGCCGACGGCGTTGCCGGAGCACCTGACTTCCTTCAGATGTTCATAGGCAACATCCCCGGTTCAGTTGGAGAAACTTCCACGATTGCCATCCTTCTTGGAGCTGTTGTCCTTATATGGACCGGAGTGGCAAGCTGGAAGATTATGGTTTCCTGCGTTGCCGGAGCTCTGGCAGTTGGTTTCCTTGCCAACGGCCTTGCCGAACCTGGCACTTTCGCCGCTTACCCTGCAGTCAACCATCTGGTGATGGGCGGCTTTGCATTCGGCGCTGTTTTCATGGCGACAGACCCTGTATCCTCAGCCCAGACAGAAACCGGCAAATGGATATATGGATTCCTGATCGGAGCCATGTGCGTTATCTTAAGATTGTTCAACCCTGGATACAGAGAAGGTATGATGCTCGCTATCCTGCTGATGAACACAATGGCACCACTTATCGACTGGTGCGTTGTCCGCAAGAACATCAGAAGGAGAGAAAAGAGAGCTGTAGCCAAATAAATAATCGCGATATGGATACTAACAAGAATACATACACCGTTATTTACACGATAGTTCTGGTAGCTGTCGTGGCTACCATCCTGGCTGTAGTTTCCATAGGCCTCAAACCTAAGCAGCAGGAGAACATCAAGGTTGAGAAGCAGATGAACATCCTGGGCTGCGACAATCTCGCCGCAGAAGCCAAGACAGCTTCCAACAAGAACGCCTACATTCAGGACGAGTTCAAAAAGTACATAACCGGAGCTCTGGTTGTCAACACCAGCGGTGAGGTTCTGGAAAGTTTTGACAGCGACATCGACAACTGCAATGCCTTCAAAGTTTCACCGGCAGACCAGTTTGACTTGATGAGGAAAATCGACGGCACCCAGGACCAGGCGGCTAAGGACGCCATGGTCAAAGACCTCAGGCTTCCTGTTTTCATCTGCTCCAACCCGGACGGGACAAAGCATTACATTCTTTCCGGCTACGGAGCCGGACTGTGGGGCCCGATCTGGAGCTACATTGCCGTAAAGGAAGACGGAAAGATTGCAGGAGCACTTTTCGACCACGCCAGCGAGACTCCTGGTCTTGGAGGTGAAATCGTTACTGACAAGTTCCGTTCACAGTTTACCGGGAAGGTGATCCTCAGCGATGGTGAAATCATTCCTGTAACAGTAGTCAAGGGAGGAAATGCCAATGCTGAAGCCAACGAGATCAACGCCATCAGCGGAGCCACCATCACATCTAAGGCTGTACAGACAATGATTTCAAACTGGATGAACTACTACAAGCCATATCTCCAGAAGATTGCTTCCGGAGCGGCTCATTCAGAAGCTCCTGTGGAGGTGGAGAACCCGAACGAAGAAACAATCGCTGAGCAAAACAGTGAACAAACAATCAAAACTGAATAGTTATGGCAATGGATAAGAAAATTTTCACGACACCTATCATCAAGGCCAACCCTATCACGGTGCTGGTGCTTGGTATCTGTTCTGCCCTTGCGGTAACTGTCAAGTTGGAACCTGCAATCGTGATGGGAATTTCCGTTACCCTTGTGACAGGACTTTCAAGCTTCCTTATCTCACTGATAAGAAAGACTATACCTAACCGAATCAGAATCATCGTGCAGCTGGTTGTGGTTGCAATGTTCGTGATCCTGATTTCAGAATTTTTGAAAGCTTACGTTTACGACGTGAGCAAGCAGCTTTCCGTTTACGTTGGACTGATCATCACCAACTGTATCATCATGGGACGTATCGAGGCTTTCGGTCTTACCGAGAAACCTCTTCCTTCCCTTGTTGACGGTCTGGCAAACGGACTGGGCTATGGCTTAATACTGGTAATCATAGCATTCTTCAGGGAACTCATCGGAAGCGGCTCCATCTTCGGTGCCCAGATCATCCCTCAGAGCTGGTATGAAGCCGGTTACATGAACAATGGCCTTTTCATCATGCCACCTATGGCATTGATACTTATCGGCTGCCTGATCTGGATCCAGAGAAGCTACCAGAAAGAAGACAAGAAATAAACACATACAATTATGGAAGCACTGAACATTTTCGTAAAGAGCATTTTCGTAGATAATATGATCTTTGCATACTTCCTGGGTATGTGTTCATTCCTGGCAGTATCAAAGAATGTCAAGACAGCAATAGGACTAGGAGTTGCAGTAATTTTCGTGCTCGGAATCACTCTCCCTATCAACTATCTGCTGGACAAATACTTGCTGAGTGCAGGAGCCTTGAAGTGGATTTCTCCTGACCTTGCAAATGTAGATCTCAGCTTTTTGAGCTTCATCATCTTCATAGCCGTGATTGCATCGTTTGTGCAGCTGGTGGAAATGGTGGTGGAGAAATATTCTCCTTCACTTTATTCTTCACTGGGAATCTTCCTCCCGCTTATAGCCGTGAACTGTGCAATCCTCGGAGCATCCCTGTTCATGCAGCAGAGAGCTTTCCCAAGCTTGGGAATAGCCACCTGCTACGGTCTTGGAAGCGGCGTTGGCTGGTTCCTGGCCATTGTTTCCATAGCTGCAATCAGAGAGAAGATAACTTACTCCAACGTACCTAAACCTCTTCAGGGTCTGGGTATCACATTCATCATCGCCGGCCTGATGGCTATCGCCTTCATGGGCTTTATGGGCATTAACATATAGGAGGATAAGATATGAGTACAGTAATTATAGTTTCAATAATCGTATTCCTGATTATCACCCTTCTGCTTGTTGCCCTGCTGCTGTTCGCCAAGGCCAAGCTCATGCCTTCAGGAAATGTCACGATAGATATCAACAACGGAGAAAAACAGCTGGAAGTCGCTACAGGCGGAACCCTGCTTACCACCCTTGCCGACAACAAGATCTTCCTTCCATCCGCCTGCGGTGGAAAGGGAAACTGCGGAATGTGCAAGTGCCAGGTTGTAAGTGGCGGCGGAACCATCCTGCCTACCGAGGTCGGATTCTTCTCACGCAAGGAGCAGCTCTCCAACTGGAGACTCGGCTGCCAGGTCAAGGTTAAGGAAAACCTGGGCATCCTCCTTCCTCCGGAAGTTCTCGGAGTAAAGAAATGGGAATGCACCGTGGTAAGCAACCACAACGTGGCAACTTTCATCAAGGAATTTGTGGTAAAGCTGCCTGAGGGAGAAAAAGTCAACTTCCGCAGCGGCGGCTACATCCAGATAGATGTTCCAGCCTGCGAGGTGGATTACAAGAACATAGAGGTAGAACCTGAATACCGCTCAGACTGGGAGAAGATGGGAATCTTCAACCTTAAGATGGTAAACCCTACCCCTACATTCAGGGCATACTCAATGGCCAACCACCCGGCAGAAGGCAACATCATAATGCTGAACGTGCGTATCGCCACTCCTCCGTTTGACAGGGCAAAGAAGCAGTGGGTTCCGGTAAATCCTGGTATCTGCTCTTCTTACATCTACTCTCTCAAACCTGGCGACAAGATTACAATCTCAGGCCCTTACGGAGAATTCTTCGTCAAGGATACAGACAACGAGATCGTATTCATCGGTGGTGGTGCCGGTATGGCTCCGATGAGAAGCCACATCTTCCATCTGTTCAAGACGCTGCACACAAAGAGGAAGGTAAGTTTCTGGTATGGAGCACGTTCTCGCAGAGAGATGTTCTACGACGAGGACTTTGCTGAAATCGCACGCGAGAACCCTAACTTCTCATACCACGTTGCGCTTTCAGACGCGCTTCCTGAGGACAACTGGACGGGCCCTACAGGCTTCATCCACCAGGTGCTCTTCGACAACTACCTGAAGAACCACCCGGCTCCTGAGGACATCGAGTACTACCTCTGCGGACCTCCGATGATGACCAGCTCAGCAGTCAAGATGCTGGACAACCTCGGCGTCCAGCCAGACAACATCATGTACGACAACTTTGGAGCATAAGTGGTGAGGTAAATGCAAGGGCGTTTTTAACAACGCCTTGATATACAGAGTATTACAACATTGAAGGGTACCTTAAAAAGGCACCCTTCAATTATTTATATCGCTGAGTATCAAGCAATAGCAAAAAACGCCCCGCATCATTCCCATTCCCCAAAAACGCCCGCATCATTCCTACAGAAATCTTGAATCTATATATGCCTCTCTGCATCCACATCCAAACCCCCACTCCTTGCCACAAACTTCAACCTGATACTGCAAAAGTAAATCCACCAGGCAGCCTTCATCAGCTATATTCAACCAACGCCCGGATTTCCTCAACGACCTCCCTGAAGGACCTGTACCAGCAGGTGCGGAAATTGGGACAGCTGGACAAGATTCCCCGCAAAACATGTCCAGCAGGTGCGGAAATCGGGACACCTGGACAAGATTCCCGGCAAAAGTGCACCAGGTGGGGTCTGGAATGGGACACCTGGACAAGATTCCTCGCAAAACATGTCCAGCAGGTGCAGAAATCGGGACACCTGGACAAGATTCCCCGCAAAACATGTCCAGCAGGTGCGGAAATCGGGACACCTGGACAAGATTCCTCGCAAAACATGTCCAGCAGGTGCGGAAATCGGGACACCTGGACAAGATTCCCCGCAAAAGCGCACCAGGTGGGGTCTGGAATGGGACACCTTGCACGCTTTGGGGCGGAAAGCGCACCAGGTGGGGTCTGGAATGGGACACCTTGCACGCTTTGGGGCGGAAAGCGCACCAGGTGGGGTCTGGAATGGGACACCTTGCACGCTTTGAGCGTTTTCCGACAGGTTTGGCCAGTAAACATCAAGGGATTTGGGAAATCGCAAATAAAAGTTTATCTTTGAAAACTTTATGTGCTTTATCGCGACAGATAAGCACGTTCAGGACTTTTTTTTCTTAAACATTTTCATTTAAGGGACTGTTATCAGTTATGAACAACGTTATAAGCATGAACCCGAACGCCATCGTGGCGTTCCTGCAAAAGAAGCCTTCCGACTTTACCAAGGAAGACATAATAAAGTATATCAAGGCCAACGGAATACAGATGGTCAACTTCATGTACCCTGCCGGTGACGGGAGGCTCAAGACCTTGAATTTCGTCATCAGCGATGAGGATTATCTGAATACTATACTTTCATGCGGAGAAAGAGTGGACGGCAGCAGCCTGTTCAAGTTCATCGAGGCTTCCAGTTCTGACCTCTATGTACTGCCCAGGTTCCGCACCGCATTCCTGGACCCGTTTGCCGAGATTCCTACGGTAACGATGCTCTGCTCTTTCTTCAACAAAGACGGAGAACCTCTGGAAAGCGCTCCGGAACACACATTGAGAAAGGCCTGCCAGGTTTTCAAGCAGAAGACCGGCTACGAGTTCCAGGCTATGGGAGAGCTTGAATACTATGTGATTGCTGATGACCAGGACAACCTCTTTCCCGCTACGGACCAGAGAGGTTATCACGAAAGCGGCCCATTTGCAAAATTCAACCAGTTCCGCACCCAGTGCATGCATTACATCGCCCAGGCCGGCGGACAGATCAAATACGGACACTCCGAGGTAGGAAACTTCACCCTGGGAGGAAAGATATACGAACAGAACGAGATTGAGTTCCTGCCTACAGATGCTGAGGATGCTGCAGACCAGCTGACACTGGCCAAGTGGATTATCCGCAATCTGGGGAACGAGCTTGGTTATGACGTGACATTCGCCCCTAAGATCACATCAGGAAAGGCCGGCAGCGGACTGCACATCCACATGAAGATAACCAAAGACGGCAAGAGCCAGATGATAGAGAACGGTGTCCTTTCCGAGACTGCCCGCAAAGCCATTGCCGGAATGATGGTGCTGGCTCCTTCCATCACCGCTTTCGGGAACAAGGTGCCTACATCTTACTTCCGTCTGGTTCCTCACCAGGAAGCTCCTACAAACGTATGCTGGGGAGACCGCAACCGCTCCGTACTTGTCAGGGTTCCGCTGGGATGGACTGCCGGAGCTGACATGAGCAGCATTGCCAACCCTCTGGAAAAGCCTTCCGGAATTGACACTACCCAGAAACAGACCGTTGAGATGCGTTCTCCGGACGGAAGCGCTGATGTCTATCAGCTCATAGCCGCTCTCTGCGTAGCCTGCCGCATCGGCATAGAGATGCCGGACGCTCTCAGAATCGCTGAGGAGAAATATGTCAACGTGAACATCCACGACTCCAAATATGCAGACAAGCTCGCCAAGCTCGAGCAGCTTCCGGACAGTTGCCAGCTGAGCGCAAAATGTCTTGAAAAACAGAGAGAGTACTACGAGAGAGAAGGCGTGTTCTCCTCCAACATGATAGACGGAATTATCTCTCAGCTTGAGTCTTACAGAGACGGTTCGCTGAGAAGGGAGATTGAGAACAAGCCTCAGGAAATGCTCCACATGGTAAAGAAGTATTTCCACTGCGGGTAAATCTTGGAGACATCAATTTGCCATCAAAAACCAGTAAGCACACAATAAATAAACTAACATAACATCATGAGAAAGACCGCATTGTTTTTAATCGCGATGACAGCCTGCTCAAGCCTCATGGCTCAGCAGCTCGGCCAGGCCGAACTAAGTGAACTGAAGGCCAGTTTCAACAACGACGGTTATGCCAAAAGCATCCACAACATCATTTCTACCACCAAGGGTATCAAGGCGTTGGCATACAACCCTTCTGCAGTCCAGGGTACAGACGATTTCTTCAAGTACAGCGTAAATGTAAGCGGAATCACAGACCAGAAGAGCAGCGGAAGGTGCTGGATGTTCACCTCCATGAACCACCTGAGACCTGTCGTGATGAAGAAGTACAATGTCAAGAACTTTGACTTCTCCCACAACTACAGTTATTTCTGGGATATTCTCGAAAAAGCCAACCTCTTTTTGGAGAATGTAATAGCCACTTCCGACAAACCGTTCGGAGACAGGGCTGTTGACAACCTCTTCCAGTCGCCTGTAGGAGACGGCGGCGTATGGAACCTCTTCTACAACATCGGCGAGAAATACGGAGTGGTTCCGGCAGACGTGATGCCTGAGACCGAGCAGAGCAACTCCACGGGCCAGTTCCTGGGCATAGTCAACGAAAGGCTTCGCAAGGGAGGTTATGAGATTCGCCAGGTGTATGAGAAAGCTTTGAAAGTGATGTCCAGCGGTGTAAGCGGAGACCCTCACAGAAACGCCGAAAAGGTCAAGATGGAAACCCTGAAGGATGTTTACAGGGTTCTGGCCATCTGTCTTGGAGAACCTCCTGCAGAATTCACCTGGAAATACAGGGACAATGACGGTAACATCAAGACCGTCAAGACCACTCCTCAGGAGTTCTACAAGAGCATAGTTCCGGCAGACTACAATGCCAAGGACTATGTGATGATAATGAACGACCCTACCCGTGAATACTACAAGATTTACGAGATAGACAACTACCGTAACACGATAGAAGGCATAAACTGGACATATCTCAACCTCCCTAACGATGTGATAAAGAAGGCAGCTGTTGCCTCCATAAAGGACGGGGAGCCTATGTACGCATCCTGTGACGTGGGCAAGCAGTCCAACACCGCCGGCGGAGTGGGATATATGGATCCCGGCATCTACAACTTCGGACAGCTCTTCGGCATCAACCTTGATATGGACAAGAAGGCCAGGATCCTAACCCGCCAGAGTGGTTCTTCACACGCCATGCTGATAGTGGCTGTAGATACTGACGACAACGACAAGCCTCTGAAATGGAAGTTCGAGAACAGCTGGGGACCTCAGGCTGGAAAGGGCGGATATCTGATCTTCACCGACAAGTGGTTTGACGAATACATGTTCCGTATTGTAATCAACCGCAAGTATCTGGACAAGAATACCATCAAGGCTCTCGACCAGAAGCCTGTCATGCTCCCTGCATGGGATTATATGTTCTGACGAATACGCCTGTGCAGGGGATGAAGGTTGTTGCAACGGGTACCGAGATTGTTGACAAAACCTAATCCCAGAGAGTCATAAGCAAAAAGCACATAGCCCCGTGGCCACTCAGGCTGCGGGGTTATTGTTTCTTTTGCAAGGAACTTCAGTGCGGTTTCTTTTCCGACTTCTACAGCGTTTATTTCCATACGGACAGGAGTCTTGTCCGCCTTTGAAGGGAAAACAGAAAAACGGGCTGTTTCCGCCCCAAACATAGCCGTATTCAGGGCAAGGTCCGCATCAGGAATCAGCTTTCCTGCCTTGATCTCCCCCACCTTGCACCCGAACATCTTGATGCAGGACGGCTCCTTTGAACCAAGAACCTGCTGTACCTTCAACATCCTTTCCTGAAGTTTTACGTCTGACGGCAGCATATAAACGATGCTTGAAGACTTGTCATGGAAAAAGTCCATATCCAAATTGCTGCCTGGCCTGCTGACTGAAGGATCGTGTTTCCTGAAAACAACCTCAGCGGCCCCTGCTATCTTCTGGATTCCGGACTGTCCAAAGCTTTTTTGCTTCCCGGCTCCGGACCTGGACTGAGCCGCACGCTTTCTGAGCACGGCAAAGAACTGGCCTTCACCTGGAACGAGGCCGGGCACGAACTGATACCCGAAAGGAAGTTTGACAACCCCTTTCCTGCCTGCGAAGCCTATCGCAGAGGAAACAATGTCATCCAGTTCAACAATTTCAGCCCCAAGCTCCTCAGCAATGTGTTTGACATTGTCCCCGTTTTCCAGATGGTTGTAAGTGCAGGTGGAATAGACAAGAAGGCCTCCTTCTCTGAGAGCAGGCCATATATCTTCTATTATGGAACGCTGCAGGGCGGCACACTCTTCAACGCCCTTCAGGCTCCAGCCGGATACTGCATCCGCACTCTTTCTGAACATACCTTCTCCTGAGCAGGGAACATCAGCCAGAATTACATCAAAGAAATCCGTCAGCCTGCCAAGGTTTGAAGCAGAAGTGCCAGTTACGATCACATTTGCAGCCCCCCACTTTGCAATGTTGTCTGTCAAAGGAGGAACTCTCTTTCCCACAGCCTCATTGCAAACTACAAGAGGCAGCTTTTCTGAGAACCTTGACTCCAGAAGATTTGCCGTAGAAGATGATACCGTAGAATCTGCCGGAGAAATTGCAGTATGGAGGCTGTTGACCAATGAAACCAGATGAGTGGATTTCCCGCCCGGACTTGCACACAGATCCAGGACATTTGAGTTGCCGGAGCTTATTGTCTTTCTTATAAGTCCAACCAGCAAAGACAGGAACATGCTGGAAGAATCCTGGACATAATACGCCCCGCAATGGAAAGCAGGATCCAAGGTGAAGGATCGTCTTTCTTTCAGGAAACAGGCTTCTCTGCACCAAGGCACCGCCCCGGCAAAAACACTGGCCATACTTTCAGATGCATCGCTGAGCATATCTTTCTCAGCGACAGATGATTTGGATGGGTTAAGTCTTATAGAAACTTCGGCCGGTTCTCCGGAAGAAAGGGTATGCAAAAGAGAGTCTGCCGCATAATCAGGCAAAGACTCTCTCAACAACTTTTCAAAGTCTTCAGACAGAAACAAATCATCGCTGCGGTTCATATCCCTGAAAGACCTGTGAAGTTTCAGACTGCCTGCTGGGCAAGCTTCTCGGAAATCTGGTCCAGCATGCTCTGGATCTTGCTTCCCAAAAGAGCTTTGGTGAGGAAATTCATCTGGGCTTCCACAGAAACTTTGACTTTACTTGTAGAAACAGATGAATCCTGTATGTCAAAGATGAGAGAGAAATCCAACGGGAAACCCTCCATAGGCTTCATCACGATACGCGATGTGGGAATCCTCTCCGCTACTTTAAGCCCCAGATGCATACCGTTGTAGTCTCCTTCTACAGTGTCTGAAGTCACGGTCACTTTGTCCTGATACTCCTGAGGAAGCCTGTCCTTTATCTGCGTAAGGTCAGAAAAGGATGCAAAAACCGCATAGGAAGGAGCTTTCATCTCAACTTCCTTACTGTTGAATGTCTCTAGCATGTCCTGTGATTTTTCAGATGGAATCGCTGACTTCAGGTTTTTCTACACCTGTCCAGGTAGAAGGATTGATCCTCCAGTCCCTGAGCACTTCCAAATGCTTCTGGTCTATGTAATTTTGAGCGACAGCCTCCTCCAAAAGAGAATCGTACTGACAGAGGGTGTGAAGCTCTATGTCCTTGTACTCAAACTCCCTGCGGGAAAGAGGAAAGTTGTAAGAGAAAATTGCAACCATGCCGAGAACTATTCCGCCGGCTTTCCTCAAAGCATCACAAGAGGAGAGGCTGCTGGCTCCGGTAGATACAAGATCCTCCACAACCACTATTCTCTGGTTAGGCTCAATGTTTCCCTCTACCTGAGATTGAGTTCCATGATCTTTAGGTTTCGGACGCACATAAACGAACGGTTTTCCCAAAGCCTCGGCAACCATCACGCCCCAGGCAATGGCACCTGTCGCCACTCCGGCAATCATGTCTATGTCTTTGTATGCATCTTTGATGACTTCTACCAGCGCTTCTGTTATGTACTTTCTCTCTTCTGGATAAGTAAGCAGCTTGCGGTTGTCGCAATATATCGGAGACTTCCAGCCGGAAGCCCAGGTAAAAGGATTTTCTGCAGCCAATTTCACGGCCTTTACTTTAAGCAGATGCTGTGCTACTGTCTTTTCAATGTTTTCCATAATCTCCTCTATTCTTCTAAAACTCTCAAATATAAGAAAAAGTATGCAAAAATCATACAAATAGCCTTTTAATTTGTACTTTTGCAGCCGTTTTTTGTGCAAAATCCATTTATGATTACAATATACTTCAAACACAGAAGATTAATCATGTGCAGCAAAGAGGAGGTTCCTTCTACAGCAGATGAAAGGTTTCTGCTTCTGCCTTCTCCTGAATATGACTTTGGAAACATTCCGTTCACCATGGAGTCCGGAACATTCCAGAACCTGTTGGTAGAGATACCGGAAGGCATGACAGAAAAGGAAACTCTGGACAGGATCCTCTCCAAAGTGAAGAGGCTCAACGCCGCCGGCGGGCTGGTAACTGATCCGCAAGGTAACCATCTCATGATTTACCGCAACGGAGTCTGGGATCTTCCTAAGGGCAAACAGGAAGAGGGTGAGGACATATCGGTGACTGCCTTGAGAGAAGTCAAAGAGGAAAGTGGTGTGGATGCTGCCTTGGGCAAGTTCCTTCTTACAACAAGACACTCCTACTGGATGGACGGGGAACTGATTGTCAAAAGCACATACTGGTACAGCATGAAAGCGGGAAAAGACACCCGGACCTGTCCGCAGAGTGAAGAAGGAATTGAAAAATGCGAATGGGTCACGGAAGAAAACCTGGACTACAGGCTGGCCAACACCTATCCTTCCGTGCTCGATGTGTTTGAAGCTGAGAAATCAGCCTCTAATCTCTGAGATCCACCATTTCGGCCCCCGGATGGTCTGATATGAGAAGTCTGTAATCCTGAACCTTTTCCGGCTCCTTAGGCCCGGCATCCACCACATCCACCACAAAAGCCTGGTCTCTTTTCAAGACGATTGTTATCCTGAGTACTTTCATCTCTGTCCGGGTTGCTTTGCTGTTCGCCGATACAGCCCCCGCAACATAGACATCTGCCCTCAGGTAATAAGCCTTTCCCTGCGGAGTTACTGAAATCTTTGTGCATGGAACACCCCTCACATCCCCTTCTTTTGGCTCTGAGACAGATACGCCCTTGTCCTTTTTGGACAAAATTGAGAAGGGATTGTCTGATATTGAGGATGATGTGGTCTTTCGTGGCTGAACCACATACTCATTTGTCTGATAGCTGTAGGAAGTAATCAAAGTTGGAGAAAACTGGAATTCGCTCACTCCCTCGATTTCCATATATCCCCTTTCAGGAAGGGCTACAAAGAATCCCCTGTTGTAATAGGCATTGCCTTTCTTGTCCAGGTTTGTTATCACGACGGAAAGCTTGCGGCCCGAAAACACATATTCGGAAGCCGCCTGGAATATCTTCTGCCCGGCAAGGGAATCCGGAGCCTGAGGGTTCTGGAAACTGGCACCAGCCTCCAGTCCCGCCGGGAGCAGAATCAGGCCGGAAAGCAAAGCTGCCAATATGAACAATGTCTTGAAATATCTTTTCATAGCCAACAGAAATTCTTTTCTGCACGGCTTTTATCTGCCGTACTGGTTCCTTATTTCCTCCAATTTATCGTCCAGGGAAAGAAGGTCAGGAATCAGGCTCTGGCGCGGTTTTGCTCCATCAGCAGGACCCACGATGCCGGCCTTCTCCAACTGGTCTATGAGTTTGGAGGCCCTGTTGTAGCCAAGGTTCATCTTCCTTTGGATGAATGATGCTGAACCGCTTCCGGCAGAAACTATCAGACGCGCCGCGTCGTCAAAGTACTCGTCCCTGCGGCTCAGGTCTGTCTCACCTATCGGCACCGCCTTGTAGCCTACATCAGAAGAGCTCTCCTCGTCATCAGGAGGTTCCGGCAAATATAATGCCGTAGAATAACCCGGCTGCTTTGCAATTGATTCAACCACACGGTCAATTTCCTTGGTCTCAATAAGAGCGCACTGCACACGGGTTATATCGCTTCCTGTAGCGTAAAGCATATCTCCGCGGCCTATCAGCTGATTTGCTCCGCTCTCATCCAGAATGGTACGGGAATCTATGCTGGAACGCACATAGAAGGCGATTCTGGCCGGGAAGTTGGCCTTGATGTTACCTGTAATCACAGAAGCGGTAGGTCTCTGGGTCGCAATCACCAGATGTATGCCTATAGCACGGGCCAGCTGGGCCAGACGGGTGATAGGTATCTCAACATCCTTTCCGGCTGTAATAATCAGATCGGCATACTCATCGATGATTAGAACTATGTATGGAAGGAACCTGTGGCCTTTGCCCGGATTGAGTTTCCGCTCAAGGAACTTTTCATTGTATTCCTTTATGTTCCTTACCCTTGCAGCCTCCAGCAGCTTGTATCTCTCATCCATCTCAACGCAAAGAGACTTGAGTGTTGAGACAACCTTTTGTGTATCTGTAATTACCGGAGTCTCCTTGTCTTCTGTATCCGGAAGGCAAGCCAGGAAATGCTTATCCAGACGGGAGTAGAGAGAAAGCTCCACTCTCTTCGGGTCCACTAGCACAAACTTTATCTCTGAAGGATGCTTGGTGTAGAGAAGTGAAGCTATCAGTGCGTTCAGTCCCACGGACTTGCCCTGGCCCGTAGCACCAGCTATAAGAAGGTGAGGAGTCTTGGCAAGGTCAAATGTGAACACCTCTCCGGAAATAGTCTTTCCGATAGCCACCGGAAGAGCATAGCCGCTTTCCTTGCTGCCAGGCTCTTTCATCCTGGTCTGGAGGTATTCCAGGCAGGACATCATGGAAACCACGCTTGGCTTTTCGTTGGCAACCTCTATTCCCACCGCGTTGGTACCCGGAAGAGTTACAACCCTGACACCCTTCGCCGCCAGAGACAGCTGTATATCTTCCTCCAGACGCTTTATCTGGGATACCCTGATGCCGGGAGCAGGAACCACTTCATAAAGAGTTACCGTAGGACCTTTTACGGCGGAAACCTTGGCAACACCTATCTTGTAATTGGCAAGAGTAGCCACGATCTTGTTCTTGTTGCGCTCCATCTCGTCTCTTGACACCTCGTACCACTTGTCTCTGTAAGACTCCAGCAGATCAAGAGTAGGAGCTTCATAATAAGGAAGTTCCAGACGAGGATCAAATGTCTTTTGAAGTTCCTCCTCCGTATATTCGCCGAGAAGTTCATTCCCGGACGCACCATCAGTCTCCTTCACTTCCAGTTCCACGTCAGTACCCGGGGTGCTGCTCTTTGTTTCAGAGTTGCCCTCCACCGGAATGTTTTCAGATTGACCATCGCTGCCGGATAGATCCTCCTCTCCTACAACTTTTATTTCCAATGCTTTCTGACGGCGTGCAATCACATCTGCCTCATCCACAGGTTCTCCGCCGTGAGATATGGAAGTTCCGCCATCAGCGCTTTCAGCAGAACCTTCGCTGTTCCCGGAGATGGTCTCGCCGGAGTTTTCTTCTTCCGCATCATCTGCAGGGAAATCTTCTCCTTCAAGGTCTTCACCTTCAAGGTCTTCACCTTCAAGGTCTCCCTCGAGATTGTCCTCCCCATCGCCGCCTGAGCGCTCCAGCCTTTGCCCAACTCCTGCAAAACCATCGCTAAGACGTTTGATAAGGCTCTTGTTGATGATTATGAGCCAGCCGATTATCGCGATAATAAGAATTGCGGCAGTGCCCGGAACTCCAGTCATGCTCTTGAGGTAAGAGTTTACATAATAGCCGTAAGAACCGCCGGCACTGGTTCCGAAGAGGCGGTCAACTCCCGTGAAGGAAAATATGAACGAGAACAGGACAGAAATCAGTATGCAGCCGAAAACCGTGATGAAGAACAGCCTCAGCAACCTGACCTTCTTTATCTTCAGGCAGAAAAGGGCTACCCCGAAGAAAAAGAACGGAATTATGAAGGCGCCGAGCCCGAACAGCTTGGATACCAAAAGATTCGCCCACCAAAGACCAATTTTTCCGCCACCGTTTTCAACTGAAGACAGAGAACTGAAGATATCGTTCCCCATAATGGAACTCTGGTCGTGAGCCCATGTGAAAATATATGACACCAAAGCTATGAGCGTATAGATAGCAATGGCCAAAGAAACCAACCCGCAAATCAGATAGATGCCGTCTTTCCTCTGAGGGGCGGCCATCTCCTGCTCGGCGATTATCTGATCGTTTTCCTTCTGTTTTTTCTTGCTCTTTCCCATCACTTCTTCCACTTCTTGTTCTTCTGCTTCTTGTTGTTGTTATGTTGCGGACGCGGTTGCTGCGGAGTACCAGGAATGTGTGGTTTACGGGTAGAAGCGTCCGCCTGCCCTGCTCCGATGTGAACATCCTCCGGAACCGTGATGCGTCCGCCGGAGAGCATCTTTATATCTTCGAAGATGGTCTCTTCAGACACTGAGTCCTTGTTCCAGATAAGGTACTGCTGCTTCATATAGTAGGCAATGACTTTTATCATGTACTTCTTAACGTCATCGTCCTCACGGTCAGCAATCAAGTCTATCATGTTCTGGATGTTACGGCCATAGCAGGCAGCTCTGATCTTGTCTTTTTTCAGAGGTATCGGATCCGGGCGCGTCTGAACGCTCTCCCTTGAAGGAAGCGGATAAGGAGAATCTATATCTATCTTGAAGTCAGAAATAATCTGCACATGATCCCAAAGCTTATGGCGGAAATCCACTACATCCCTCAGCTGCGGATTAAGGGTCCCCATCACGGAAACGACAGCCTGGATCTGTTCGTTGCGCTTCTTGCGGTCCGGAATGTTTGCCACATACTCAATCATGTCCTGCACATGCCGTCCATATTCAGGCATCAGAAGCTTAGCCCTTGTAGTATTGTAATTGTTGTCCATAATGTGGCGAATTTACAAAAAGAAAACGGAAGTATCTTCCAAGTAGTCCATGAAAAATTCAGGACGCTCACCTTCCGCAGTGTTTTTCAATAAGTTGACTCCATAACCGGTAGCCGCGAAACCGAATTCCTGCCTCCTGCATGAAAGTCCCCTGCGGCTATCCCTTTTCAAGGTTCCGGAAGTTTTGGACCTACCCTCAACACGGCACTGGACCGCGTCCGCTCCAGCATAAAATGCAGAGCATATATCGCTGAGGAAATTCTTGCCCACCGTGCATCCGGCCTTCAGAACAACAAATGCATCAGCTTCTGAAGATGACACCTCCAGGTTGGACAGCACCTTGCCGGCAGAAAGGCGGAAAGGCCTGACTTCATACTCAAAACCCAAGGCAGACACTTCCATAAGGCTCTCCGCTCCCTTGGAATCTTCTCCGGTAGAGGAATAGTACAAGCTCCGGCAAGTCTTCTCCACCAAAGCAGGAGTATAGCTGCTGCACAAAAGCACCACAAAACTGAACCTTCTCTCAGAAGGAAGATAACGCCGCGGCTTCCCGGCATCTTTCAGCACTTTGCGGCTCTTCCCGGAAACCGGCATATCTACAAGGAGGATTCCGGAATTCGGGATATTGGAGGCAAAAGCCTTGTAAGACTCAGGCCATCCGGCCTTTGCGTCTGAAACTATGATATTCAGCGATGCGTCCTGAAGATAGGCCTCAGGCACTTTTTCAGTGGACAAAGGAGGGTGGAGCATTATCAGAAGATTGCCTGAATTCTCCTCTTTCAGACGCACAGTATCCGGGAAACGGTATGCAGTTGAAGAAGAATCAAGATCCTGACCATATTCCATAAGATGAGACGCCCTGCCCTCGATCAGAGCCTCAAGCAATCCGCTGCGTCTGATTTTGTAAACGCAAGTTTCATCAACGCAGAGAACATTTACCAGACAAGCCTCTTTGTCAGGGATGGACTTTCTTATTCTGGAAGCCAACTCCCCTACCTGTCTTTTGCGTATCAGAGCACCGCAATACTTTTCCTTGAAATGAGGGAACTCTTCCAAAGCCCCCAACAATACGGAACTGCCGCCGCGGCCTGAATCCTTCCCGCCTTCTATGGCTTTGGACGCTTCCTTGAGACTCCTCAGTCCTTCTTCCTTGTAGAGCCTGCGTCTTCTCATCCACCATATTGCACAAAGAACCAGCCAGATGAAGAGCAACAGAGCCAGACAGACACAGCAAGAACGCCACGGCAAGCTTCCCAAACCGAGACCGAAAAGAGAATTCCCCGCCCCCGCTTCCTTCATTTCTCCCTTGAAAGCCTCGGGAACCATAGCCAAAGCCCTGGAAGAAAAGAACTCAAACGTCTTCAAAGAAGAAAGGGAATCATACGAGAAGTAACTTAGACAGACTTCTCCACCCTTGGACCAAGAACAAAGTTTCTTCATTGCCAGAAGGCTGGAGTCCGGGCTGAAAGACTTGAGGACAGCATTTACCTTGCCGTCAGGCTCGGCGATGCTTCTGGCAAGAAGAGATGAAAAATCTCCCCTCATCGCGCTAAGGGCACCGCCCTTGGCAATTTGGGGAGATTTCAGATTGAGAGAAATGGAGCGGGCTACAGAGTCCAGGGCAGCTGGATTTCCGGCCAACCGGATTCTGGCCCTATGACCGTATTCCCTGACTGTCAGACATAAAACTGCAGCCAGCACAGCAAAGACAACTGTACAAACCACGCCCCGCCTCAGGGCGGCTCTGCGGAATGCCCTGCCCCTGATGCTCATCAAAACCTCAACTATTCAGACACAGATTTCAGCACATCCGCCTTCTGGATCTGCTCCAGAGCCTTCGCTGCCTGAGGTACCTTGTCCTTTATGGATGCGAACATCTGAGCCGCCTTTGCATAGTTCTTGTTCAAAGCCTGATAAACGGCCTTAGCGTATGTAAAGTACGGAGCCTGATTGCTGCGGCCCCCGTCCGGAAGCTTGGAAAGCAGTTCTCCTGCCCTTGCCATATTGCCGGAACCCATAGCGGAATTGGCAGCATTGAGGATGGCAATCTCATTAGAAGGATACTGGGCAAGAGCCTTCTCCATAATGTCACAGAACTCCGGACTTCCGGTCTGGCAGGAATTTGCGGCCATGAAGAATTCGTTAAGGCTGAGATCCTTAGGATTGGAGTTTATCTTGGCCTTTATCTGGTTGACATCAACATAAGGCACTACCTCATAGTCAACGACATAACTTGCTCTTCTGAGGGCCGGATAGCACTCGCCTTTGATCTGCTTGTACTGGACTGGGAAAGCGGACGCAAGTTTCTTGTCCTTGGCATCAGGAGACAGGCTGCCCTTAACAATTGCCAGAATCTCGTCTTTCTTGTCCAGGGAAGAAGCCTCTATCCAGCGGCAAACGCCGTCCCAATCCTCAGCCACATAAGAAGAGGATACAGGAATTTCTTTGGTTCCCAGAGCTTTGGAAATAACTCCCTTCAGGCTCTCGGTACGGGCCTTTGCAAGTTTTTCGTTTACGGAATAACTTCCGTCAGGAGATGCAAAGCCCTTAAGAGCGATGCCCTTGACCTTATACTCTTCAGGATTGTCTTTGAGAACTTTGACAAAATCCAGAATCTTGTTTATCTCGGCAGCGTTGTTCTGGAAATTTTCAACAACGGCGCTCTTTCCCACAGCATAGGAAAGGTAAGCCTCGCCTTGCTCCGCACGGTTTTTGACAGCCTCAGCTACAGGCTGTACATACTGGAAATCAGGAGCAAACCTGAATTCCTGCTTCAGATATGAGGCCAGTGTCTCAACGCCCTGCCCGAGAGTTGTGTTGCAGCATCCGCGGCTTGTCTGTTTCAAAAGCAGCTGGCAGTTGTCCATCCATTTCTCGTAAGGAACGCTTGCTGTATAATGCTCGGTTGCCGGAGCCTTCTTTGTGTTGTACAACTTGAAGGTTCTGGCCGATGTATGATGTTCCCTGACATATTTCCAGTAGCGGTTGCTGCCGTAAAGCCCCAGAGCAGGAAGCTCCTTGGTATGGGTTCCGTCCGTAAGATAAGGAACAATGTCAAGAGACTCCTTCTTTTCAACAGATGCAGCCGCATAGTCTATGTCCATAGCCACCTTCATCAGTCCTCCTTCCGGAGCAAGAGTTACATTGCTTGTCCTTACGCCCTTGGTAAAGACATCTCCTGTACGGTTGACTACCTTCTGGGCGTATGCTGAGCCAATCATCAGAAAAGCTGCAGCCAACAATATATATTTTCTCATGATTTTCATTTTTGTCGCGATAATTTAGAATACATATACCAGACTCAAAGCAAGCTTTGTAGGACCAAAGAAATGGCGGTTGTGGTCTTTAACGTAAGGAGTGTGAGCGTTGTAAGGCTTGTACTTGTCCTGACGCGTGAACATATAACCCAAAGCCGCTTCTACCTCAAGGTTCAGATGCCTGGAAAGAACCCAGTCATGGCCCCAGCCGGCACCAACTCCGGCAAACCAGCCCTCATAGCGCTTGTCTTTCATGTTCTTGAAGTTATAGCCCAGTACTTTGAATTTCAGGAAATCTATGTTACCCACATCGTACATTCCACCAAGGGCGTGGAAGGCAAAGAAATTGCCGGCAAAGCGGTCACAAGTCCAATATCTGATTTCCGGCTGCACCATCCAGTGTTTCCAACGGTGTCCACCCGGAAAACGGAAGGGGTTGAAGTTACCGGAAACGTCCATAGTCCATTTCTCGCTCAAACCGAACTCTATTCCCAGATTCAAAGTTGCGGTTGCATCATAGAGCAGGTTGCTCTTGATTGCCGCTTTCTGCCCCTTCGCCTCATTGGCAAAGCATACCAGCAGCAAAAGCGCTGCTGCAAAAAGAGTCTTGATTTTCATCGGCTGTTATGTTTGTAATAAACTTTATAATCCCATTAACGCAAGTGTACAAATATAATAAGAATTTTCCCATTAGTTACTCTATGTATATCTGTATTTTGAGGAGCTTCCAGACACTCCTGGCGATTATGACATTAAGAGATTACCAGTTTATCAGATAGTCGATAGCGGAGGAAACATCTGCATCCTTGAGCTGGATGACCCCTTCCCTGTCCAAAATGTAAACAGAGGGCTGGTGGCGGATGCTGTAAATGGAATTGATGATAATGCAGCCGTCATCTGAGGCCTTGAACCAAGTGTCCGGAATCATGGAAAGCACATCTTTCAGACGGCCCTCCACACAAACAGCCAGCACCTTGAGCTCATCCTCGGAAATCTTTTTGGAAACAGCCGGAGAATACTTAAGCCTGGCTATTCCGTCTTTGCAGTCCCGGCAGTCCGCAGAAAAGAAAACAATCATCAAAGACTGCCTCTCGGAAAGTCCGCCCAGAACCTTGTATAAAGAAGCACTCTTACCATCCCCCAGCTCAAAAGCGAAATCCTCAGCCATGGAGCCAACCATATTCCTCTTTATCTGGGCCACAAGGAACTTCTCCCGGCTTTTTTCTATCTCAGCGATGTCTTCCCTTGCAATCTTGTGGTCCAGGAACGGCAGCAGCATTTCCTCATTGTAGTAAGGAGACTGGACACTGTAGAAATACTTCTCCGCTGCTGAAAGAAAGAATCCGTAAGGATCAGGGCTACCATAAGCACTGCCTGCAACAGTTCCACGTACAGTTACAGTTGCTTCCAACGCCCTGTCCATTAGCTCACTGACAGCCTGAATGGCAACGGAATCAGATGAAGAGCCAAGAAGTGCAAAGAAGCCTGCCACCTTCTCCTCCATCGCTGAGAAAGATTCTTCTGCTGATACTCCTTCAGGCAAGGCATAAAGGGTGCTGTCAGACAGCTCCACATTGTCCCAAAAATGGACAGCGGCAGAATCCACCCGGCTCTGCGTAATCTTGCCTGCATCTTGCGCCAGACAATCCGCCCCGCAAACACAGCAAAAGCCCCACAGCACTGCAAGCAAAACAGCCCTCAAAGTCATTCTGTCCATTTCAAAAACCTTCATATTATTCCTGACTCTCAATTATAAATCCTGCTACTCCTTGATCCACTCTTCTATCCGCTTGGTTTCCGTGGAGAAACTGACCCCTATCGTATAAATTTTCTTCCCCGATGCCAGATAAGGCTTGTCATAACCCTTTTCCTTTATCTGTGCCAGAGCCTCGACAGCACTCGAATCCCTTTTTATCTCGATGACATACAAATAGTCTGCCGTGTCGAACACTACATCAATTCTCCCGTTTGACGTGTGCTTTTCGGTCTGGACATACATCCCCATCATCTTGAGCATCACGGCAAATGTGTTCTGGAAATAAAGCTCCTGGTTGCCCTGCACCTGATAGTCAGAATCGGCGAAGAATGCCACAAACCTGTTCATCAGGCTTTCCACATCTCCGGCCTCGATATCTTTCACGAAGCGGTAAACGGCAAAGTCCCCCCTCTTTTCCATCAGAGGAGTGTAGATCAAACTCATCGCCTGAAGGAAACCTCCCTTAACCTCGTCGTTCGGGTAATCCAGGACATAAGTCCTGAAACGTTCATCATAGCTCTTTATTGTCAGATAACCTGTTTGATACAGAAGAGTTACCGGATCCGGTTCATAGTAGTTTGCACCGGTCAGGGTTGATTCAGGAATACCGCTGGTCTGAAGATCATCCAGTTTATAGCCGCCGTTTCTGAGATATTCGACCAAAAACGTCGGAGTCCCGGTTTCATACCAGAACCCTGCAAACCGTTTGGAGGACAACGCATTCAGAACACTGAAAGGATTGTACATCCCTTGTGCGCCAGAGCTGAAATGATAGCCGTCATACATCTTCTTGAACTCCCTGTAACACTCATCCTTTTCCATATTCCTGAACTTTGCCATCTCAGCAATTCCCGCATCAAAATTCTTATGCAGTTCTTCTTCAGTAATTCCGCAAATCTCAGAATAATCCAAATCCAAGGAAATGTCCTTCAAGTTGTTCAGCGCACTGAACACACTCAGTTTGCCCAGCTTTGAAACACCTGTCAGCATACAGAACCTGATTTTGTCTCCACTTGCTTTCAAAACACTGTAGAAACCCTGAAGAATATTCTTGAAGGCATCCATAAGATGATGGTCTCCAAGATTATCCACAATAGGCTTGTCATACTCATCTATAAGTATGACTGCCTTGCGCCCTGTTCTAGAGCAAACTGAATATAACAGCTCCCTGAATCTTGACGAAAATGTATCTGACTTCAGGTCTAAACTGTACTTTTCCTCCAACCACCTAAGCTGTAAATTAATGGTATCCTCCAATTTGTCTGGCTTGTCATAGTATTGCCCGGACCAGTCAAAATGAAAGACAGGATACTCCACCCAATCTTCTTCAAGTTTATCTATGTCAAGACCTCGGAACAAATCTCTCCTGCCGCTGAAATAAGAATCCAGAGTGGAAAGCAGAAGGCTCTTGCCAAACCTGCGGGGACGGCTCAAGAAAACAAAATGCTCTTTGGCCAGTTTATAAGCCAATGCCGTCTTGTCAACATAAGCAAGCCCTTCCTCAACTATCTTCTCAAATGTCTGTACACCTATCGGGTACCGCACTGTCCTTCCTCCATCTCCTCTTGCCTTGGCAGTTTTTCCGTACTTAGGTGCCTCCGGTTCATTAAGCACCGGATGATAAAGGTTGCTGTTCTCATACCCACGCACATGAGTTATCGCAGAGCCAATCAAATCAACACCAAGAGCTTTTTCAATCCTGGCTATAGTTTCAAGGGTAAGGTTGGAACTTCCTTTAAGCAAAGCCGACACGTGCTGCTGGCTGCACCCCATCCGCTGAGCCAACTGCTTTTGCGTCAAGCCATTCTCTTCCATACCGGATTGTACCTGAAGAGCTATCATCTTAGAATATTTCAGCCACTGTTCCATACGAACCATCAATTCCACAAGCAAATGTAATACAATTTTTATATTGTACAACAAATATTTTTACTGCCCGGAACGGTAACCGTGTTTTATGGAAAAGATATCATCTTTTGAATCCAAAGTCCACTTGGTGTCAGGAGAAAGGAAGAAATTGTTAAAGTGAGAACCCCATCTGGCCAGAAAGCCGGGAACGCCCATGGATTTTGCTGATGCAGCCCACATGAAGTTACCGAAGTTAAACTTGTTGTGTACGACATAGCCGTCTTTCCTTGAGTGCGTCACATAAAACACGCAGTCCTCTATTCCGTACTCTGTGTTGCCGGCAAAGTCCAGTCTCCCGCCGTAGCCGCTCCTTGCCGCCAGGAAGAAGCTGCCAAGCAGAATCCCGTGCGCAAGACCTTTCTTTGCTCCTGCCTTTTTCAAAAGAGAACGTATGTAACGCCGGTCCACAAATGTTATCCTTGTGGTGCTGTCTATCAGGAACGGATCATGCTCAGGGTCAGCGAACCTGGCCATCACAGAACCGGATCCATCCTTCTTCCGGATCAATACGCAGCGGGAATAATCCGGCATTTCAATCCTGCCTTCAAACCTTCCGGTACTGTCAAAAACAAAACAAGTATGCTCGGAAATACACGCAGAATCCGCAGCAACATAATTAAGTTCCCTCTGCTGGGCCATTAGAGCAGAAGTCATCATCGCCGAAGAAAGAAACAGCACAAGAAGGCAGGAAAACCTCCCTGCCAACCTAAGGAAACCGAAATATGCCAATCTGCCAAATAAACTCATCAGCACGCTTTAGAGCTTTAAAGTTACACATTTCTCAGTTTCAAATGCAAAACGATGTTAATTTATACCATATCGGGTATAAGTATATTCTTAGATTAAAATATATACCCTTATTGATATAATTTATGAGATTATTATTAAATTTGCACCCGTTATGGCATAATTTTTATGACACTTTCACAACATATAAAGCAAAAGAGGAAAGCCAACAAATTAACTCAAGTGGAGCTTTCAGAAAGAGCTGGAGTGGGCCTTCGCTTTGTCAGAGATCTGGAACAAGGCAAAAAGACATTAAGAATGGACAAGGTAAATGCGGTTCTTGACCTTTTCGGAGAATCTCTTGGACCAATAAAAAATGAACGGCAATGAAACAGGCTGAAATATACTTGAATGATTCATTCTGCGGCATTCTCACAGAAAATGAGGATGGCTTTCATTTCATGTATGACAAGGATTATCTCGCAAATCCGAATAGTGTTGCCATCAGTCCTACAATGCCCTTGACAGATAAACCATATTTCAAGGAAATGATATTTCCCGTCTTTGATGGACTTATTCCAGAAGGATGGCTTCTGGAAATTGCTTCCTCATCATGGAAAATAGATCCAAGAGACAGGATGTCACTTCTTCTTTCATGCTGCAAAGATTGCATTGGAAACATCAGCGTAAAACCTATGAGCCATGAATAAATGCAAGGACAAATGTCTATATTGCTATAGGGATTTGGATGATAATCAGGTAGATTTTCATCCAGAATGTTCAAGGAAATTCTTCGGAACCTTCACCCCTCCACTTTTGCCCTATACTAGAGAAAATATGTCTGATCTTGCCCGTCAGGTTATACGTGCCAGCACTTCAATAACCGGTGTACAGGCTAAGATGTCTTTAAACGTTAACCGCGGAGAAAAAAACGAGCCGGATAAATTTACAATCGTTGGGCTATGGGGCAAGTACATATTCAAGCCGCAAAGTTCAAAATATCCCTGTCTGCCGGAGATAGAAGATCTGACAATGAAGATGGCAGAATTGGCCGGAATCCGTACTGCGCGGCATACTCTAATACGTATGGCAGACGGAGAACTTGGCTATCTGTCATTGAGAATGGACAGGACTGCCAAGGGTAAGAAAATATCAATGCTAGATATGTGCCAGCTTTCCAACCGTCTCACGGAACATAAATACTTTGGAACCTATCCACAACTTGCAGAAACCATAAAACGCTATGCGGCAGCCCCGATGCTTGATGTCCAGAGGTTTTGGGAAATAGTATTGTTTTCCTGGATTACAGGCAATTCTGATATGCACTGCAAGAATTTTTCACTGATAGATAACGGGGGCGGAGAATACACTTTGTCTCCAGCCTATGACCTCTTGTCAGTGGCACTTGCGGATCCGAATGATCCTGAGGAAATGGCAATGCCCTTTGAAGTAGGTGGAAGAAAAACCGGTTTTGACAAGCTTTCGTTCCTTAATGCATTGACTGGCAGTGGAATCCCGGATGCAGTAGCTGTAAAGATAATCAACAAGATGACAAAGAATCTTCCTGCATGGACAGTATTGATAGACAGTTCTTTTTTGCCGGAAAACCTGAAATCCTCATATAAGAATATACTTACGGACAGAATATCACGCCTGAAGTAACATTCTTCCCGTTGCCCTCCGGTTTTGCCTCCATTTAGATTGGTCCTATTTGGTTCAAATTAGTTCAATTTAGACCAACGGAACATTTTTTGAGAATTATTTGTTTCAAAAGAATGTTTTTTCTTGCATTTGTGGGTAATATTTGTATATTTGTCGTGATTTTGCCTTTTTGTGCCTGCAATTTATACTATAGGGGGGGGGCAAAACACTGAAACGCAAGTATTTACAAGAACATATACTATATCAAATAAGTAAATGGCAAAGACATTACATAGAGCTTTATCGGCAGCGGGACTGGCTTTGGCTATGGTAATTTGTGCCGGTGTGCGCTCAAATGCGCAGTCTGAGTCCTATCAGACGCAGCAGGAAGAGCAGAAAGACACTTTGAGGAATCATGGCGTTTCTCTGCGCACAAACCTTTTCTATGCAGGTAGCGGTACTCCGAATCTTGGCCTGGAAATCCCTGTTTCCAAGCATGTTAGTTTGGGAGGCAACTTTGGCCTCAAGCCTTGGCCGCGTTTCCTTGCATGGGACAATGACAAGATGAAGGAGAAGAAGTGGAAGCACCTTCTGGCTGTTCCTGAGCTCCGCATCTGGCCTAAGGAGGTTTACGAGAAATGGTTCTTTGGACTGGATCTGGTATATACCCATTACAATGTTGCTGCCGTAAAGTTCCCGTTTGGAATGTACAAGAAGGTCAGAGACAGCCGTCTGGAAGGAGACTGGCTGGGAATCGGTCTTTTCCTTGGACGTTCCTGGTGGCTCAACGACCGCTGGAGACTCGAGCTTGAGGCCGGTGCTGCTGTGGGCAAAAACAACGCCAAGCAGTATGAATGTGGCTATTGCGGAACAGAAATCGGAAAGGACAAGAGCTGGGGAGTAGTTCCTAAACTTGGTCTTAACCTTGCTTATAATTTTGTAAAGAGGCAGACCGCTGAGGAGGTAATCCAGACCGTAACTATCCCTGAACCTCAGAAACCAAAGGAAGTAACCCCTCCAAACATTGCACCTCCTGTGCTGAAGACCGTAACTCCTAAGAAGGGCGTGGCTGATGAACTGGCTCTTACCAACAGCTTCCTCAAGCCTATTTCCGAGTACAAGCCTTATACTCCGGACAGGATCCTGAGAAAGGAAAAGGAACTTCTGTATGTTAACTTTGAGGTTGGCAAGAGCGTCCTCAAGTACAATTTCCGCAACAACGCTGAAATCCTGGACAAGATCATAGATGTCACCGGCACCGTTATGAGAGATGCCCGTCATCAGATGGCCAAGATGCAGATTATCGGTCTGGCTTCTGTGGAAGGTTCCAACGCCAATAACATAAAGCTTTCAAACAACCGTGCACTTGCCCTGAAGCTTTATATCCAGGACAAGCTCAACATACCGGATGACTTGTTCGACTTATATGGTGGCGGAGAGGCCTGGAGCGAATTCAAAGACCAGATCAACGACCTCATCCTCGCCGGCGGTGGAGACAACCTGTCAAAGACTGAGCTTGAGCAAGTTATGAGTATCATCAATTCAGAAGAGAACCTCGACAGGAGAGAAGCCAGGATAAAGGCGCTCAATGGCCGCAGGACCTATCCTAAAATCTTGAAGGCTTTGCTCGCCGACCAGAGAAATTCCGGATACCTTACTATATATTACGATTACGTGGATGACACCGCAAAGGCTATCAACACCAGTATAGATCTGCTGGAAGCAGGCAAGAATGAAGAAGCCTTGAAGCTGATAGAGGCCCAGAAAGAGGATCCGAGAAGCTACAACACTCTTGCTACCGCCCTGTTCCTCAACGGAAGGGAGGCTGAAGCTGTCCAGTATCTTGAAAAGGCAATAGCTAGGGGAGGAGAGGATGCGGCTGCTGCAAAAGAGAATCTGGCGGCAATAAAGAAATACCAGGCTGACAGGGCTGAGTATGAAAAATACAAGAAAGAGGTGGAAGAGTACAACAAGAAGATGGAGGAGTACAACCGTCAAGTCCAGCAGTTGAAACAATCAAGGTAAAAATAAAGACAATCAATCGCAAAACTCAAGATAATCAAGAAACAAACAAATAATCAAGGTAAACAATCGAGATAATCAAGAAATAAAAACAAAGGCAACAGGTAAGCTTCTAAAGCTAAAACATATAACAGAAACAAATAAATCCAACAATCAATAACTAACTAATTTTAAACAGCATTAACACATGAAAACTGTTTTCAAATTCGCCCTTATGGGATTTGCTGCTTCAGTTCTGGCTCTCTCTTGCTCAAAGAGCGATACCACTCCTGAGGGAGAAGATCCTGTAGAGAACGGCAAGGCAGGTGCAACCGTAAACGCCAACTTCGTGTTCAACGTTTCTACCGGTAACACCCCTGTAACCAAAATGACATCCGCAAATGCTCAGGCTACTACAACTGAGGATTTCCGCGGTATTGACAACGCCCAGCTGTTTGCCTACAAGCTTGGTACAACCAACGACGGCAAGCACGTTGCAACTGCATCAGAAGCAGCTAAGACCTATGCTCTCGGCAAGATTCTTGGAGCCGGTGAGCTTAACCCTGACGGAAGTCCAAAGAGCCGCCGTGTAATCGAGCTCGCTCTTCCTGTTGAGACCAACGCCCTCATGTTCTGGGGCAAGGCTATCAAGAGCGGAACAGATGACCAGCAGGGTAAGATTACCTTTGCAGCTTCAAATGCAGAAATCTCAAACCACGCTTTCGCACTCGTCCCAAGAGTTGAATCCGGTTCTGATAAGGCTACTCTGATGGCTCATTATCAGGAAATAATAGCCACTCTCATTAACCACGCAGTTCAGGCTACATATCACGCTGATCTCAACTCTCTGACTTTTGACGAACAGCACAATGATGGTGTTGACGGACGTCCTGGCGCAATAGATCTCAAGTGGAGCGACTTCGTAGAAGTTTCTTCAAGCGGTGTTATAACTCCAAAGACTGTAGCACCTCTGAATCCATCTCTTCCTATGTGCCCTCTTGGTGAGATTCTGGCAGACGCCTTCAAGACTTTCAACACTGTTTATGATAATGAGGCAAGAGCCGGTAGCGGCCCATCTGTAACAAAGATGATGACAGACCTCCATGCAGTAATAAACAAGGTTGCTGAGGCTACTCCAGTTTCCTGGCAGGAATTTGTTGCAAAGGAGGTAGCTATTGAAATCCGTCGGAGAATCCGCGAGTTCACATCTAACGGAACCAGCGCCAACGCAATATCTACTTTGAAGAGTAACGCAGGCCTTACTTCATACACAGACGTAAGCAACGAAGTTGATGACTTCCCTGCTGTTGTTCCGGGCCTTCCTATGGGTGCTGCACAGCTTACTGTAACTATCAGTCAGACTGCTCCTGTTGCAACCTGGGCTTACACCAATGATGTTCACAGCGGAATTTCAGGTGTAACTCACAATATTTACAACTACACTTACCCTGCAGAGCTCTGCTACTTCGGCAACAGCGCTATCAGAGTATCCAACGATCCTCACGTAACCACTGACTACCCGGATGGTACAGACAACTGGCTGGACAATTCAAAATGGACAGCTGACTGGAGCGCAATCGGAAAGCACGTGCTCTCAACCACCCGCAGCGTTGCTATGGGTCAGAATATCAACTATGGTACTTCTCTGCTCAAGACTTCAGTAGCTTTTGCTACTGGCGTTACAGAGCTTGAGGACAACAATGCTGCCATCCAGCTTGCCCGTACAGGTGCAACTGAGGAGAACAACAAGTTTGAAGCATCAGCCGGACAGTTCACCCTCACCGGTATTCTGGTTGGTGGACAGACCAAGACCGTAGGTTGGGACTATACTTCCAAGGACGGCAACTTCAACTATGTAGTTTACGACAAGGATATTGTTTCAGCAGCAGTTCCTACTCCTGCAAACAAGGAGACCTATACTCTGGTATGGGACAACTATACTACCGGCGGTACTCAGAACTTCGTTTATGTAGCTCTTGAGTTCACCAACAAAACTGGCAAGGATTTCTGGGGAGAAGCCAACCTTGTACGCGCAGGCGGTACATTCTACCTCGTAGGTAAGCTTGATCCTACAGATGCTTCTCTTGCAGCCATTACCTGGCCTACAAACTATGCTCTTCCTCCTTACAATGCAGACGGAAGCACAATCCAGGAGAAGCGTGTATTCATCCAGGACTACATGACAACTGCAAACTTTGTCCTCAACAAAACAAGCTTGCAGCATGCTTATGTTACCGTTCCTGATCTGAGGTCAACCCAGATTTCCCTTGGTCTGAGCGTAGATCTTGCTTGGAGCACAGGTCTCACATTTGATAACATTGTCCTTGGTCAGTAATCAAAAAACTGAATTGAAGGATTAACCATAAAGACAAAGAACGTGAAGATTTCTAATTTCATAAAAAGTTCAGCTATCGCTCTGTGCATCCTGCCTCTTCTGACGGGATGCAAGGAGTGGATAGATGATAACCTGGACGAATGTGCCGTTGACGCTGAAATAGAATATGAGTTGAGACTCATAACCAATGTTTCAACAGAAATAAACACAAAACTTGACCAGACATCAGACTCTTATGTGAAAGATGCTCTGCAGAACTATCTGAAGGATATCTTCACGGACTTTGCCCATGATGTAGATTTATCGTTCTATGGTGCAGAGGCGGACAAAATCCGCCTCCACCAGGAGAACAGGATAATGGACGCCAGCCAGAAAAGCTTTACGCTGCATCTGCCTGTGCACCATTACCTTCACAATGCGTCAGCAAACCTGCAGAACAACCAGCAGGTAAGTCTGACCGCAGACGAGTACCACAATACAGCGGAGCTTTACCAGAAAGACGGAGACTCCCTTTCCACCCACAAGACAGGCTTGTTTACTGCAAGGGCGGATATGGATGTGAAGGCCGGCATAAGCCAGACCTTCCATGTGAAGCTCTATATGGCCAACGCTGCCACGGCCCTGGTTATAGACACAACCGGCAGCAAGATAAAGAACCTGAGGATTTGCACTACGGGGTATGCAAACTCTTTCAGAATAGCGGACAGCACATACAAGTACGACAAGTCTCCAGTCATAAAGTGCGATGAGCTGCCTGTTACGGCCGGTACGCAGAGATGCTTTGCCGCCGTTAACTACCCGTCCAAGGACACGCCTGGAAGCAAGACCATCATCGAGACTACGGAGCCGTTTGTATCTGTAGGCAGCACTGAAGGTCTCTGGGCATGGCATTGCTACGCCACCCTTCCGGACGGAACCATCACCCGTACACTTTTGAGCGTCAAAATGCCGCTCAGGGCAGGCCAGCTGATGATTGTAAAGGCCAAGCTCTACGATGACGGTGTGGTAAGGACAGACATCCCGACCGTAGGAGTGAGCGTCATACTTGACTGGACGCCTGGAGGACACTACGACCCTATACTGTAGCAGAAAAAGAACAACGGTTCAGCTGGCCGTTCAAGAACGGGAAGGCAAAAAAGGAACCGCAACAAAAAAGATAAAAGCACATAAACACCAATAAAGATATAATGAAGGTTGCACGCAAATATATTTGGAAGATGACATCATCGCTGAGGAAAGTTTCATCGGCGATGGGGATGATATCAGTATCAGCCCTGATATTGGTGGTGGCTGCGTGCAGCAAGAGCACCGCACCTGAAAACCAGAATCCTGAAGGAGGAAATGAGGTAGAGCCTTCCGGTTTCCCGGTTTCCCTTGCCTTCGGGATGAAGGATGTCAATTACTCTCCGGCCACAAAGACGCTCTCCAGCGTAGCCCAGGCAGACGGAAGCCCTTCTTCCTTCCGCGGCATGAGCGACATCTACTTCCTTCCGTTTGATGTCCAGAGAGAGGTCCGCCCGAATGACCACCGCCTGGGAGACTATCTCACCCTTCCTTACGCAGGTATAGACAAAACCTTCGAAAACGACGGTTCTTCCGGTACTTTCCGCGGGTTGGTCAAATCCAACAACTCTCATTATTACAAGTATATATATGTTCCCGCCGGTACAGCTTCCTTCCTTGTCTATGGCAAGGCTGATGAAGACAACCCTGTGTCTATAGGCGGAACTACATACACCAAGGGCACGCAGGAGTACAAGCACCTCTATGGCAGCCTGATACCTGAAGATGCCGGTTCCAAGGCTTCTGACATCACGTTCTCACCTGAGCCTATCATTGCCGACGCCGCCACCAAGACCACGATAGTTGCCAAGGCCCAGAAAATTGCAGATATGCTCAACAGCCTGCTCAACATCTCCAACAGCAACTATACTTCCAGCAACTATTCTGTCCGGGTCTATTATTATAGAAATTGGTGGGGATGGCAACAATACAATCACACCTTCAGCTGGGATGCCGATTACGGCAATTCCGCTTTGCAGAGTCTCCGCAACCAGCTGCTTAGCGTGGGTATGTTTGCAGCCTCCGGCCCTTCAATGACCGTAATCCTCCAGAACCTTTACAGAGGATTGGCCAATACAGGTTCGGATCAAGCCAGTCTGGTAATCAACGGTACCGAAAGAGACATATATATGTCAGATGATGAATATGATCCATACTCATATTCAGATTTGTATCTGACAACTATCGGAGAAAGGATAGAAGAATTTGCAACAGTTTCCGGTAGCGGAGCCGGCGCAACCCTGACCTTGAAAGATGCGGACCTGAGAGGATTCCCTGGCAATATGGGGCTTCCTGAAGGTTGTGTAGCCATCCAGTGGGACGGAAGCAAGTTCGTGGTAATATCTGAAGGAACTTATGACATCCATCTGGCTCCTATGGACAGGTTCTGCTACCCTCCGAGCCTGTGGTACTATGTAAACAGCCAGGTTTCAGTAGCAAAGATGCTCGGTTCAGAAGCTTCTGAGAGTGTTGCGGAAAGTAACATTGCGGCTTGGTACAAGAACACGTCAGCCGCCTGGAGCAATATACTTGACCAGTACAATGCCGGAGAAAGAAGACTCGGACCGGTTGTAAAGAAGGGAGCGGTTTCCGTTGCAATCAATGATCCTATGCAGTATGGAGTGGCACTGCTGAAGCTTAACCTTTCAAAGACAACCTCAGCCACGCTCGTTGACAGAGACGGTATAAATGTAAACGTGAACAACAGCAACTTCCCTATGACTGCGGTAATTGTGGCCGGCCAGCATAAGCAGAGCTTTGACTTTAGCCCTCTCACAGGAAACGAGTACTATGTCTATGACAACATGCCGCTGTCTGATGCGGGCGCAACCCTGTCCTGGCTGACGAACTCAGGTTCTGTTACCAACAGTCCGTCACATACCCTGCTGCTGCAGAGCCTTCAGGCGGATGATGTCAAAATCTGCATAGAGTTCCAGAACAACTCCAACACAACATTCAGGGGAGCAACCGGATACATAGTACCGGGCAGCAAGTTCTATATGTACGGAGAAATTGTATATAACAACGGAAGCGGAGACAAGGCTAAGGTAAAGAGCGTGTTCCAGCAAGATTACATCACCGAGGTGACTCTGGCTGTAAACAGCCTTAAGAACGCTTACAACTGTATTCCAGATCTTCAGGATCCTCAGCTTGAGGTTGGAGTGGAGATAAGTGTAGATTGGATTCTTGCAACACCGACAAATGTTCCGCTTTATTAACAGATGCTGAATATGAGAGGCTTTAAAAACATATTTGAAAGAATGACAGGCAATATAATCGCCGTTTCAGTAGTTGCGCTGTTTGCATCGCTGAGCCTGAGTTCCTGCCATAAAGACCATACACCGGAACAGCAGCCTTCTCTGCAGATTTCCGTTTACATTCCGCAACCGGTAGCCACCAAGGCTGATGTGGGAGAGGTGAACGCCACTGAGGAGGAGAAAAAGATCAACGAGCTTGTCGTATGGCTTTACAGACATACAGACGCAGAGACTGCACCGGCTTTCTATTGCCTCCATCTTTCCGGTTCAGACCTTAACAAATACAATCTGGAGAGTGGCCAGGAGGCAAGGTTTACCGTTCTGCTTGATACAGATGATCTGAAGCAGATAGCAAACACAAAGCCTAACCTGGACCTTTATGCAGTAGCCAACCCTACTTCAGCAGGTCTTAATCTTCCTGAAGACGGACTGAAGGCGATGACACGTCCTCAGCTTCTAAATATGTCCATGACCGGGGATACCTTCGGGGCTACATACAGCGGATGTCCTAAAACCGATGTTCCGGCTGAGGGCCTCCCTTACTCAGGAGTTGCAACAAATGTCCCTATCACGGGAAGCTTCCCTGTACTTGTGGTAAGCAAGGTGGTGCTGACAAGGACCGTGAGCAAATTCCGCCTTGTGCTTTGCAGGATGGAAGTTGAGGATTCCGAATACGAGATTACCGGAATAACCATAAACGGCAACCAGTTCTCAGAGAAGGAATTTGTCTTCAACGATTCTTCCAACCCGTACAAGATAGATGCCGGAACAGGTTACGAGTCAAACCCTCTCACTATATCTTCTGCAATTCCGGAAAGCGGTATTGCCGTCAACAACACTCCGGGAGATCTTATGTTCCGCTCCGTACACCACGAGAGCGAGACCGCAGACCAGTACTGGAACAGGTTGGATGTAGCCAGGGATGCCGGTTTGCTGACCGAGGTCAAGACCTTCTATACAAGGGAGACTGACAAGAAGATAACCGGAACAATACGGTACAAGACAACTTCTGCAGGTGCAGAAAAGACAAAGACCTTTGAGATGGACGCTGCGGGAGACTTTGCCCGCAACCATATCTGGGTTGTCTATGCCTACTTTGTTGGAGGAAGGCTTGTCATCATGCCTACCGTCCTGCCTTGGACAGCCGGCAACGACCGCTTTGCTTACTCAACCCAGGGGCACACGGACGTTTCTTTTGGACGTTGGCTCCGCTACACCCCAGATATGAACTACAACAACTGGGACGATACCTGGTTAGCCGTTTCCTATGGATTCGGCGGAGACGGAATTACGCCTCTGTATTCTACAAGGATAAACTTTAACACATCCAATACATATCCTCTCAGGCTGCAGCTGGACAATGACTTCTTCCAGTTTGTCATAGTGGATGAAAACCATCCTGACCCTACAGCCTGGCCTACGCTTGACTATAACATCAACCCCGGATCACACACGTTCGGAATATGGGTAGTGCCAAAGACCAGTGCCACCCCTTCTTCCGAAGAGCAGAGCAAAGTTTCCGTAACTCTCGTCTGCGTTCCTTCTGGAGAACCTCCTTACCTTATTCCTATTTCCCACAATTTACCTGGAGACAGTGACCACATCCCTATCAGGATCAGGAGAGTTTCCCCTGCAGATTATGCAGCAAACAAAGACCGTGAATATGATTCGTCTAACCCAGGACAGTATTGGCTGGAACCACTTAACATCTAACAATGAGAAAGTCTGTTTTACATAGGTCGTCTGTTTTCTCCGCGATAATTCTGTTTGCGGTGCTGGCATTCGTCTCTTGCATTAAGGACGAGAAAGTTAAACTGGTGGACACCACCGGCAACCTTTCTCTTATTCCCGAACTTTTTGATGACGGCGTTGATTATCTGAAAGGCCACACAAAGGCACGGAGCAAAGCCAAGAATGATGAAGACCCGAACATTGTCCAGGGAGATGATGTCATTGCGCGTTCTATCCTGAACGAGAACCTCATTGAGACTCTGGACATCTTCATAAAGAAAGAATCCGATGGCGAAAGCACTCCTTGGATTTATGTGAAGCATCTTGACAAGGACCAGACCGGAATCATCCTGGACCCCAACTCTCCGGGCGGCCTTATGGACAAGGCAAAGCAGCTTATCAACAAGAACTGGGCAAATGAGCTTACTCTGGAAGGTACACCGTTTGACCCTGATATCCAGTATCATATCTATGTAACCGCCAACAACCCTCACACACATAGCTGTAGCCACACATCCCACAACCACTACAGCTACAGGGTTGAAGGTTCAACAATTCCCGCCACTCTGGCCGATTTAAGGGAGCTGCACACTTATGATGCCAAGACAGACTGCTACTACACCCCTGACGAGGTTCCGGCAAGGACCAACCGCGTAAACCATAAAGCCTTCCTTATGGACGGAGACATAGTCTGGAGCCCGGAACCTGAACTTGGCGAGCAGGTCTGGGATGTTGACCTCAAAAGGGCCGTCTCCAAGATTCTTGTGACATTGGGCATGGATCCTGATTTCAAGGAGGAGATTTCCCATAAGGCAAACGGCAAGAACTGGACATCCGGACAGCCTATGTGGAGATATGTCCATTTTGGCTTTGATGTGGCTGACATAGCCTCCGGAACATACGAGCTGGACAAGGACCAGACCGGCAGCCCTTATGACAACAAACCGTTCAAGACGGGTGCGCTCTGCAATACGGATGAAGTCGATGCCTCTCAGTGGCAATGGTATGTAAAGACCTACACTGCCCCTTTCAAATGGAGCGATTACACAGATTCTCCATACCTTTTGGTTTCAGTCAGATATACCTTCACCCCTGAAAATCCGGAGGACACTCTGATGATAGGCACCAAGATTTACCATTACAACGACCAGCGCATGTGCTACTACCGCATTCCTATATGCAATGAGCAGCAGGTTGCAGACAAGGGTCTCCAGCGCAACAACATATACATCGTTGACGCCAAGATTGCATCCTGGGGTTCCGAAAACGAGGAGTTTGAGGCAGAGGACTTCTATCTTGACCTTGAATACCACGTGGTTCCTTGGACAGAGACCAACGTTGACCACGAATCCACCATAATCCATCTTGGAGACATCAACTACCTTACAGTCCACCCTCAGCAGTATATCCTCAAGGGAGACGGCGCCCAGGCAGTAGATCTCAACTGGTACGCGTCCGTGGCTACCGATGACGGCCGTTTCCCTGACATAGACGTCAGCAGCCTGAAGGTTTCCTACGTCAACTATCTAGGAAACGAAGTGAACATCAAGGGAACAGTCACAAAAGAACCGGCCTCACCTGACGGCCTTGGCAACATAGTCATAACCAGCACCGCACCAGACAACAATGCGTCAAGAGGCGAGACGGTGCAAATTATCCTGACCACAGACGGCCTCATCAAGGTTTCATCCCAAGCTCTCCTAAGCCGTGCCGTCAAGACCATTGAGTTTGACGTTGAACTCAAAACCACTACCCTCCCTAAGAAACACGTTGTAATCAAGCACTTCCCTCTGGACAACATCCAGAGCATCACCGGAAGCTGGTCTTCCCGCTGGGATGGAGTGCCTTACAGCTACACAGAAACATACTACACCTACGACCTTACCAAATACTACCGTAAACGTTATTACAGGACAACGGAAGGTTGGGAATCAATAACCCAGACGGAATGGGCTGCCGGCATAGGAACAAGCAATGATGACCGCAGAAACGCCAACAGCCAGGCAAATGCAATCAACGGCTATTATGCCACAGGCGGCAGCCAAAGCACTCAGTCTAACACTGAGCATGGTTGGCAGACATTGAATAGTATAACTTGGAATGGCACAACTGTTACAATAAATGCTTCTTCTTCTTATCGATCATATGATGTTACATATTCAGGATATGATTATGTGGCATCAACTTCAATTGGCAACAGAAATCTTACAGTAAACCTTTGGAAGTATTCTAACTACTACAGAGGTGGAAGTACAACAGAATATGCCTACGATCCGGCAGATCCTTCTGCTTATGACGGATGGGAGTGGGTTGAATGTACCCAAGCTCAGTACAATTCATCTTCTTCCGATAACCGCAAGACAGAAACAGCACCGGTTACAACCAATTATCTGCCTGACGGCATAACGGAATACACCGTAGAAACAGTTACCGTTGACGGGCAAGCCGGCACCGGAAGCTGGGTGGACTGGGATGCACATACAGGAACAGTGTGGAATCAAGGTATATTTACTGCAAAGGTTTGGAATGATACTTATTGCTGCGGTATGACAAGTGCTAATAGTTATACTACAAACAATTATACCAACCTTACCAACAACCACATGTATGTAATACAGATTACATCTGCAAGTAATGAATACGCTGTTGGAAAGCCGGTTGTTGATGGAAACTACCAGTCTCAGGACCACGTTGTATCTCCGGCCTTTATGATTGCATCGCAGCTTGGAGCCGTAACTCGTACCGAAAGTCCTACGACTGCTGCAACTCATTGCGGTACATATATGGAAGTGGGAACTGACGGAACAAGATATGTGGGATGGAGGCTTCCTACAAAAGAAGAGATAAATGTGATTATCGGTTACCAGAACGGAATTTATACACACAATGTAACAATGGTGGAGGTTTTGGGAGGAGCCTATTACTGGACACTTGACGGTACCTCTGCAAATGTTCCGACCGGTGACCAAGGAACAGCCACCAATGCTTATGTGCGTTGCGTAAGGGATTTGTCATTGAGTGAGATAAGCAAACTCAACAATGGGGAATAGCCTGCATCGCTGAGAAAATATAAGACAAAAAGAGAAAACGAACAGATGACTTTTAAGATGAAGCGATATCTGAAATATATTGAGGTTTTTGCGCTGGCTCTAATGGTGGGGCTGCTTTCAGGATGCTCAGAGAAGAACTTGGACGCTCCGGTGGATCCCGAGGTTGACCCTTCCGTTCTCCAAACAGGAGGAGAAATACCTATGCGCTTGGGATTCAATCTTATAGGCGAGAAGCCTGACGCAAAGACCAAGGCCAGTATAGTGGGAGGAGATGAGGATCCTACCGATTTCGTAAAGAGCATTTATATGCTTTGCTTTACCAAGGAAGGCATATATCTCGGATACCGTAAAGGAGAGCTTGTCGGCAATGAGCACAGATTTACAACAGCAGGGCATACAGACTGCTATGGAAGAGATCTGTTTACCGGCTCTATTCCTGCACACACCACAAGAATCCATTTCCTGGCCAACGCTGAAGGCCATATACCGGGATTTGACAAGACTGGAACCCTGGAGAGCGTCCTTATGAAGAGCGTTCAGGTGACTGCGGGACTGGATGACCGCAGAGTAATTTACTGGGGATTCCACAAGGAGGAAAGCACCGCCGCAATGAAGGAATGGCTCAGCGAGATGGTGGTCAATCCTGTGACGGGCGACACGACCTACCAAAAAAGGGAGGGAAGCCTTGTACACCTCATTAGAGACAGGGCAAGGGTAGTTTTCGGAACAATGACAGACGATCCTGAAAACCCCGGTTCACCAAGCGGAAACGACTACAGGATCCTTCAGATAGACTGGCTGATTACAAACGGCCTGAGCAAAGGATTCATTGCTCCTTTCAATTCCAGCGCAGCCGACCATTATGCCGGCTATATAAACGATGCCACACTCGTCATAGACGAGAATCGTCAGTCTCCTTACAATCTCAGCGATGCCACCCGCTACACCGCTGCAGACGAGAGCGAGATGGTTACGGTTTACAAATGGGAGAACGGAGGCCCGGTATTCTACCCAGATGATATGACAAGAATGTTGTATCTCTTTGAAGACCAGAACAATGCCTCCAATCCGCCAAAAGTCATATTGAGAGTGAAATATCAGAAAGACTACACGCGTACGGATGAGGCCAACCAGGTGACAAAGTACCACACCCTCATGCTTCTGGACAAGGATAACCAGCCGCTGAAGGTTCTCAGAAACCACAGCTTTGTCTTCAATATCTTCTCCATGCCTTGGAAGGGAATAGGACATCTTACGTTTGAAGAAGCCGTGAACACTACCGAATATGAGAACAACCGTACAGTTACCATAGACGATAACGTTGACAACATCACAGACGGAAAGTATGAACTTAGCATCATAGGCGGAACATCCAAGATTTACAGGACCGGAACCGGCACTGTCCAGACCATTGCGTTTGAATACAAGCCTACTGACGCCGCCCCGGGAAGCACGGACTGGCACAATCTTATGGATACGGTTACAGCCAAAGGATTCAAGATAAACTGGGAAGAGAATCCTGACGCATCCTTTGCCGCCAATGACGTAAAGATTGCAACCTGGGACAACACCACAGGCAAGGGAACCATTACCTTTACCCTGGGAACAACCATCAATGCAGCCCTTCAGCAAGGAATCATAGATTTCCAGAATATGCAGACCAACCTTACCAGAAAGCTGCATATCTACACAATCAGCCAGTTTGATTTTTACCCTAGAGACTATACAGATCCTGTAAATCCTGTGATCCAGGCCATAACTCTTGTCCCTACCGGAGAAAGCAGGACGGTAAGCGGCGTAAACTGCCCTACATATAAGCTTACGATGAGGATTCCAGGAGACTACCCTTCCGGATTGTATCCTGTGAGGATAAGGATGGCCACTACAACCCTTAACCCGTACAAATATGAAGTTAACGGGAACGTAATAGAAACCGTAGGTGTGGAAACAGCCGGAACCGAGAACGGAAACATTCTTGACGATGAAACACTTGGCGGAATGAGCTATGTAACAACGGCCAACAAGTGGAATACCAGAGCCACCGGCTCTCCTTGGAACTACTGGTACTTCATTGACCTTCTCGCCAAACCACTGGTTGATGGTGTGAACGGCCCTGTAGAAGACATGTCGGATAAACTCTACACGATTTATTTTGACGATGTCCGTGGACTCAGGGCAGCAGGCAACCGCGCAGATCAGGTAGGCCTGTTCCTGAAGATCAAGTATTTTGGAGATGCCGTCGCCTTCTCTACAAACTAAGCAGCGGAGGCAAATGCCACCAGGAAAAAACTGAGGGGCAAAAACAAAAAAGAAATCCAAGCTTGATTGCCTGGATTTCTTTTTTTAGTAGCGGGGGGAGGACTCGGACCTCCGACCTCCGGGTTATGAGCCCGACGAGCTACCAACTGCTCTACCCCGCGGTATTGGACTGCAAAGATACACAAATTTCCGGATTTCCAAATTTTTCTTTTTACGTAGGCGGCAATAAAAACGATTTTCTATTTTTGCATATAGTTGGAATGTTTAGAACGATTTGTGTATGAATGAATTATTTTCCTACTACGAGGGGGAGCTTGATGTTTTCATTTCTGAATCTCTCATCATAAAAGACACGCTCTTAAAAGAATCATATCCAGTTACGACAGTTTGACAACAAATAAAAATCAGCGAGGGCAGGATGTCATCATTTATTCAAAGGATATGGGAAACAATCTGACTTTATTTGTTGAAGAGATCAGACTCAAGCGCCACGAATTAGCAGCCAGTACCATGTATAAAAAGAAAAAAGGATAACTCACCGACGCTGATAGCATAGCTACGCAATTTTCGGATTTGTTTATCCTTTTAGGCAAAGATACACAAATTTCCGTATTTCCAAATTTTTTCCGGGATTGTTGCAGGAATGAAGAAGCGGTGGTCCACTTTTGGTGTCACCGGGCCCCGTTCACTTACTACGTCTAGCAGAAAAAAGACAGCGCTTCTGATATAGGAAGATTGGTCTGCTCTCCGGTTTCCAGATTCTTTATGTTTACTGTCTGGGCCTGGATTTCAGACTCCCCTGCTATTATAAGGAACGGAATACGGTTTTTCTCCGCATACTCAAACTGCTTCTTGAGCTTGGTCTGATCCGGATAGAGCTCGCAACCAATGCCGTTTGACCTCAAGCGGGAAGCCAGAGGAAGAAGGTATCCGGCAGACTTTTCATCCATATTGGACAGCAGGACCTTTGTACCCCCTATCGCCTCTTTAGGGAACTTGTCCAGGCCGCTCAGAACATCGTAGATGCGGTCTGCTCCAAAGGAAATTCCTACGCCGGAAACATCAGGAAGTCCGAAAATGCCGGTCAGGTTATCGTACCTTCCGCCACCGCAGATGCTTCCGATGGCAAAATCCAGAGCCTTCACTTCAAAGATGGCCCCGGTATAATAGTTAAGTCCACGCGCCAGAGAAAGGTCAACTTCCACTTTCTGGGAAATGTTTGCCTCAGCGATGTACCCAAACAACGTCTTGAGTTCCTCCACACCTTTGCGCCCCGTCTCACTGTCTTTTACAACATCGCTGATGAGAGAGAGCTTCTCCTCTGTAGTGCCGCTGAAAGTGAGAACCGGCTCCAGGATGGAAAAGCCTTTTTCGTCAACGCCCTGTGAGAGCATCTCCTCCTTGACAGCCTCAAGACCTATCTTGTCTATCTTGTCCATCGCGATGGTGATTTCCACCAGCTTTTCAGGGAAGCCCATCACTTCTGCCAAGCCGGCCAGTATCTTGCGGTTGTTTATCTTGATGCACACATTCACGCCAAAAATCCCGAAGACCTGGTCAACTATCTGGACAAGCTCGAGCTCGTTGAGAAGGCTCCTGCTCCCGATGACATCCACATCGCACTGATAGAATTCGCGGTAGCGGCCCTTCTGCGGACGGTCTGCCCTCCAGACCGGCTGGATCTGATAGCGCTTGAAAGGGAAAGTTATCTCATTGCGGTGCTGGACCACATATCTTGCAAACGGAACCGTAAGGTCATACCTGAGACCTTTTTCGCACACCTTCAGGCTCAATGCATTGCTGTTCAACGATGGAGCAGACGCAGAAGCCTCAGCAGCCGCAGCTTGAGAATCTGAAACTTCAGCAGAAGCGGATGGATCTGCAGAGCATGTTATAAGTTTCTGGAAATCGTCAACGGAAATCTTGGAAAACGCGTCACCGCTGTTAAGAACCTTGAAAAGGAGCTTGTCGCCTTCCTCCCCGTACTTGCCCAGAAGAGTGGACAGGTTCTCCATTGACGGAGTCTCTATCGGCTTGTAGCCGAACTTCTTGAATACACTCTTGACGGTGTCGAATATGTAGTTTCTTCCGGCCATCTGCTCCGGAGAAAAATCCCTTGTGCCCTTTGGAATGCTTGGTTTCTGTACTTGTGCCATCGCTGAATAATAACAAAATAACTATATGTAGGCTAAAGCCTATGCAAAGATAACAAGATTTACTGAGCTGCCGGTTGTTATTGCTCTTTCCCCTGGAGGTAGCGGTGGATGGCGGCGGCGGCTTTGCGCCCTTCCCCCATCGCAAGGATCACGGTTGCAGCTCCGGTGACAACATCCCCTCCGGCAAAGACCCCCTTGCGGGAAGTGGCGGTTTCGGATGTCACTAACCTCCCTTTACGGTCCGTCTCAAGCCCGGGAGTCGTGTCGGCAATAAGACGGTTGATCTTGGTGCCGAGCGCCACTATCAGAGCGTCTGCCTCAATGTCAAACTCCGAACCCTGGATTGGGACCGGACTACGGCGGCCGCTCTCGTCAGGCTCTCCGAGTTCCATGCGAATGCAGCGGATGCCCCTCACCCAGCCGTTTTCATCGCCGAGCACCTCCACCGGATTAGTCAGAAGCTGGAAGTTGATGCCCTCTTCCTTGGCATGATGAACTTCCTCTGCCCTGGCGGGAAGCTCCTTTTCGCTTCGACGATATACTATTGTAACCTCTGCCCCCAGCCTGAGCGCAGTACGGGCGGCATCCATAGCCACGTTGCCGCCGCCAACCACGCAAACTTTCTTTGCCCTGAAAATCGGAGTGTCAGAATCCTTGCTGAAGGCCTGCATGAGATTGTTGCGGGTCAGATATTCATTTGCAGAAAAAACACCGTTGAGGTTCTCCCCCGGAATGCCGAGGAACAGCGGAAGACCAGCACCTGTCCCCACAAATACCGCCTTGAAGCCTTCCTTGTCCATAAGCCCGTCTATGGTAACTGTACGGCCTACAAACACATCGGTTTCTATCTTGATTCCGGCATCCAGAAGTTTCTGAATCTCCTTCTCCACCACCGCCTTCTTTGGAAGCCTGAACTCAGGGATTCCGTATGTCAGCACTCCCCCAGCCTTGTGCAGGCTCTCGAAAATGGTTACACTGTAGCCAAGCTTTGCAAGGTCAGACGCGCAAGCCAACCCGGCAGGACCACTCCCCACAACCGCCACCTTCACACCTCTGCCGCAAATCCCCTCCTCAAAATCTCCGCAGCAAACATCCTTCCCAGCACCCTCACAGCAAACATCCTCCTCAACCCCCGTGCAGCAACCAACCTTCCCAACACCCTCACAGCAAACGCCCGTCCGCATCTTCTCAACTCCTTCACCAGCATCTGCATTCTCCCGGCTATAGTCGGCGACAAACCGCTCCAGTTTTCCTATAGATACGGGCTGCCCCTTAACCCCCAGGATGCAGCTGCCCTCGCACTGGGTCTCCTGCGGACAAACCCTGCCGCAGATTGCCGGAAGAGAACTGTCTTCGGATATTATGTCGTAGGCGCCTTTGAAGTTCCCCTCCAAAACCTGATGTATAAACGCCGGAATCTTTATGCCCACAGGACAAGCCTCCACGCATCTTGGCTTCTTGCACCCCAGGCATCTGGACGCTTCAAGCTGAGCCTCCTCGGCGTTGTACCCGTAACAAACCTCTTCAAAGTTTGTCGCCCTTACTTTCGGATCCTGTTCCCTTACCGGAACCCTGTCTATCTTGTTTGCCATATCAAAACATTTACCAAATGATTCATATAATACTCCCGTGGCACTTATTTTCCTGAGTATCTGTTACTTAACTATAGAACCCCTAAGTGGTTCGTCGTATGGCAAAGATACTTAATCTACTAAATATCAGTATAATAACTGCCACGCCTCAGCGATTCACCAGCCGGCGAATCTCCTGCTATCTCCGCAGCACAAGGCCGGCGGCAGCGTTTGCTTCCTGTTCCTGCTTCCTGTACAAAGTCTGGCGGCGCATGGCCTCGTCAAAGTCCACATCGTATCCGTTGAACTCCGGCCCGTCCACGCAGGCGAACATTGTCTTTCCGGCCACGCTGACCCTGCATGCTCCGCACATTCCGGTTCCGTCAACCATCAAGGTGTTAAGGCTCACCGTTATCGGCAGCCCGAGTTTCCTTGCCGTAAGCGTTGCAAACTTCATCATCACCATCGGGCCGATGGCAACGCACATGTCATACGAAAGTGCGCCCTCAGTCCCTTTTTGAGCATCGGAAGAAGCATCGCCACACTTTGCGCCTGCATCGGAAGAAGCATCGCCACACAGACGCTCCATCAGGAGGGTCACCACGCCCTTCTCTCCCTTTGAGCCATCGTCTGTACAGATGTACAGGTTGGTGCACGCTTCTTTCATCTCATCTTCCATAATGATGAGGTCCTTGTTCCTGGCACCTATGATAACATCCACGTGCGCACCCTCTTCAAACAGGTATTTTGCCTGGGGATATACAGGTGCAGCTCCTACTCCACCGGCAACAAACAGATAGCGTTTACCTTTGAGATCTTGTTCCGGGAGTTCCATGAAATCCGAAGGTTTACCGAGCGGGCCGGCTACATCGCAGAGGAAATCACCAACATTCATCTGACAGATCTTGTTGGATGATACGCCTGCTATCTGAATCACTATCCTGACAGCTCCCCTTTCCGGGTCATAATCGCAGATGGTCAGAGGCACTCTCTCCCCGTTGTCGGACGGCCTAACTATCAGGAATTGTCCTGGCTTTGCGCTCTCAGCGATGCGAGGAGCCTCTACCCACATGGAGTAAATAAGTGGTGTAAGCTGCTGCTTTTCTAAAATTCTAAACATATATCAAACTACAATATTCAATAGTCTAAACGTGCAAGGTGTCCCGTTTTCAGCACCACCTGGTACGCCTTACACCACCTGGTACGCCTGACACCACCTGGTACAGTTTCTCAGCCTGAAAAGCCTTAAGAAGTCCTTAAGCCCCCTGCAGGTCTTTGAAGGTCTTGAAGGTGTAGCCTTTTTTCTTCAGGTACATGATAATTTCCCTAACGCGGTTGTACAGGCGGTCACTTTCAGGGCGGGATTCTTCAATGCCGGGATGGATCAGGATTATGGCACCGTTAAGTGTATGTTTGGCCTCGTAAGCAAAGAGGCGGTCTATCAGTTTCTGGGCATCCACGTAAGAGCTCATGGATGGTATGGTGTAGTCTGCCGGTGTAGCCGTTCCCTGGGTGTAGTTAATCGGGATGTAGCCTGCACGGGAGAGAATGTTCACCGATTCTGTGTTGTAGTGCTCGTAAGGCGGCAGCAGGAACCTGGACTGGCTCTGAAGAACGCCGAATTTCTCCAGTTCCCTGGCATTGAGACGAATGTCTGCATAGATACTGTCTTTGGATACGAGCATTGAGTCTCTGTTGCCGTCCCAAGGAGCATAGAGAAGATGTTTGTCTGAATGGCCGCTTACATAATGGCCTTCGCTGACAATCTTCTGTATGATTTCCTGGAACTCAGGTTTGCGGAGGGCGTTGCCGGTAAAGAAGAAAGAGCCCTTCACTTTCTCCTTGGCCAACTGTTTGAGAATCTTCTCTCCACCGTTGAACATTTCGTCGGCAGAGAAGATCAGGTAGATTTCCTTCTTTGACGGGTCCATCCTGCGGATTGCTCCATAGCTATCCTTTACAGCTTTGTGCAGAAAGCTGGAAGAAGCGCCGGAAGGGAGGTTGCCGGACGGTACACCACCGGAAAGGCTGTTTGCGCTCATTTTCTGAAGGTTACCATCCTGCTCCAATGTGGCGAAGTAATATGTCAGACCTGCCGTACCGTCCATGGTTGGCTCATTGGTTGCATAGTCACCGATGTCGTTATGGTAAACGGCTATGCCTCGGTTCAGGGCAGGGGTCTTGTCCGGCTCCCTGAGACCGCCGCCGGCTCTGGAGGAGAAAATGAAATTATAAACCGGACCGTCTATCAATCCGCCGGTTATTTCCCTGTGTTCCAAAGTGAAGGCCGAATGGGGCAAAGTAGGCAGAGTACCGCCTTTCGGATAGCCTATTATCATTGAGACACCCCAAGGGTTGCAGCCGAGGAGCCAGTCTCTGAGGGCTGCTTCCATCTCCAGGTATGTGGAGTCTCCGGTAAGCCTGCGGTAGAGCTGAGCCTGGGTGACAGCTGCACTGGTAAGGTTGTTGGAACACCACAGGTATGGAACGCCGTGCATGAACGGATCGTCCCCGGCACGGTTCCGGAGGTCCTGCAGGCCTTCTTTCATGAATTCAGTGTATTTGAGCTTGAGGCCCTCGTCTCCTGCCTCAGCCTGGAGGAAATGGCCAAGGTTTATGAACGGGTAGAACTGGTAGTGCCTGCCTCTTCCGAGCTCTATCCACGGAGAAACCGGTTCCTGCTCCCCGTAGTAGTCTGCTTCTTCCTGGTATGCAGGATTTTTTGTGGTGGAGTAGAGTGTGGCGGCAGCCAGCTCCACGTCATCTGTCCAGGTATCTTCCTCGTAGAAGTATCTTGATATGTAGCAGGCGGTCTGGGTGTTGCCTGGAACCTCTTTGGCATATTCATAGGCAGGAGCGGCCTTGGCGGCAATCTGGCGCGCAAACTGAGGGTCTATCGCAGAGAACACTTCTCCGCCAAGGGCGAAAGCTGAAGCGAACTTGCCTGCTGCTGAAGACACTCCGGTTGTGCGGTTCTTCCCGAACTTGCCCATCCCCTGAGGCTTGCCGGTCAGGTAATATACGGGACGCCCGTTGCCCGGGCCCCAACCGTAGTCTGCTGTGTCGAACTGCGGAGGTTTGAAGCCGATATGATCTCTGTCATCAGCGATCTGGGTAAACATCACCCTGTCTTCAGGATTCATCTTGACCAACCAGTCCAATCCCCAGCGGGCCTGGTCCAGAATGTCGGGAACTCCATTTGCACCTGGCCTGCCATCCGCCTGGAACCTGTCAGCGAACACGCTCTTGTCCTCTATCCACTTCCACGCGAACATCATGTGGTATGTAGCGGTGGCGCTTGTAGTCTGATACTGAAGGTAGTCTGAGGCATCGTGCCAGCCTCCCCTGACATCTATCTTCTCGCCGTTGCGGTCCGGATGATCCACTATGTAGCCGTCCAGCTGGTGGCAGAGGGTATCTGTGAACGGGTTGTAGCCGCACTGTTGCTGCCTCATGTAATAGAGCAGGATGTCAGCCGCGCCGTCATAGACGTCCGCCCCTATCTTGAATATAGGGGAATAAGCTCCCTTGAACCTGATATAATAGCCTCCTGGTTTCTGGAAAGCGGTGAAATTGAGCCTATACGCATCTTTGACAGCCCACTTGGAACCATCTGCCTGATCCGCCCTGCCGGAAAAGACCGGAAGATCTGTCACGGCATCAAACACCACGAACTCTTCATTTGAAGAGCCGCGGTTACCATCAGTCAGACGGCTGTCCAAATCAACTTTCCCCGGCCTCCTAGTCCAAGCTGTCTGCCCGGAAGCGGAAACTTGGGTATCAAGCTTTTCAGCTTGGTCCAAAGGCTCATCCACGGACTTCTCCTCAAAATAGACTGCAACCTTCACGCTCTTTGGAAGATAGCCTACATAGTTGATTCTGATGTGCTTCTGCGCCAAAACAGCAACGCTCAAAAAAATCGCTGAGAAAAACAGAAATGATCTTTTCATATAACTCTTGCAAAAGGAAATGCCTTCTGCCAATCGTACAAAGATACTAATCTGTTTTATATCCTGGCGCGGAAGCCTGATATTTTGGCAGGCCAAGTTTTCAATTAATGTATTCTTCGTATCTTTGGCAGTTGTAAGAATAATAATACTCAGCGATATGAAATTCTGGAAAGCTTTTCTTGCCGCCTTGCTGGGATGCCTGGTGGCAATGATTCTTAACTTGTTCCTGTTCTTTATGTTCATCGGAGCATTGATGTCTGCAGGAGGCTCAACCGAAAACATTCCTTCGGTAAGCAACAATTCTATCCTCAAGATAGACTTGTCACAAACTATAGGCGAACGCACCCAGGAGGGGATGAGCGCTGACCTCGGCATTCCTTTCATGAGCATGCCTCAGGCTTCATTGGGAATCTATGATGCAATCAAAGCCATAGAGAAGGCTGCATCCGACAGCAAGATATCCATGATGCTCATCACAGACAAGGGCCTCGCAAGCAGCGGCATGACTCATCTGGAAGAACTACGAGACGCTATATCAAAGTTCCACGACAGCGGAAAGCCTATAGTGGCCTACGGAATGAACTATTCCCTCGGCGGATACTACATAGCCAGCGCAGCTGACAAGATCTACATACACAATGAGGGTATGCTGTCCATCAAGGGTTTGGGAGCCAGCATGATGTTCTACAAAGACCTTCTTGACAAGGTTGGTGTGGACGTGCAGCTTATACGCCACGGCAAGTTCAAGGCCGCTGCCGAGCAGTTCATCAAAAACGACATCAGCCCTGAGAACCGCCAGCAGAACATGGAGATGCTCAACTCCATCTGGGGCGACTGGTCAGAGCAGATCTGCAAGAGCCGCAACATAGACCTTGCCACATTCAACCAGGCCATTGACGAACTTAAAATCGGTACTCCTGAGTCTGCAAAGGAACTCAACCTGGTTGACGAGACCGTAAACACAGACGAATACACAGAGAAAATCTGCAGCCTCGTAGGCGTGGAAGACGAGCAGCAACTGAGCGTGATAACTCTGGACAAGTATGCCAAGACTCTGACTCCAAGCCTCAAGGGAAAGGCAAAGGTAGCCGTGCTATACGCAGAAGGAGAGATTGTTATGTCAGGCAGCGGACTTGCAGCTAACAAGTTTGCATCACAGGTGAACAAAATCCGCAAGGACGAGACCATAGATGCTGTCGTTCTCAGAGTAAATTCTCCTGGTGGAGACGCTCAGGCTGCTGAGCTGATGAGAGAAGCCCTGCAGAAACTCTCTGCCGCAAAGCCAGTCATTTGCAGCTTCTCGGAATATGCAGCCAGCGGCGGATACTGGATCTCTGCCCAGGCAAAGCATATCTTCTCAGACAAGACAACCCTTACAGGCTCAATCGGAGTATTCTCTCTTGCAGTGAATTACGGAAAGGGGCTCAAGGAACATCTGAAGGTCAACTCAGTCCAGCTAGGAACCCATAAGCACGCAACGATGGGAAATATGTCCAGGCAGATGGACCAGGAGGAAGTTGCCTACAACCAGAAATTCGTAGAGCAGATATATACCAAGTTCATGAACATCGTTTCAGACGGAAGGAACATGAGTGTTGCAGATGTTGACTCCATCGCGCAAGGAAGGGTATGGACAGGAACACAAGGCCTGGAAGTAGGCATCGTGGACGAGATAGGCGGAATTGAGGATGCCATCAAGTACGCCGCCTGCCTTGCTCTGGGAGAAGATGTTTCCGGCTACAAGAATCTGGATGACAGCCAGTACAAAGTAGCTGAGTTCCCTAAGACAAAGACTCAGATGGAACTCATCATGGAAAGCTTCAGCGGAAAAGAGGACGCATCGCTGAGAAAAGTGATTGAAGTCTTGGGCCTTGAGAAAACTGTCAACGCACAAGAGCTGGACAACCTGATAAGGGAGTTGAATGGAAGCAAAAAGGCAAAGGCCTACGCCAGAATACCTTACGCATACCAGTTCAACTACTGATGATTTTACCGGGCTATAGAAGCTGAGACAACAAGAAGCTTTTTGCTCAGCGATGTGACACGGAAACGGTCATCGATTTCCAGGGACGGGAGGCAGACAATCTTTCCGTCCCTGTCTGTTATAGCCGGGAGGATACTCTTGAAGAGCAGGTCCACCTTCCGGGAATTGAGAAAGTCCGCAACCTTCTTGCTTCCGTGAAGCCCGAAAGGAGAAAAACGGTCTCCTTCACGGATTGACCTGCAAACCAGAGGAAAACGCACATTGCCAGCATCTAGGACACTTAAACCCTTGACAGCGTCCTTGTCCAATAAAGATGCTTCTGTCTCCTCCAGTTTGATTGAGAATGGACCGAAAGGATAAACTCCGGCAGCTTTAATCTCGACTGGCGGAATATCGCTTTTATGAAACTTGTACAGCCTCAACTCCCCTCTTTCTATCGTAGCCGTGTGGTTCTCCAGCCTGACTATCTTGGTAGTTAGGGACTTGGTGTCTAGAGTCTTGGTAGTGTGGGTTTCTGTTTCAAGACAGGAAACAATGCTCTCCAGCCCATCTTCGCTGAGAGGAATATCAAAATAGCGGAACAACTCAGCAAGACAGAATCCAGCACTTTCCGGCAAATGAGCCTCAGTACCGCCCGGCAAATGAGCCTCGACGCTGCCAGAGGTAACAAGTTTCTCAGCAGAAGCCCTGAAAACAAGATACTTTCTCCTCAGTGCCTCTACTATGCCGCAACCACATGCTGATCCACTGTCCACAAGCAAGGACTCAACTTTGGTCCTCACAAGTTTGTCCACCTGAGAGTTAAGCTCCCTGAATCTTGAAATCTCCCTGCCAAGCGTCTGTACTACGGACGGATTGATTTCCTTCAAAAGCGGTATTACCTGGTTCCTGATCTTGTTTCTTGAGTATTCGTTCTGGGAATTAGTCCGGTCTATGCAGAAGTCAAGATGATTCTCCTTAGCATAGGCCTCAATCTCAGACCGTTCTACCTGAAGCAGCGGACGCAGGACATTCAGTGTCAAAGGTTCCTTGCCTGATTTTTGGCTCTCAGCCCCTCTTCCTGTATGCTTAAGTTGACCGTATGGACGGATTCCTCCAAGCCCCCTGCGACCGGTTCCTCTGACAAGGTTCAGAAGGAGAGTTTCTGCGTTGTCGTTGGCGTTGTGGGCGGTAAGCAGAAGGTCAAAGCCATGCTCCGCTGCAATGTCACAAAACCAGTTGTAACGGAGTTCACGAGCCGCCACCTCAACAGAGAGCTTATGAGCTGAAGCGTACGCAAGCGTATCAAAATCTGCAGTATAGAACTCAAAACCATATCGCAGAGAAAGGTTGCGGACAAACTCCTGGTCATGGTTTGAGTCGTCCCCCCGGAGATGGAAATTCACGTGAGCCACCCCTATCCTGCCATCCTTGCCACCAGACCCACACTGCCCGGAATCTGCAACACCAGCCCCACACTGCACGGCACCTGCAACACCAGACCCACACTGCACGGCACCTGCAACACCAGACACACACTGCACGGCACCTGCAACACCGGACACACACTGCCCCGCATCTGCAACACCAGACCCACACTGCCCCGCATCTGCAACACAACACCCTTTATCAGACATGAAACTGCTTATTCCATCGGGATACAACTTGTGGATGACATCAGCCAAAACAGAAGAATCCACACCGCCGCTGACAGCCAGAAGAATGTTACATCCTTCAGGATTAAACAAACAACATCCTTCCGGAGATAATGAACCACATCCTTCAGGAGATAACGAACAACATCCTTCAGGAGATAACGAACCACATCCTTCCGGAGCTGCAATATCATCACTCACTCCAGAAACGTAGCAAGAAGGATGTCCGCAAAACGGAGACATACAGAAACTCCGGAAAGAGGCTGTAACTCTCTCCAGAACCTTTTTCGTTATTTGTTTTCCCTTGTCCATTCTCATTTCCGCTGCCGCTTAAACGCCTGTTCCTCAGATATTTATTAAAACTCCTTCCATCAGTTTTACGGGAAGATGTTTGCATATTTACCTTATTGTCAATATGTTAAGAGGCAGGCACTTGCTGCTGTTTCTGGATGCAGAGTTCTCGTTTCAGGAGGCAGGAGCTTGGTGCCGTTTTCGTCATTTCTTGTAGGTCCCTATCGTGTAGGAGAAACTTAGGCCGAAAACCTCCTTGAACTGCACTCGAGGGCATTCATGCCCCGCCTTGTTGGCAATCTTGATCTTGTCGTCGTAAATGAGGTTAGTCCTCAGCGATGCCTTGAAGTATTTGTTGAGAACATAATCTGCCTGGACATCCCAATAAACCACTATGTTTGTTGGAGTTCCCAGATAATCAGAGAATAGCGACAGCTGAGAGGCAACCTTGAAGTCCTTTGTCAGAGACTTGGAGAAAGTGGCCTTGAGCTGGGCACCGAGCTCCCACCTTATAGGCCGGTTGAACTTGTTTCCGTACTTTACCCTGAGGGCGCTGTCTGCCTGGACGATTACCATGCTTCCTGTAAGAGGGGCAAAGTTCAGGGAGAAAACCTTTCCGTTGCCAGGTTTCCAGTCCATACCAAGACCGACAGTCAAATAGCCCGGAGCCAGAAACTTGGACTTCATCTTGGCCTCGTTGTTCTTGTTGTAGTCAAAGCCGGGGGAGAACTGGCTCTTGAAGTTCATGAAGGCAGAAAAATAGATCTTCTTGTATGCCTGGTAGCCCCACTTGCTGTCAAGGATGATGCGGTCTTCACTCTTGCGGTAGCCCACATCAAAACTCTGGACGAAACCGTAGCCCAGCTGGGCTCTGTTGTCCCAGAACATCTTTCCCTTGGCATAGTTGGCCATACCGTTCAGATACGCGTTGAAAGCGAGGGATCCGCTGCCTCCCGCCGCCCAGTTCGTAAGGGACACCTGGGAGAAGATAAGCTCGTCATTGACACCTATGGTCCAGAACTTAGGGGAAGGGCCGCCGTAATCAACCTCAGGAGTCGGAAAGTTAAGGCCAATGAGCCTTACAAGTTCCTGCTCGCTGCTAAGTCCGCTCTGTATCGGCTGCGGCTTCTTGCGGATAGTGTCTCCCCAGAAACCTATCTTTATCTGAGAATTGGCCGCTCCTGCCGACAGCAAAAGGCAGAAAACACAGAGTAATATTCTTAACCTTCTTTTCATTCAATCAGTTTACACAGTTCAATAACAAAATCCTCAATTTCCCGGTTTGAAAAACACAAGTCAGTCTTTCAAAACGTCTTCGGTTGTAAAGTCAAATCCGTTGCGTTTGCTTGTCGGAATCCTGTAGTCATCTGAATCCTTGTCTCCTACTGTAATGGTCTTGACCTTGTCAAACGGTGGAACCAGAAGGTCAAAACTTATGGCGTAAAGCATCGCGCTCTCAACAAAATCTCTCATCTCTTTCTTGTCAAGTTTCACAGACCCGAACCCTGAGATCTTGTTCCTCGGCTGGTTCTTTCCCTCAACGAAGAAGCACCCTTCACGGTTGATGAACAGCCTGGCAATCAGGTACCCCGGATCACATTCACGGTTCAGCTTCACAGACTCGTACAGGAAGTTGTGTACCGTGATAACGCCGCAGTAAGTGTTGAACGGTTCTGCAGTCGAGTAAGGATTCTTCCACACCGGATGTTCAGGGTCAAACTGGTAGATGTCAGGCAACATGCTGAACACCAGCACATCATCAGCGAACCTTACCTCAGCCTCCAGTTTTCCTTTATCCCTGTATTCAAGTTTTACACGACGGCTGAGTACCACGCCTGAATCTTTGATGTCATCCAAAGCCTCATCCAGGTCGTTGCTGATTTCGGCCAGGAGTTCCTTGAGATTGTTGAATACCTCCAACGCCCTGTCATAAACCAGGGACTTCACATTAGATTTTCCGCTAAGCGCCTCTACAAGCTGTCTGTTGGGCGACAAAGGCTGATCGTTATCCATATCTTAATCAATTGGTTTCCTTATTTCCCGGCAATTAATATGCCCTTGCAAATACTACTCGGCGGTGAGAAGGCTTGCCTGAATAAACGCACTTGCCTTCCTCTTCACACACGCAGGAGTCAATCGGGATGCAGCGGATGGTCGCCTTTGTCTCCTCCTGGATCCTGGCCTCTGTTTCTGCTGTTCCGTCCCAATGGCAGAGCAGGAATCCGCCCTTTTCTATCTGACTCTTGAAATCGTCCCAAGTGTCAACCTTGTAAATATGCTCATCCCTGTAAGCCAATGCTTTAGCATATATATTCTTCTCTATCTCATCCAACAAGCCCTTTACATGGTCCACGATACCGTCAATTCCCATACTCTCCTTTGTAAGAGTATCTCTGCGGGCAACTTCCACGGTGTTGTTCTCAAGGTCTCTCGGACCTATGGCAAGTCTTACAGGAACACCCTTGAGTTCCCATTCCGCAAACTTGAAGCCGCTGCGAACGTTCTCCCTGTCGTCTATCTTTACGCTGATTCCCAACTTGTCCAGCCCCGCCTTGATTTCCTTCATCTTGGCCAAAACTGCATCCAGCTGTTCAGGCTTGTTGAAGATAGGAACCATAACTACCTGTATAGGAGCAAGGTTTGGAGGAAGAACGAGCCCGTTGTCGTCTCCGTGAGCCATGATGAGAGCACCCATAAGCCTTGTAGAAACACCCCAGGATGTTGCCCATACATACTCCAAACCTCCGTCTTTGCTCTGGTACTTCACGTCAAAGGCCTTTGCAAAGTTCTGGCCCAGGAAATGTGATGTACCGGCCTGGAGAGCTTTTCCGTCCTGCATCATAGCCTCGATGCAGAGAGTGTCTATGGCGCCGGCAAACCTTTCGCTCTCAGTCTTGTGCCCCACCACAACCGGCAGAGCCATATAATTTCTTGCAAAGTCAGCATATACACCTACCATTTTCTCTGCCTCAGCGATGGCTTCAGCCTGGGTGGCATGTGCTGTATGGCCCTCCTGCCAGAGGAATTCAGCCGTACGCAGGAAGAGTCTGGTGCGCATCTCCCAGCGTACCACATTCGCCCACTGGTTAACCAGGATCGGAAGATCGCGATAAGAACTTATCCAGTTCTTGTAGGTGTTCCAGATAATAGTTTCAGACGTAGGCCTTACAACCAGCTCTTCCTCCAGCTTGGCTGAAGGGTCCACTACCACGCCCGGACCGTCCGGATTGGTCATCAGACGGTGATGGGTGACTACCGCACATTCCTTTGCGAAACCTTCCACGTGCTCGGCCTCACGGCTAAGGAAAGACTTAGGGATGAAAAGAGGGAAATAGGCATTCTCGTGCCCGGTTTCCTTGAACATCTTGTCCAGCTGATGCTGCATCTTCTCCCATATAGCATAGCCATAAGGTTTTATTACCATACATCCTCTGACTGCCGAATTCTCGGCCAGACCAGCTTTAACAACAAGGTCGTTATACCACTGGGAGTAATTCTCCTGTCTTGAAGTTATCTGCTTTGCCATAACTCAACGCTGTTTAACTGCCCCAGAAGCGGAGTTCTTCACATATTCAGACAAACTGCCGTCCGTCTCCGACTTTTGGAATAGTTTTTGATACTTTTTTCTTTTAAATAAATAAGATTATATTTGTTCCTAATAAGAACCGCACAAAAATACAAAATTTATTTAACGCAGGAGGTAACAATGAAAAACATTAGTTTATCTATCTTAGTTGCAGTAAGTCTTGCTCTTGTTTCTTGTGGAACAGGAACTTACTCTGCAAACGGCAACGGAGGATACACCAACAGCATCTACTACACCTCCTCCGATGCAGTTCCTACATCTTCCGGGGAGACCTACACCCAGGCCAACACCCAGGATGTAAAGCAGCTTCAGACAAAGACGGTTGCAGTCTTGAATTCAAACACAGGAAAAGTGTTTGAACCTGCACAGCCAGCCTATGCTGACACAATCTTTGTCGGAGACGAAAACATCGTGAATGTTGAATTGAATCCTGAAAGCAGCTATGTTATAGTTGACGATGAAGACAGCTATGAAGCCCGTCTCAGAAAGTTCGACAATGCCACTTACGTCATAAACGTGATTTGGGACCCGATGGAACTGTCGTGGTACAACCCGTTCCGCTGGAGCTGGGACTACCCTTACTACAGGTACCGCTACGGATACCACAGTGCCATTTACTGGAATGACTGGTACAACTGGAGATGGGGTTGGAACGACCCTTGGGGCTACGGCTGGAGCTGGTACGACAGATGGTACTCACCTTACTGGTCCTGGACCTGGTATTGGGGCTGGGGCAGCAGATGGCATGACCCTTGGTACTACGCAGGCTATTACCATCCATATCACCACCCTCATCACGGCTACAGACCTGGCTGGCACCACGATTACCATCACTCCACTCCTGGCAGATACTATACCAGAAGAGGCGGACGCAATGATCGCGGAGGAGTCAACCGCACACCTGGCGTTACTCCAAGAAGCACCGCAACAGCTTCCAGAGCCGTGGGCAGTTCCTACAGGAGAACCCCTACAGTCGGCAATGTACGCACCGCTGCAGTCAGCAGAGGCAATTCCACCAGAGGCAACGCTGCTGTCGGCAGGAACGCTTCCTCAAGCCGCAATGCAGTTGTCAACAGGAATTCTTCCGGCAACCGCAACGCTACCGTAAGCAGAAGTACTTCAACCGGCCGCAACGCAGTTGTAAGCCGCAGTGGCAACGTAAGCCGCAACACCACTCCTGGCGGAGTGAGATACGGGAACGCTACAGGTACAAGAAATACCGCAGCTGACTACAGGACAACTCCTTCCAACAGAGGAACCGTAGTGAGCCGTTCATCAGGCAACGGAGGCACCGTTTACAGGAAGTCCACAGGCTCATCCGGCCGTACAGCAGTTTCCCGTTCTTCAGGCTCTGCCACAAGAAGTTCTGTTTCAAGGAGCTCTTCATCCGGAAGAAGCTACTCAACTTCATCCAGCTCAGCAGGACGTTCCAGCGGAAGCTACTCAACATCCAGCAACACCCGCTCAAGCGGCGGATACTCAGGTGGAAGTAGCAGCAGCCGTTCAGGTGGCGGATATTCCGGCGGAGGCTATTCCGGTGGCGGAAGCTCACGTTCCGGTGGATCTTCTACCAGAAGGTAGTATAAGCCCTTGCAACTAAAGAAAAGATAGACTGACAAATAATATTTGAACATATACTATGAAAAGATTTTTACTATCTGCAGCCGCTTTCTGCACAATTGCCCTGGGCCAGGTTTTCGGCCAGGGTGTGTTTACCGGCTACGAACTTTCTGACTTCCAGAGAGAAGGCACAGCAAGAAGCGTGGCTATGGGAAACGCCATGACAGCCTTGGGCGGAGATCTGGGAGCTGTTGCCATAAATCCTGCTGCATCTGCCGTATTCAGATACAATGAGTTTGCATTCACTCCTGCCGTAACAAGTGTCAATACAGACACCAAGTATCTGGGAGTGGGAACCAACGTGAACAAAGCAACTTTCGGATTCTCCAACATCGGGGGTATAGCAGTCATCAAGACAGGCAGGAAGGACGGGCTCAGAAGCTTGAGCCTCGGCTTCACTTACAACAAGCATAACAACTTCAACGCCAGCATCAAGGCCGGAGCGGAGGGTGTTGATGACAGCTACATCAACAAACTTGTGAACATCTCCAACAGCAGTCCTTATTCCGGTATAGATTTTGACGATACCGCCAATCCTGACCCTTACTCATACGGCAGCTACTACTGGCCTGCAATCATGGGCTGGAACTCCAGCCTTATGGACACGGTGGGAACAGCCCGCAACGATGTGTTTATCCCGACAGATGCCGTAAGAGACCCTGCATACAGGTCAACCCAGCTTCTTTACAGGAAATCTTCCGGTTCCATCGGTGAGTATGACCTTAATTTCGGATTGAATCTCAGCGACAAGTTCTATGTCGGAATGAACGTGGGCATGTTTACGGTCTGGAACAAGGTTGAAGAGAAGTATTCCGAGGACAACACCACAAACGGAGCCCTTGACACTGACTTTGACTACACAGACCAATACTACACCCAGAGGACTACCGGAAGCGGTATCAACCTCAAGTTCGGATTCATCTGGGCTCCTAGCTACAACTTCAGGTTGGGTGCCTCTATATCAACACCTACATGGTACTCTTTGACAGACAAGTACTACTGGGATTCAGACGTGGCATTCAGAGATGGCTATAAGGCAACCCTGCACTCTCCTGAAGGAGTCTATGACTACCGCGTGAACACACCTTTCCACTACAACCTGGGCTTCGCAGCCATATTCAAGAGCGGAAGCATCAGCGTTGACTATGAAGGATCAAACATTGCCCAGACAAAATTCCGCAACCGCGGAGACATTGACGGGCTGGACTATTCAGACTATTCTGCAGAGAACACCTGGATGAGCGAGAACTTCAAGATGAGCAACAAACTCCGCATAGGTGCAGAGGTTTACCCTGTAAGCAACCTGGCCCTGAGAGCCGGATTCCAGTACTCAGATTCAGGAGTAAAGAAAGATCTCATGGGAACAGCCATCCAGAACTATGTAGGAAGTCTTGGAATCGGAATGACATTCGGAGGAGGCTTCTATCTTGACCTGGCCGTAGCAGCCAACCTCAAGAAGAACACTATTGCCTTCTTTGATACTGAACCTGCAGCGGAATATGTACTGGGCAACCCTAAGTTCGCTGACATAACACGCTCGACGGTGAAGGTCCTGGCAACTTTCGGATGGAGGTTCTAAAACAGTGATTATCACTGAAGAAAACTGATGGAATTTGGACCTTCGTTAAAAAGAAGGTCAACAATTGAAAGACCTGAGACAAAACCCTGCTTGGCAGAAAAAACCTGCCAGTAGGGTTTTTCCTTTCCCCATTCTTTCATCAGCGACGGCTCTTTGCTCTTAGGATGTATCCTGTATCTGAGGTCAATGATATCTCCTTCCTGACATCCAGAAGGAATATCCGCCAGCAGAGAACCTGGATCCGAAATCACAGATATGCTCCCTTTTGACTGAGTTGCTGGAAGATATTCCCCGGTAAGATGGAATTCCGCCTTAATTCCGCAAAAACTGGACAGGAGTTTTATAAAATTGAGATTGAAGTTGAACAGAAGCTTCTCTCCTCCATAAAGGATGTCCTTGATCTCATCCTTGTAGTAAACGAAGAACGGAGAACTCATATATGCAGCCTCCATAGCCCTGAAATGACGGACAGGCCAGTTCTCCGAATAGTCTATTTCTATTTCCGAAATGGGAAGATTGTGGGAAAAACTGTCCCCGCCTCTTTTGACGGGGATGTTCAAGTTCATTTTGCCGTTTGCAGTGAGAATCGTGCAACGGTTTCTGTAAGACTGCTTCTGGTAAGTTTCGCAAGCCTCTATCCAAACCTGCCCGTATCTTGCAACAGCAGCAAAATACTCTACCGGTGGGAGATAGGCCGTGCTAAGAAGAACAGAGGGCATTATTCGTCCTCGTCCTGATGGGAGTCATACCTTATGATGCCTCTCTTTGATGCGGCTATGAAATCCAGGATTGTCTTCTTCTCTTCTGAGTCCGGAAGCTCAGCCTGTGCTTTCTTGCAGGCCTCAGTAACGTTGAGACCACTCTGGTAGATTACCCTATAGACATCGCGGATCCTGTCTATCTGCTCCAGTGTAAATCCTCTGCGCCTGAGGCCGACGATATTGACACCGCGGAAGACCAGAGGTCTCTTGCCGACGATGGAATAAGGAGGTACATCCTTGGAAAAAGCTGACGCGCCGCTGATCATGGCGTGGCAGCCAATGCGGGTGAACTGATGCACAGATGAATTTCCTCCGACAATAGCCCAGTCATCAACATCAGTTTCGCCGGCAAGTCCTGTATAACTTACCAGAATGACATTGTGCCCCAGACGGCAGTCGTGAGCCACATGGACGTATGCCATCAGGAAGCAGTTGTCCCCTATTATGGTCTTGTTCTTTCCGCTGGCGGCTGTACCACGGCTGACGGTGCAGTACTCACGGATCATCACGTTGTTGCCGATCTCCACATAAGACTCTTCTCCCTTGTATTTGAGGTCCTGCGGAATAGCTCCTATGATGGCCCCGTTGAATATTTTGCAGTTGTTTCCGATTTTCACGTAATCATTGATGGTCACGTTCGGGCCAATCCAGCAGTTGTCTCCTATCTCCACATGCTCAGCGATGCAGCAGAAAGGGCTGATTACAACATTCTTTCCGATCTTGGCTTTTGGATGGACAATAGAATTTTCCATTCTTGAAATATTTGGTTAAGAATTACTTGTTCTTGATTACCTGGGCTACCATGTCACCTTCACAGGCCACCTGGCTACCAACCCATGCCTTGCCTCTCATATACACAAGGTTGTGCTCCATAGGCTGGGTGATTATCAGTTTGAACACAACCACATCTCCGGGAACCACCTTGCGGCGGAACTTGAACCCGTCTATCTTGGCAAAATATGTGGAATAACGCTCCGGCTCATCCACGCTTCTGAGAACCAGGATACCGCCCACCTGGGCCATAGCCTCCACCAGAAGAACTCCTGGAACCACCGGTTCTGTAGGGAAGTGCCCCCTGAAAAAATACTCATTTACACCGATTGTCTTGATTCCTGTAATAGCATCAGGCTCAACATCTATGATTCTGTCAACCATCAGGAACGGAGGGCGGTGAGGAAGGAGTTTCTGGATTCCCATTACATCATAGACCGGTTCTGCATCAGGGTCATACTTGGGAGCAACTGAAAGCCTCTGCTTTACTTCTTTAATTTTTTCAAGATCCATTTGTATATGATTTTATGTTTGTTATCTGTTACTGTTCCATCCATCTGCGCCTGAACTGCTTCTGGGCCAATGTCCTAAGTTCGCGGGCGATTGTGGTATTGATTGAGTGTCCGCTCTTGTAGGCAATCACCTTTCCCTTGATCGGATAACCTACCAGGGAGAAATCGCCGAGCACATCCAGCAGCTTGTGCCTTGCACACTCGTTCTGGAATCTCAGCGATGTATGGGAAAGATAACCCTCTGGCACCCTCTCCAATCTCTTCACGTTGAAGATTCCTGCCAGGCGGTCCAACTCCTCCTGCGGTACCGGGTTCTCAACAATCACAAGCGCGTTGTCCAGATCCCCGCCTTTGATCAGGTTGTACTTGAACAGCGGCTCCAGCTCATGCAGGAACACGAATGTACGGCAAGGTGCAATCTCCTTCACAAAATCCGTATCTGTCTCAAACCTCGCGTACTGGCAACCTACCACCTTGGAGTTGTAGTCTATCATCACGTCAATGGAAAAATGGTCGTCCGGAAGAACTACCATCTCACTTCCCTTCTCGTTGCGGCAAACAACCTTGCGGTCCAGGACCAGATACTTCCTCGGAGCGTTCTGCTCCACAAGTCCGTCTTTTGAAAACACATCCGCATAAGGCTTGGCACTGCCGTCCAGGATAGGAACCTCCGGAGCGTCCAGGGTAATCAGGGCATTGTCTATGTGCATTCCATACAAGGCGCCCATCAGATGTTCCAGGGTAAGTACCGTAACGCCCTGTTTGTCAAGAGTTGTACCGCGAGCTGTAGCACTCACGTAATCTACACACGCCTCCACCAGCGGGGCGCTTTCTCCAAGGTCTGAACGTTTGAACTGTATTCCAAAATTCTTCGGAGCTGGCTCCACCATCATGTGGACTTTCTTTCCTGTATGGAGCCCTTTGCCCTCGAACTCGTATTTACCCTTGAGGGTATGTTGGTTTGTGTACATATAGTCGTGGTTATAGTATTTGACAAATATACAAAAAATAACGCATATAAGAAAAAGGCCGGCCAAAAACCTTGGCCGGCCTACATTCCAGTTACTTTTTGTCATCTGCCTTAGGTGCTCTTGGAGGGTCTGCCAGATGCTTGAACTTGGCATAGCTCCTGAGGTACTTGCCCAGCTCAAATGCCGGAGTTCCCATCAAACCCTTTGCGCCAACCTCTGAAGAGATGTTACCCATAATCCCGGACTGCGCGCCAATCTTTGTGCCTGCTCCTATGGTCAGATGCCCTGCCACGCCCACCTGGCCTCCGAACATGCAGTCCCTGCCTATCTTGGTACTGCCGGCTATTCCGCACTGGGCAGCCATTACGGTATTCTCCCCAACTTCCACATTATGAGCAATCTGTATAAGGTTGTCCAGCTTAACACCCTTGTGTATTATGGTAGATTCCATGGCCGCACGGTCCACCACCGTATTGGCCCCTATCTCAACGTCATCTTCCAGAATCACGTTGCCCGTCTGAGGAATCTTCTTGTAAACGTTGTTCTCGTCCGGGGCAAACCCGAACCCGTCAGAACCTATCACCACATTGGCGTGAAGGATGCAGTTGTCACCAACCTTGCACCCGTCATAAATCTTCACACCAGGATAGAAGATGCAGTTCTTTCCAATGGTGACATCACTGCCGATAAAAACCTGCGGATAAATCTGGCACCCATCGCCGACGACACTCTTCGAGCCCACATAACTGAACTTCCCGATATACACCTTCTTTCCTATCTTGCTGGACCAAGCCCTGTAAGAAAGAAGGCTATGGCCCCTTTTGCGGCTCTTCTTGATGGTGTTCAGAAGATCCAGCAGCATCGCGAAAGCCGGATGCGCGTCTTCCATCACAATCAGCGTAGGCTTCACCTTCTGCTCCGGCAGCAGGTGACGGCTCACGATCACAATTCCGGCATTGCTTTCCAGAAGATATTTCTGGTATTTGTCATTGTGAAGAATGCACACCTCGTTTGGTTTGCCGTGTTCGATCTTTGCAACCATCCTGACCTTCACGCTTGGATCTCCGATGATCTCACCCTTCAGATGCTGGGCTATCTGTTCCGCTGTAACTTCCATAACATAAAATTTGACCGGCAGACAACACATCTGCCATTATTAATTATCTTCAAAGATAATCAATATTTGAATAATAACCGCAGAACTTTACCAGGATTACAGGAAACCCGCTTAACCAAGAATTAACAAATACCCGTAAAAAAACGCGATAGCAGCATACCGTAATATGCTTGATGTAATTTTGATTTTTAGGAGTTTTTACATATTTTTGCACCCAGACAAGGCAAGTGAGAAAGGGAACCAAGCGGTTCCCTTCTTTATTGCAATGAATATCAGTCTATTGTGCAAAAGCCGAACAGCCTTGCGCATCGCTGAGCCAAAACAGAATAATTATAAAATACAAAATATCAATCATGGAAGGATTAAATTTAGCCCAGTTCTTTGCCGAGTTCAAAGAGGGCAAGGGAATCGACAGAGCCACACTTATGAGTGTGTTGGAAGATGTTTTCCGCACGCAACTTGCCAAGACATACGGCACTGCAGACAACTTTGACATCATCATCAACACAGACAAGGGAGACCTCCAGATCTGGCGCAACCGCACTATAGTTGAGAAAGTTGAGGATCCTATGCTGGAAATCTCAAAGGCTGAGATAGACGCCAAGGAACCGGACAACGACTTTGAAATCGGTGAGGATTACACAGAAGAGATTCCTCTATCTTCTTTCGGGAGAAGGGCTGTGCTGAACCTCCGCCAGAACCTCTCCGGAAGGATTATGGACATAGACAAGGCCAACCTGTTCAACTACTACAAAGACAAGATAGGAGAGATTGTGGTTGGAGAAGTTTACCAGGTATGGAAGAAAGAAGTTTTAGTCCGCGATGATGCCGACAATGAGCTGGTTCTGCCTAAGAGCGAGCAGATTCCGTCAGACTACTTCCGCAAGGGAGATTCCGTCAAGGCAGTGGTTGCCAAGGTGGAGATGAAGAACAACACCCCGAGCATCATCCTCTCCAGAACGGCGAGCGTGTTCCTGGAAAGACTCTTCGAGCAGGAGGTTCCTGAGATATTCGACGGTCTGATCACCATCAAGAAGATTGTACGCATGCCTGGAGAAAGAGCCAAGGTTGCAGTTGAGTCTTACGATGACCGCATCGATCCGGTAGGAGCATGTGTAGGAGTGAAGGGTTCCAGAATCCACGGCATAGTAAGGGAACTCCGCAATGAGAACATAGACGTAATCAGCTGGACAACAAACACCCAGCTCCTTATCCAGAGGGCCCTTTCTCCGGCCAAGATTTCCACTATAAAAATCAACGAGGAAGAAAACAAGGCTCTCATCACTATGGATTCTTCACAGGTTTCCCTGGCTGTAGGAAAGAACGGAAGCAACATCCGCCTTGCAGAGATGATGATAGGCATGGAGATAGAGATCTTCCGCGATGTACAGGGCGCAGATGATGATGACGTGCTTCTGAGCTCATTCGACGATGAGATAGACCAGTGGGTAATTGACGCTCTGAAGAAGGTGGGATTCGATACCGCCAAGGATGTCCTCAGGATGAGCAACGAAGACATTATGGAAAGAGCTGACCTCGACCAGGAAACCGTAGAGGATGTGAAGAGAATCCTCAGCGCAGAGTTCGAGGATCCTATGGAAGAGAACAAGGAGCAATAGGAGCTTCCACCCAAGCGGCATAGCCTTGGAATTATGAATCAGTTAACAATGGAGGAAAATATATGGCAGGATATAGAATAGGAAAAGTACTCAAGGACTTCAACATCGGGATGAGCACACTGGTAAACTTCTTGGAAAAGAAAGGCATTCCCATTGACGCCAACCCGAACCTGAAGCTCGACGAGGACACTTATGCTCTGGTCCAGAAAGAGTTTTTGAAAGAGCAGCAGGTAAAGCAGGAAGCCGACAAGAAAGCCGGCTCGCTCCGCATTCCTGAAAGCGAGAAGAAGGCCACTTATCAACTGGAAAAGGAGGAGCAGCCAAAGATCAAAGCGGAACAGCCGGAAGAGAAAGCTGAGCAGCCAAAAGCCAAGGCAGAGCAGCCGGAAGAGGAAGTTGAACAGCCAAAGGCCAAGGCAGAACAGCCGGAAAAAGAAGTCGAACAACCGGAAAAAGAAGTTGAACAGCCGAAAGACAAGGCGGAGCAACCAAAAAAGGAAGAAGTTGTCAAGGAACCTTCAACAGAAACCGCAAAGACCCCTACTGTTGTCGGCAAGATAGATTTGGGCAAGTTTGAAAAGAAAGAAAATGTTCAGAAACCTGCAGCTGAACAGACTCCTGAAGCCAAGAAAAAAGATGGCCCAAAAACTGAGAGGAAGCAGCCTGAAAATAAAGAAGACAAGTCCTCCGGAACTCATCAGAAAGCCGACATCCAAGAGAAAGAGGCAGAGGACTCTACCGGAAAGACAGAGCAGACAAAGCCGGAAACTCCAAGCAACTTCATAGAGACCAAGGTTGAACAGCTCCAAGGCCCTAAAGACACCGGCATAAGGATAGATGTTTCCAAATTCGAGTCGCCGAAGAAAAAGAGCGGTGAGAGAGGCAAGAGAGAAAGAATCAAGAAGAACACCAAGGAAAAGGTGGATATCAACAAGGAAAGCAACCAGAACCGGGAAAATGCCAAGAAGAAAGACAAGAAGGGAAAGAAGGGTTTCAAGCCAATCCGCAACGAGATAGATGAGGACGAGGTACAGAAGCAGATCAAGGAAACCTACCAGAGAATGGTAGAAGGAAAAGGCAAGACCAAGGGCTCAAAATACAGGAAGGAGAAGAGAGAGATCGCGGAGGAAAGAAGAGAGGAAGAGATTCAGCGCCGCGGACTTGAGAGCAACATCCTGAAAGTTACAGAGTTTGTAACTGTCAACGACCTTGCCGTGATGATAGACCAGCCGGTCACCAAGGTAATCAGCGCCTGCATGAACCTCGGACTGATGGTTTCCATCAACCAGAGGCTGGATGCCGACGCCCTTTCTCTAGTTGCGGAAGATTTCGGATACAAGATTGAGTTCGTTTCTGCCGAAATACAGGAGGCCATCAAGGAGGAAACCGAAGAGGACACTCCTGAGGCAATGGAACCAAGGGCCCCTATCGTTACCGTTATGGGACACGTTGACCACGGTAAGACCTCACTCCTTGACTACATCCGCCAGTCAAACGTGATTGCAGGAGAAGCCGGAGGAATTACCCAGCACATAGGAGCCTACAACGTCAAGCTCCCTAACGGAAGAAGAATTACCTTCCTGGATACTCCTGGTCACGAAGCCTTTACCGCAATGCGTGCCCGTGGAGCCAAGATGACAGACCTTGCCATCATAATAGTTGCAGCAGATGACGCCGTGATGCCTCAGACAGTTGAGGCCATCAACCACGCCCAGGCTGCCGGAGTTCCTATGATTTTTGCCATCAACAAGATAGACAAACCGGGAGCTATGCCTGACAAGATCCGTGAACAGCTCAGCCAGATGAACATCCTCGTTGAGGAATGGGGCGGAAAGTACCAGTGCCAGGAAATCTCAGCCAAGAAAGGAATCGGGGTAGCCGAACTTCTGGACAAGGTTCTCCTGGAAGCAGACCTGCTGGACCTCAAGGCCAATCCGCACAAGAAGGCTGTCGGTACCGTCATTGAGTCTTCTTTGGACAAAGGCCGCGGCTATCTTGCCACATTGCTGGTCCAGGGCGGAACCCTCCACACCGGAGACATCATGCTCTCCGGAATGTACACCGGAAAGGTAAAGGCAATGTTCAACGAAAGAGGCCAGAAGATAACTGAAGCCGGCCCTTCCGTTCCGGTTTCAGTTCTGGGACTCAACGGTGCGCCTCAGGCAGGAGACACATTCAACATCTTCGACAACGAGAGAGACGCCCGCGAGATTGCCAACAAACGTGAGCAGCTGCTCCGCATCCAGGGTCTGAGAACCCAGAAGCACATCACCCTGGAAGAACTCGGAAGACGAATCGCCATCGGCAACTTCAAGGAACTCAACATCATCGTCAAGGGAGACGTGGACGGCTCTATTGAGGCCCTCAGCGATTCCCTGATCAAACTCTCAACCGAGGAAGTAAGGGTGAACGTCATCCACAAGGCTGTTGGAGAAATTTCCGAGAGCGACGTTCTGCTGGCCGAGGCTTCAGAGGCCATCATCATCGGCTTCCAGGTTCGCCCGAGCATGAACGCCAGGAAGATGGCCGAGAAAGAAGAGATCGAAATCCGCCTCTACTCAGTCATCTACGATGCAATCAACGAGGTCAAGAGCGGTATAGAAGGTATGCTCGCCCCTGTGGAGAAGGAAGTTGTAACCTCCACACTGGAAGTAAGGCAGACCTTCAAGATTTCCAAGGTCGGAACAATCGCCGGCTGTATGGTCAAGGAAGGAAAGATCACAAGAACCGCAAAGATCAGAGTCATCCGCGATGGTATCGTCATCAAGGAAGGCGTCCTGGCATCTCTGAAACGAGGCAAGGACGACGTCAAGGAAGTTGCCGCCGGATACGACTGCGGTCTTGGCATCGAGAACTTCAACGACATCAAGGAAGGCGACGTTATCGAAGCCTACAAGATCGAGGAAATCAAACGTACCCTCTAAACCAAGCCTCGAAACACCTTTTAGGGCCTGCCGCTTAGACATCTGACTCTCAGCCAATTACTCAAACACCTTCTTCTGAAAACAGAGGAAGGTGTTTTATTATTACTTTGTAAATCAACACTTTAAGGGGCAGCCTAAATCGCTGAGGAAGGAAGGACGAACAAGATATTCAAATTATGCTTGTATAATATCATCCTCAGCGATTTCATACTCGGACCCCGTGTTCGCATTTATAGCCAGAGACGCTTTATACATGTTTCCATACAAACCTTTGACCGCAGAGTAATCGACAGGGTTATACAAATTAAGAATGTAATCAGCAAGCTGACTGATTTCATTCTTCTCTGCACTGGAAAAAACCTCATCTAATAACTCATAAGCCAAATGACGGCCTCGTGATAGTTCAGCTTTGAGCACCCGGCAACAAAAACGTATGCGTTTCCGAGCCTTTGAAAGATTCAGGGCCTCTGAATGTGGATGACTGGAATTGGAAAACGAGAATAGATTCCAGAGGTATTCTTCAATAGTCTTTGTCTTGTGCGCTTCCACAGGATTATTGTTAATGTAGCAGATGCAGTTTCGTATATATTTATCCGTCTTCTTGTATGCTCTGCCGAATGGAGTGGAGAACAGCATCCCGCTTCTGTTATGCCGCTTGTTGTATAATTTAGCAAACAAAGAAGTATAGTCTGTAACGAACCTATGCAAAGAGGATTTGTCACGTGCCTTGACCAGCATGTGGATATGATTATCCATAAGACAGATAGCATAAACCAAGATTCCCAGCTTTATAGCCTTGACCTTTACTATGGAGATGAAAACAATGGCGTCTTTGCCGGACTTAAAGACTATGGACCTGTCTGAACTTCTCTGATAGACATGATAGCTGGCGAACTTTGACCGCACAGATTTATTGTTAAAACCGGAGTATGTCTTGATAGAACCAGTGCCATGATATTTGGCATTGTTCGCCTCAATTGACTGGAATCCAGCATTGTGAAATTGTCGTAAGTCTTCGTGATATCGGAAAAAATTGTTATCAAAGAACAATTCCCCGGAATTGAGCAAGCCCTTCATATCGCCCCTTCTTTTAACAGTTTATACTTTGAAGACAAAGACTGGCCCTAATACCAGTATCCTTTCCTCGTTTCAAAGATAACCGTTTTATTTGAAACAAAAAAAATGGCTGCCCCTTATAGTGCTAATTCTCAGCGATTTATTAAAAGTCCTTCCGCTGTTTTTAGCCGAAGGACTTTTATCAATAAGCTTATATTCAATAACTTAAGCGGCATCTTATTTATTGAGTATGATGATGGAATTGGCAACGCGGCGTTCTCCCTTATTGTCAAACTTGCCGTTGTCTGACGGATGGTTCAACACGCCGTACAACTCTTCCCAGAGGGTGGATGAACCGCCGCCGTCGAGATTGATGGCATTGTCGCAACCCTTGCCGCCATCCATGGAAAGAAGGTATCGTTGAACTTCATCCAGAGTCATTCCTGCAGCATTCCCTTTGCTGCGGCCGTCTATTACCATCAGGCAAATATTGCCGTCTTTTTCAAATATGACGCTGCGCGGATGGCGCTTGTCTGAGAATCCCTTGTTTTCAAGAAGTTCAACTTTATGGCCATCCCGTATGAGAAGCGGCATTGATGCCATTACAGAGCCTCTCCTTTTTTTGTTGTTTCGGAAAGCTTTCTCCTTTTCCTGATTCCACGGCTCTATTGAAAGTTTGCCTTTTCTGATTACCACGGCTCCATTTGTTCTGAGTTGCATATTGCTGCCCTTGGTTGTATCTACTACCGTTCCGTCAATCTGCAGATAACACACGCTTCCGCCTTGCTTCATATTGTAGAACGTCCCATTGATTGCAGCCTCTGCCTCAGCTTCGGAAGCCACTTCCGATGTTCGCTTCAGCCCCATGTGATCCATGATCTTGAAAGAATATCTTTTGGGATCTATCTCAAGTATTGTAATGAACTGAGGAGAACCGTACAAGGATATGAATTCGTATTGAATCCAACCGTATCCGGGATTTAAATAACCACTTGTAGTTGACCATCTAAGCTTGATACTGTCTCCTGTTGGCATATATTTGTCAACAGGAAAATCGTTTACTATAAGTCCGCAAACCGAATATCTGCTGTCGCCGCCCGGGTGAAAAATACCGCAGGATTTTAGCGAGGCCATTGAAATTGCAAGACCCAGCAGAAGTGCCAGAGACGCGAAAAACTTTTTCATAGCAAATGTTTTTAAGAGGAGGATTCGTCCTCGCCGATTTCTTCAATCACTTCTACAGTGCGCTTGACTGTCTTGTAGAGGGCTTTGGATATAAATCTTATTATCAGCACCATTCCCACGATTATGGCCAAAGAAACTATCAAGAAGAGTCTTGAGCGTTCTTCGGTTCCGGCCATCAGGGCGGTGGGATTCTTTGAAATGGCATCTGCTATCCGTTTTTTGCTGTATCTTGCAGCACTCCACTTGTGCACGATCAGCCCCTGTTTCACATAAGTGGCTCCGCCGTTGGAGCGGTTGAAGGTGACGATGGTCTTGAAATCTCCGTAAACGATCCTGAAAGGCAGATTCCTTTCCCCGTAAGAGGATGAGAAAACATCTGATATATCCTCTTTTTCAATGGCGTCAGAGATAGGCTTAAGGCTAGCCATGGTTTCTTCGGGAGTCAAGGCGCTCAGCACATATACCTTGGCATCCAGGTTTGCCGACGAGAAAGCGTCCAGCAGACCGGTGGAACCCGGGGAGTTGAGAGAATCGCCGAGATTCTTGAGCTTTCCAAGGTCTTCTTCAGTAATTCCTGCAGCATCGTAGAAGGAGACAAACACAAGCGGCTCCTCAGACTTCAGCACCTGCTGAGTGACATCCTCTCCATATCCGTCTTTCAACAGGAAAGGCATCTTTGAAGCAACCTTTTCGCTTCCTTCAACAACAGTGGATATTGTCTCTACATACGTCCAGCTTGTATCCGGAAGATTGTTCAGATTGAACTTTTTGGTAACCCCGTTCTTGGAATACAGGATTTCTGTCTTGTATTTGACTCTGGATGTGGAATCTCCGCTGAAAAGATCTCTCCCCGGCCTGAAGTCAGAAAGGTCTGCGGGAGGAAGGTTCCGCATGGAATAGACACTCACGCCAATGATAAGTGCCGCATAGCCAACCAAGAACGCCCACTCCCAGAAACTGTTTGCCACAGGCCTTGCCCGGCGTCTCTGGGAATAGAGGAAAACCGTAAGTGCCAGAAGCACTATGTTCTTGTAGAAAGAAGGCCATGGATCCAGGTGGATGACATCTCCAAAGCACCCGCAGTCTGCAACCTTTCCTGTGTAGGCGGAATAGAAAGTAACGCCCGCAAAGAAAAGGCACATCAGCAGCGCCACTCCGGAAAAGAACCTGAACTTTATGACCTTGAGTATGCACACTCCCGTCAGAAACTCCACTACGCAAAGAGCTATTCCCAACCACAGTGCCCAATGCCCCGGATCCATCCCCAAGAAGGCGTGGAAGTATTCTTTCACCTTCAGCGATGTTCCTATCGGGTCCACTCCCTTCAGAAAACCTGAAGCGATAAACACAATTCCTACAAGGTACCGGGCCAATTTCCTCAACAACTTCCAGAACATATACTCTACAATAATAAAAATCTGTTCTCTATCACTGCTTTGACTCTTCACGCTACCACATCAGGTAATCTTTTGCGGTTACAGCAACTGAATCATGTACAAAAACTGCTATAATTACAACGGAAGTTTTTCCTTTATGCGTTCAAAAATCACATCCGGCGGGAGCATGGAACCATCCTCCGCCATGCATTCAACCTTCTGGAAATCTGCATCCCGCTCACATTCTTCAAGATACATCTTCCTCACGCCTTCCTGGAAGCTGATCCTTTCCTCGTGGATGTCCCGCTGCCCGTTCAGATAGTCGCGGTCACTGTCCTGGCTGCGTGATGAAGCCAGACGGGAGGCGATAAAGTCCAGCGGCACGTTCAGATAGATGTTCACGTCCGGCCTCGGAATCTTGTAGAAGTCATACTCCAGCGAGAATATCCAGCTGCGGAGTTTCTCTCTCTCCTGAGGATCAACAATCTTTGAACACTGATATGCTATGTTGGAATAAACGTACCGGTCCAGAAGGACGGTCTTCCCCTCATCCAAAGCTTTCCTCAGCCCCGCTGAAGCATCCTGCCTGTCAAGTGCATACAAAAGCGCCACCAGTTTAGGATGAACCTGGTTCAAGTCTCCGAAACCACCACGGAGAAACTCCCCTATCAGATCTCCGTAAACCGGAGCCTCATATCTGGGGAAATGAAGATATTCCAGATCATATCCTTTTTCAACGATATAGTCTTTCAGCATTTTGACCTGGGTGCTCTTTCCGGCACCGTCCAGTCCTTCTATAACTATCAGCATATTCAATCTTGGCGTCAATCGCACAAATTTACAAATAAAAACGAGTTGCTTTGTCATCGCGATGGAGTATCTTTGCAGCTGAAGGAACAATCCTTCACGATTTATGAAAAAGGCAAACCTCTCCACCGATAACTCCCGGAGACCAAAAAACAAGGTGATGGGAATCGTCAACATCAACAACGAGTCTTTCTACGGGAAGAGCCGCAGGATAACTGTTGAGGATGTTGAAAAAGCCTACCTCCAAATGATTGAAGACGGAGCGGACATCATTGACCTTGGAGCCTGCTCCACCAGGCCGGGAAGCACTCCGGTTTCCGAGCAGCAGGAATGGGAGTATCTGGAGAAGCCGCTCAAGCGTATAGCCTCCCTCATATCAGAATCCAGGTCTGGATACATTACATTTGACAATCAGGCAGAACCGGCAAAATCAAGAGATTTGAGAGAGGAAAGAAGGGCTGAGAAACTAGATTGGAATGAAGGTATCGTAAAGCCTGATTGCCATCTTCCCAAAATCTCCATTGACACTTTCCGAAGCGGCATCGTCCGAAAAGCCTACGAGGTGCTCGGGCCCTTTATCGTCAACGACATATCAGCAGGAGAGGATGATCCGGACATGCTCTCCACCGTTGCGGAACTTGGGCTTACGTACATCGCGATGCACAAGAGAGGCACTCCGGACACGATGCAGACTCTGACAGATTATCCGGACGGAGTTGTGGCGGAAGTGAAGCGTTACTTTGAAGCCTTTGCAGAGAAGGCGGACAGATTCGGCATCAAAGACTGGATACTGGACCCGGGATTCGGATTTGCCAAGACCGTTGAGCAGAACTATGAGCTTCTGGAACATCTCGACGAACTGAGTAATGTGGCAACCGGCAACAAAGCTTGCTCTACGGACAGTCAACCTGCAGCTATAAACCAAAGGCATACTCCGGTCCTCGTGGGGCTTTCAAGAAAGTCTATGATATACAAGCCGCTGGGAATAACTCCAGAAGAAAGCCTTCCTGCAACCTGCGTGCTGAACTTCAGGGCTTTGCAGAAAGGAGCATCCATCCTCAGAGTCCACGATGTGAAGGAAGCCGTCCAGACGGTAACTCTCTACCAACGGCTCCTGAGAACCGCTGCCCCTCAAAAAGCTCTTTAGAACCGCTGTCCCTTAAACAGCTCTTTAGAACCGCTGCCCCTCAAAAAACTCTTTAGAACCGCTGCCCCTCAATTAACTCTTTAGAAACGCTGCCCTCAAAAAACTCTTTAGAACCGCTGTCCCTCAAAAAACTCTTTAGAAGCACTGCCCCTTAAATAGCTGTATTTCAGAACAATATACAAAGTCCTTCCTTTGAAAAAGAAGGAAGATGATTGCATAATAAACTAAGAATCAACATATTAAAGGGCAGCGTGTTTTATTCATCCAAAAGTATTACTTTTGTACCTGAAAGTAATAGAAACTTATTTACGGACTAAAATCCTCTAATGATATATCTGAAATGAATCACGCACTTACAGCAGTTTCTCCAATTGACGGAAGGTACAGAAGCAAGGTTGAAATCCTCAGCGATTATTTTTCTGAATATGCCCTTATACGCTACCGCGTGAGAGTTGAAATCGAATACTTCATAGCCCTTTGCAACATACCCCTGCCTCAGCTCAAAGGATTCCCGAGAGGAAAGTTTCCGTCGCTGAGGAAGATCTACAAGGATTTGACCGTGGAGCAGGCCGCAAGGGTCAAGGACATTGAGAAAATAACCAACCACGACGTCAAGGCCGTGGAGTATTTCATCAAGGAGGAGTTCAAGAGGCTAAAGATAGAGAAGTTCTCAGAGTTCGTGCACTTCGGGCTTACCAGCCAGGACATCAACAACACCGCCACTCCTCTGAGCCTGAAAGAAGGTATCGCTGAGGCATATATGCCTGAGCTTATGGAGGTAAAGAAGACGCTTGAAGGTTTTGCAAAGGAGTGGAAAGATGTTCCGATGCTGGCTCATACCCACGGGCAGCCGGCTTCCCCCACCCTTCTGGGCAAGGAGATAAAAGTGTTTGTGGAAAGGCTGGACAAGCAGCTCAAACTCCTGAAGACGGTGCCTTACTCATCCAAGTTCGGCGGAGCCACCGGAGGAATGAACGCCCACAAAGTGGCTTATCCTCAGATCGACTGGAACAAGTTTGCAGCCGGGTTCCAGAAAGAGGCTTTCGGACTGGTAAGGTCATACCCTACAACTCAGATCGAGCATTACGACAACCTCGCCGCACTGTTCGATAACCTCAAGAGAATAAACACCATACTCATAGATCTCTGCAGAGATGTCTGGACCTATATCTCAATGGAATACTTCAAGCAGAAGATCAAGGCTGGAGAAGTCGGTTCATCAGCGATGCCGCACAAGGTCAACCCGATTGACTTCGAGAACGCCGAGGGTAACTTCGGAGTGGCCAACGCAATCTTCGAGCATCTGAGTTCAAAACTCCCTGTCTCCAGAATGCAGAGAGACCTGACGGATTCCACCGTCCTGAGGAATGTGGGAGTGCCAATCGCCCATTCCATCATAGCCCTCAAATCGCTGAAAAAAGGCCTGGGCAAATTGATTCTCAACAAGGAAAAGCTGGCGGCAGATCTGGAAGACAACTGGGCGGTAGTTGCAGAGGCTCTCCAGACAATCCTCCGCAGGGAAGGCTATCCGCACCCCTACGAAACGCTGAAAGAGCTAACCAGAGTCAACACCAAGGTGACAAGAGAAAGCATCGCCGAGTTTGTAAAAGGACTCAAGGTAAAAGAAAGCGTAAAGAAAGAAATGCTTTCCATTACACCTCAGAATTATACGGGCATCTGATAATTTGCTTACCGTCTTCTATGAAAAGGCACTCCCGCAGAATGAGAGTGCTTTTTTCTTGAAGATATGATACACTTCGCAGGTTGTTACTCCTGCTCGTCCGCAATGACATAGACATCTTCCCCGGCTTCGTGGAAAAGATACTGCTCCCTGGCGAATTTCTCCAGGGAATCTTTGTTGGAAGTCAGCTCCTGGAGTTTCTCGTCAGCCTGCTTGATGGCATTCTGGTAATAGACCTTCTGGCGGTTCTGCCAAGCCAGCTGCTTGAGATCCCTGTACCAGGAAATGAGGTTGTTGGTATCAAAGAACAATATCCACATCAGAAACACGAACGTGGCTATAAAATACTTGTTCTTCAACACCTTGAAGACCTGCCTGAATCCCGGTTTCTCCGATAGAGTTTTGAAAAATCCCACTTACTTGATTTTTTAGTGTTTGCTCCTTAAATTTGCACCCAAATTTCTTTATCGCGATACAAATTTACAAAATATAATGAAACCAACACTTCTAATTATGGCTGCCGGTATGGGCAGCAGGTATGGAGGCCTCAAACAACTTGACGGTGTGGGACCTAAGGGAGAGACAATCATGGACTTTTCCATCTACGACGCTATCCAGAGCGGATTCGCGGATGTGGTTTTTGTAGTCAGGGAGAAATTCAGGGCAGAATTTGAAGAGAAGGTTGCTTCCAAATTCAAAGGCAAGGTTAAATACTCCATAGTCACTCAGGAACCAGACAACCTCCCGGAAGGGTTCTCACCCAAAGAACCAAGGGAAAAGCCTTGGGGGACAGGCCAGGCTGTACTTTCCGCCAAAGACGTGATTACAAGGCCATTTGCCGTCATCAATTCAGACGATTTCTACGGAAGGGAGTCTTTCAAGGTTCTGGCAGACTACCTGAGCGGTATCAAGAAAGGAGAAAAAGGCAACTTCTGCATGGTCGGTTTCAGCCTTAAGAACACGCTCTCCGAATCCGGAAGCGTTTCCAGAGGAATCTGCACCACTGATTCCGAGAGCCACCTGCTCAAGGTCGAAGAACACTCCAACATACGCAAGGAAGGAGGCAAGATCCTTGGAGAAAACCTCAAAGGCATTGAGCACGAGCTTAAACCATCTACAGCCACATCCATGAACATGTGGGGCTTCACTTCCGATTATCTGGATGAGTCTGAAGTGCTCTTCAGAGAGTTCCTCAAGCAGAACATCGACGAGCCAAAGAAAGAATTCTATGTTCCTTCCGTTGTAAGCACAATGATTCAGGAAGGAAAAGCTGAGGTAAAAGTTCTGGAAACCCCTTCCACCTGGTTCGGCGTTACTTACAAGGAAGACAGGCCAAAGGTTGTGGCCAAACTCAAGGAAATGGCGGAAAACGGGACATACCCTTCACCATTGTTTTAGGCTTGCAGAATATGAGCGCATTGTTCAGCAAACCCAAGTATTACAGGCCGGGATTTGGAGGAAGCCTTCTCATCCTTTTGGTCCTTTTTGTCGGAGGAGGTATTTTTTCTGCTCTGGTTTCTTTTGTGGCGGCTATGGCCAGCGGGCAGCTTACCCCTGAAGTTCTGTCAGATACGCAAATGCTCACCGAGATAATAGCCGGCAAGCTTTCCCTGATGTATTTTGCGCAGATGATTGTTCCCGTACTGTTCATCTGGCTGGTAGGCAACGCAAGAAGCCATAATCCTATGGTCTCCCCGGTCAAGGTAGATGCCCCGCATATCGGAAAGTTCAACTTCCTGACCTTGGGCTTGCTCCTTATGTTCCTGACGCTTGCCGTCGGATGGGTGCTGGATCCTGTAACAAGCTACTTCCCTATCCCGGACAGCTTCAAGAGCATGTTCGAGAACATCAGCAACAAGCCTTTTGACACCATACTTTCCGTTGCCATCATGGCTCCGCTGTTTGAGGAATTCATCCTCCGGGGAACCATAGAAAGAGGCCTGCTCAGCGGAAGCTCCTGGGTTGCAATCCTATGGTCCGCCCTCCTCTTCGGAGTCATGCACATGAACTTCTGGCAAGCCATTCCGGCATTTATAATAGGCTGCCTCCTGGGTTGGGTCTATTACCGGACGCACAGCATCTGGGCTGTCATCTTCATGCACTTTGTAAACAACTTCTCATCCATTATGCTGTACTGGGTACTTCCTGAAATGGATGCTGAAGCATCGTCAAGGGAAAACATGAAAATGCTTACAGGTACAGACTTATGGTATTGGGTCCTGGTAGGCGGCGGAGTTGTCATCACTGTCCTGGGCATTGTACTTTTGAACAAATACCTGCCAAAGAAACCGCAGAGCTTCAAACCCAAGGAAGTTCTCATGTCAGAACAGATGACATCAGAGCCTGAGGCCTAAAGGAAGTTCTCATGCCAGAACAGATAACATCAGAGCCTGAGACCTAAAGGAAGTTCTCATGCCAGAACAGATAACATCAGAGCCTGAGACCTAAAGGAAGTTCTCATGCCAGAACAGATAACATCAGAGCCTGAGTCCCAGCCGGAACGCTCCAGAACCTGAGCCCTGAGAAAAAAACTCAAAAGACCTGAACCCTGAAGCAGAACAAACCACCCGGAACATGAACCCTGATCAAAACCTTCCAGACTTGGATCCTGCGCAGAAACCCCAGCAAGTCATCCTAATACCCACAAACAGAACACATGAAAAAAATATATCCTTTGCTGCTTGACAGCATAACTCCTGAAAGCATAGTCAAAAACGGTTTCCTCAAGGATAATAGCCTGGACGACCTGATTGATACTTATCTTGGCAATTTGCTCGGCGACAAGGTCTTTACATTCTTCCAGGGAAATCTCCCTATAACCGTTGAAATCAAGGACTCCAGCAGCAACCGCATAATCGTCTCCCCTGATGACGAAACCGCTCTTCCGCGATACGACTGCTGGGGAAAGGAAAGGCTCATCTACATACTGTCCGCAGAAAAGGACTCCTCCATCTGGATAGGCTTCGACAAGCCACTGACCGCAACGAACATCTATGAAAGATGCCAAAGCGGAACCATCCTTGAAGCCATGAACGAAATTGCTCCGGAGGAAGGAGAAACTTTCTACATCAGGCCGGGAGTTCCGTTCTGCATAGGTAACGGAGTCAGATATGTGGAAGTGGCCCAGAACTCCCCTGCAGACCTCGATATTGAGGATTTGGACCAGTTGATAGAAGCCCTGGATTTCATAAACCTTAATTCATATATCCCTGAGTACATCGCACCTGAAAGCTGCATGTTCCGTATGGAGAGAGTCGCTATAACCAAGCCCCAGACAATAGCCCCTGACCAGACTGAAAGCTTCATGGTCATCCTCAATCTTGACAACCAGACATCGCTGAAGGTAAAAGACTTGAGAGGAACAACAGAATCTACAGAAGAAAACCTTGTAACACTCAGCCCAGGATCTGAAAACACAAGTCTGAATTGCAATGCTGAGGTATCATGTGGAAGAACAAAACAAAATTCGACCGCCGGATCCATTGAAAACTCACGCGTTGTACCTGCAGCAAACTGTCTGGTACTTATACCGCATGACATATCAGAACTCACCATAACTCCGAGTCAGGATGGTGAGAACCCAACATCCTCTTTCCTGCGCATCTATATGAGCAACATCCCGAACCCTCCGAAAGAAGACGAGGAAGAAGACACACACGAGGAACACGAGCATCACTGCGGCTGCGGACATCATCACCATCACCACGATGACGACCACTGCAGCTGTGATGATCACCACCATCACGACGATGACGACCACTGCTGCTGTGATGATCACCACCATCACGACGATGACGACCACTGCTGCTGTGATGATCACCACCATCACGACGATGACGACCACTGCTGCTGTGATAATCACCACCATCACCACGATGACGACCACTGCTGCTGTGATGATCACCACCATCACGACGATGACGACCACTGCTGCTGTGATAATCACCACCATCACCACGAAGACGACCACTGCTGCTGTGATAATCACCACCATCACCACGAAGACGACCACTGCTGCAACACACACCACAAACACTACAACTAGAAGAAGATTAAAGTTTCAGCTTAAAGAAAACGCCACTAGGCCGAGAGCAAGCTAAAAAACACCTGAAGCAAAGAAGCACCCTAAAGCCGAAACCAAGAAAACAGGCGTCAGAAGCCGAGAGCAAGAGAACAAGCGCCAGAAGGCGTGAAAAGCAAATCGCTGATTATTAATATGTTAAAGAAATGAGGGTATGCGGATTTGCATAAAGTAAAAAACGATAAAAGTCAGATTATCAAATAGTTGTTAAACACACTCAAACATGGACACGGTAAGGATTGACAAATATCTCTGGGCAATAAGGGCCTTCAAGACCAGGAGCGAAGCGGCCGAAGCTTGCAGAAGCGGCAAGGTCTATGTAAACGGCTCCCAGGTAAAGTCTTCCAAAGAAATAAAGAAGTCAGACGAAATAGAAGTAAGGAAAGGTGCAGTCCACTACAAGTACCTGGTCGTGGAGCCCATTGACAAACGCCAGGGAGCAAAACTCGTAGATCAGTTTGCAACCAATGTTACCCCACAGAGCGAACTTGACAAACTCGTGGCACCGGTTGAAACAATCTTCCTCAAGAGAGAACGCGGCAGCGGGCGCCCTACCAAGAAAGAGCGCCGTGACATAGACCGCTTGATGGACGGTTTTTAGCCTTTGAACAGTTTAAGGAGTTTTTCTTTGAAAGACAGTTCTTTGGATTCTTCCTTTGACTGCTCTTGAGAGGAACATGCAGTTGAGGCATCTTTCTTTGAAGGCCTGTCATTTGAAGCAGGATCGTTCCTTGAAGGCTCATTCTTTAGAGACTCGTTCATTGAAGCAGGATCGTCCCTTAGAGGCTCTTTCTTTAGAGACTCGTTCATTGAAGCAGGATCGTCCCTTAGAGGCTCTTTCTTTAGAGACTCGTTCATTGAAGGATTGTCCCTTAGAGGCTCTTTCTTTAGAGACTCGTTCATTGAAGCAGGATCGTCCCTTAGAGTCTCTTTCTTTGAAGCAGGATCGTTCTTTGGAGTTTCTTTCTTTGGTTCTGTGTTGCAGATGTTCATAGCACGCTCCACTCCCATGAAAGCAAAATCCTTGATCCCTTGTGAAGCACGCTTGAGAATGGAAGGCAGCTGAGCTTTCTCTTCTCCTTCAATCTTTCCGAGAACATAGTCTATCTGGCCTCCGCGAGGGAATCCATTCCCGATACCAACCCTTATCCGGGCATAGTCAGAGGAAGATAGAATCTGATTTATGTTTCCAAGGCCGTTGTGTCCGCCGTCGCTCCCCTTCTTGCGCATTCTCACGCTGCCGAAAGGAATAGCCAGGTCATCGCAGATGACAAGAAGATTCTCCTTCTGGATGTTCTCCTTCTGCATCCAGTAGCTTACAGCCTTGCCGCTGAGGTTCATGTATGTTGAAGGCTTCAGGAGAATGAGTTTGCTGCCCCTGTAAGAAACCTCGGCTATACTGCCAAGGCGGTCTGTATGGAAAACCGCCCCCGACTCCTCAGCAAGAAAGTCCACAACCATGAAACCTATGTTATGACGGGTACCGGAGTATTCGGCACCAATGTTTCCAAGACCAGCTATAAGATATTTCCCTGCCATTTTCCACTTGAATTTAAAACCCAATCGTTTTGACCAATTGTCAATCGGTCGGGCAAATTTAAGAATCTGTTTTGAATTATCGGCCAATAGACATTTTTAGCCTAAAAGACATTTTGAGGGATGAAATCTTTGTATTATATTGATGTTCTACCTCTTACAGAGGTTATCATTAACATTGCAAAAAAGTGGATGCCAAAAATTTCAGCATCCACTTGGAAGAATTCTTGAATCCCCGCATACATTGCGGTGAGATCCGGATTTCAAAACTGCCTTGACTCGGCTCAAGAACGCTTGGAGATGAAACCAGGAATTACTTGGCCTCAGCGTTCTCAGCCTCAGCTGCAGCGGCTGCAACAGCTGCACGGGTACGCTTGATTTCGCAAACCATAAGCTTCTTAGGAGAAGTTACCTTGCAGTCTGCTACTGAAAGCTCGCCGGCATATATAGCCTTGCCAACACCAAGGGTTGTAATGTCAACGTCAATCTGGTCAGGAAGCTTGTCCATAGGACCGCAAACCTTAACCTTTCTTACGCCTACTCTAAGACGGCCACCCTGCTTTACACCTTCTGCATTTCCGAAAATGTTTACAGGAACTGCTATCTCAACAGGCTTGTTCTCAGAGATAGCCAGGAAGTCGATGTGGATAGCATTATCTGTAATCGGATCATACTGAGCATCGTGGAGGATGCAAGGATGAACCTCACCGTTAAGGTTGACGTGGATGATGTAAGACTTTGGCGTGTCTGTAATCTTCTTGATGTCTGCCAGTGGAATGGCGATGTCCAGATGCTGGGTTCCGTTGCCGTAGATGATGCAAGGAACGTTTCCTGCCCTGCGGATCTTCTTCAGATCCTGCTTTGTACCGATTTTACGCTCGGTAGCGTTCAAAGTGATAATCTGCATAATTGTTTGTTTTTAAGTGTTACTCAGTCCGGCTTTTCCGGACCCCATTGCACCGAGCCCGAACCCGTCGGGCAAAATGCGGACGCAAATATAGTCAAAATATCCTATCCGCAAAATCCAAGATCCATGACAAAGCCAGCCCGCTCATCAAGCATCAGCATTTGCCAAGAGCTCTGTTGGAAATACCAAAAAAGTTATTATCTTTGACTTGTTCTGCATTAAAGGCTTTTTGCGGAACTTGAGGAGTGTTACATTTTCCACCCGACAAAAATATTTTTAGAAACACTTTACACACTACACTTATGATCAAGAAATTCAGATGTACAGTATGTGGTTACATCCACGAAGGACCGGAACCACCTGAGAGATGCCCGCAGTGCAAACAGCCAAGAGAGAAATTCGTAGAGGTTGTTGAAGAAGACAACAAAAAAGGCTGGGCAGACGAGCACGTTATCGGCGTTGCAAAAGGCTGCGATCCTGAAATAATGGAAGGCCTGAAGGCGAACTTCGTTGGCGAATGTTCAGAAGTAGGAATGTACCTTGCCATGAGCCGCCAGGCAGACCGCGAGGGTTATCCTGAAGTTGCAGATGCTTTCAGAAGATACGCTTTTGAAGAGGCAGACCATGCTGCAAGATTCTGTGAGCTCATCGGCGATATGGTATGGGACACCAAGACCAACCTCGAGAAAAGAATCGAGGCTGAAAGAGGTGCCTGCGCCGGCAAGAAGGAAATTGCCACCAAGGCAAAGAAGCTCAACTACGACGCAATCCACGACACAGTCCACGAGATGTGCAAGGATGAAGCTCGCCACGGACAGGGCTTCGAAGGTCTCTACAACCGCTTCTTTAAGAAATAGTAGCGTAAAACGTAAAGACCTTACTGCCAATACATTAAGCAAACGAGGGGTACTCATTTACGGCACCCCTCGTTTATTTATCTACTTTATAATCAGCGATTTGCAAAAAACGCCCGGACAAGCAGCCCAGGCCATCGTTCGCCCGGGCGGCAATCATTCAGAAGATGAGTCCGGAACTATCATCTGAACGGCCACGTTCCAGTCGTACTTCTGGTAGTATGTGGTGAGCGTGGCTTCCTCAGGGTTGTTTATGTAGCAGCTCAGACCGGAGAACTTGGCCGGATCTATCGCGAGTGTTATCATCTGGCCTGTAGTGTACTTTGCTGTTACAGCCTTCTGGAGCGCCGAGGTAAAAGCGGCTGTTTCAGAACTGCCGCACAGGTTGTCAAGGAAATCTTTCAGGTCATAGAACCAATGGTCGTTGTATCTGAAATATCTCTGTACGGTTGTCACATCCAGAGATGCAATGCCATCGCGATAAATATCAAAGAGCTTTGAAGCTTCTTCAGCGACGGCCTCCAGTTCAGAGCACTTAACCGTGGAAATGGTAACAGAGCGGTATTCTCCTGACTGTGCGGCGTAATAGTCATATACTTCCTTGGATACTCCGTTGTAGTCTCCGTTTACCATCTTCTCAATCACTTTGTCATACGGGAAACTGTCTGTGAGTATCTCTGCCGGGGAAGAAATGAAATAATCGCAACTGTTCCTCAACTGATAAGCTATCTCGATGCCGCCCATCAGGCAGGCGTCTATCGCTATGAAGTCAAAGTGGGTATCTCCCAATGCTTCCTGCACATCAAAGATGGACATCTCTACTCTGCTTTCGCTTCCGAAAGACTTGACCATGTGGGCATAAGGATCCACCCCGTTTTCAGGTTCCGGGAAGAGAGTCTTGCCATTCCTGACGGCTCCGACGCTGGAACCTGATGAAGTTGCTGCAGTTGAAACTCCGGCAGAAGAACTTCCGGAAAGAGGTTCCTTCTTTCCATAATAAAGACGGGCATAGGCCGCCTCACGTTTAGCCTCATCTTCTGAAGTTGACGGGTCTAATGTATAATAGCCTGTTGGAAGCCAGCCTGTTCCGTGAGACCAGAGCACCAGTCCGTAAGATGTTGCCGGACACATTGTCTTTGTGATGTTAAGCACGGACTTCATGGCGTTTTTTGTACAGGAATTCTGGTACGGGAACTTGTAAAGCGTATCTAACTGCCTGTTGCCGTTCTTGTCTTTGTACATGTTCACAAGCACCGGCAGGGTGTCTTTCATCTGGAAAGTTTTAAGGTCAAAGTTGTTGCTGTATATGACAATGTTGGCATCGTCCGGAAGGTAGCCGTTAACTATCTTGTTTATGTTGGAAGCAGCATCAACTGCCAGGTTGTTGTGTGAAGCAAAGTACAGAAGCAAAGTCTTGCTTCTTTCCTCAAAAACCACCTCTTTGGGTTCTACCTTGGAGCAGGAGGAAAACAATGCAAGTACCGCAACACAGACGGCTGAAGCTAACCACGCACACCGGAAACATTTGACCCTGAAAGAGGATTCTGTTTCTGTCATTCTTCTTCTGAAAACGATCATATTCATTCCTTTGTTTGGGATACCTGGAACATATCGCAGATTAAACTCCAGGCATAACCTGACAAAATTACAATTTTTATTCTAAAAACCGCCCTGCAGAGTTTCATTCTTCTCCTTCAAGGCTTTGTACTTCTGGAGGAGTTCAGTCTTCAAATTGGTTGTTTGAGTAAAATTCCACTGTTTTGCGTATCTTTGTCTAATCGGCATCGGCTTTTGCACATTGTTCAGCAAAAATCATGCTTGCAAATCCGATGCGCCAACTGTATAAGCCTTGACAACTGTTTTGGCAAAACTTATGAACGCATAATTATCAGCAGCCACTTAAAACAAACATCATGGAAAAGAGCAAATTCTCCAAACCACTGGATGAGAACCTTGGAGCATCCATTCGCTCATACATCAATATGCAGGTTGACAGAGCCGCCCTCAAAGGCGCTGAAAAAATGTCTCTGCTGTCCAACAAAGCCATCGTCACCGTGATACTTCTCCTGGTGGGGACCATCTTTGTTTTCCTCCTCGGGATTGCTGCCGGATATTTCTTCGGAGGACTTTTGGGAAGCCTTTCCCTCGGATTCCTTTGTGCAGCAGCTTTGGTGCTTGCAGCGGGAATTGCGGTGTTCCTGCTCAGGAAGAAACTCTTCATAAACGGGCTGGCCAAAATGTACTCCGGCATGCTGCTCGGCGATGACCGGACTTCCAACATGAAGGAACTCAACCTCCGCCAGCAGTTTGTAGAGACTCGCATCCAGGACAAGGAAGAAGATATTGCCGCCGAGTACAAGATGCTGAAGAACATGCTCAATCCGTTCTACTACTTGAGCAATGTGGCTGACAAGATCAGAGACATCTTCCGTGCAAAGGACAAGGATACGCCTCCTGCAGAAGACATAAAGACCGCATCTTCAGCGACTAGGACTGGAGCGGACGATGTGCGTGCTTCTGAGGAAGCAGACAAAGGTTCTGATCAGGCAGAAGAAAACTATCAGAACAGGCAGTTCTGACCTCAAAGGTTGACGCGGAATCAGGAAGCGGAATCAGTGAATGTTAATTTGAAAAAGATATGAAAAAACTTACAATTATGCTTACAATCTTCGCTGCGGCTATGGCTGCAGGCTGTAAGGGTGAGAAGGAGGCCGAAAGCCAGAAACCTTTCACCTATATCGTTGATGAATTTGCAGACCTGCAGATTCTGAGGTATCAGATTCCCGACTGGGATTCGCTGAGTTTCGAGAACAAGGCATTCCTCTATTACACTTCAGAGGCTGCAAAATGCGGAAGGGACATAATATTTGACCAGATGGGTAAATACAACCTCAGGATCCGCAAGGTGATTGAGAAAATCATTGACACGTATGGGTACCCTGGAAATGACAGCAAAGGCAATGCCAACGGAAGAGGCAGCGACGGAAAAGGTATTGACATTCAGAGCTCTGATTATAAAGAGTTCATCGTATATGCAAAGAGAGTTTTCTTCTCCAACGGCATCTACCACCACTATGCTGAAGACAAGTTCTATCCGGCTTGTCCTCCGGCGTTTTTCAGAAGCCTCATGGAAGCAACCGGTCAGGGAGAGCTCTGCGAGGAACTTCTGCCGGTAATCTATGAAACTTCCATACTCCCTATGAGGAGATGCAACGACAGCAAGGTTGACATGGTTGCAAACTCCGCCGTGAATTTCTACGAAGGAAACCTTACGCAGAAGGAAGTAAATGATTTCTACGACAAGATGGAAGACCCGAACGATCCGCATCCTATATCCTATGGTCTGAACTCCAAGCTTGTGAAGAACGAAGACGGTACAATAACAGAGCAGGTCTGGAAAGTGGGCGGACTCTACTCTAAATCTATCGAGAAGATTATAGAGAATCTGGACAAAGCAAAGGAATACGCTGAAACAGACGGACAGAAGAAGACCATAGAACTGCTTGTAAAGTATTATACCACAGGAGATCTCCGCGACTGGGACGCATACAACATCCAGTGGGTTGACGACGGGGCCAAGGTGGTTGACTTCACCAACGGCTTCATCGAGGATTATGACGACCCTCTGGGAAGGAAGGCCACTTGGGAAGGCATCGCCAACTTCAAGGATCTGGGAGCCAGCCGCCGTACAGAAGCTATAAGCTCTCAGGCCCAGTGGTTTGAGGACAATTCTCCTGTTGACAAGCGATTCAAGAAGGAGAATGTCAAAGGCGTCAGCGCAAAGGTTATCAACGTTACCGCCCTGGGAGGTGCCTGCTACCCTTCCACCCCTATCGGCATCAACCTTCCGAACGCCAACTGGATCAGGAAGGAGTTCGGCTCAAAATCTGTTACTATCAACAACATAACGGAGGCTTACGACAAAGCCGCCGACGAGTCTCCAAAGAGCATCCTCACGGAATTTGCCTGGGACCAGGCCGAGATAGACATGTGCAAGAAGTATGGTGTGATGACCGACAACCTGCATACTGACCTTCACGAGTGTCTGGGTCACGCTTCCGGACAGCTGCTGCCTAATGTCCAGGAGAACGCCCTCAAGGAGTTCAACTCAGCCCTGGAGGAAGCAAGGGCAGACCTGTTCGCTCTCTACTATCTTGCAGACCCTAAGCTGGTTGAGATGGGCCTTCTGCCTGATGCCGACGCATACAAGGCTGAATACATGACCTATATCCGTAACGGCCTGTTCACACAGTTCACAAGAATTGAGCTTGGCAAGAAGAACACAGAAGCACATATGCAGAACCGCAAGCTGGTGGCAGAGTGGGTTTATGAAAAAGGCGCAAAAGACAATGTCATCGAGAAAAAGACCAGAGACGGCAAGACCTATTTTGTCATCAACGATTTTGAAAAGCTCCGCGGCCTGTTCGGGGAACTTCTGGCAGAAATCCAGAGAATCAAGTCTGAGGGAGATTACAAGGCGGGGAAGAAACTTATCGAGACCTATGCCGTTGACATAGACCCTACTCTCCACAAGGAGGTCCTTCAACGCTATGCCGCTCTCAACCTCAAGCCTTACAAGGGATTTGTGAATCCGGACATAGTTCCTGTTGAGAAGAACGGAAAGGTTGTTGACTACAAGGTGGTTTACGTGGATGACTACCTCAAGCAGATGATGGAGTACGGCAAGAAGTATTCTTTTGAATAAGCAGTTGCTTAATGCCTGAAACACACTCAAATTATCTGCATTGAACACCGGGATCAAAGATACCATCGACAAGCTGAAGGCCGGGCTCGACATTTCTGATGCCGAGCTGGCTCTGCTTGTCAGGGAGACCGGTGAAAACTATCTCAGGGAGTGTGCCGACAAGGTCAGGAGAGAGAACTATTCAGACAAAGTTTTCCTGAGGGGCCTGATTGAGTTCACCAACTACTGCAAGAACGACTGCTATTACTGCGGAATTAGGAAAAGCAACATCTTTTCTCAGCGATACAGACTTTCGCAGGAACAGATACTGGACTGCTGCAAAGAAGGCCATGAACTGGGATTCAGGACATTCGTGCTGCAGGGAGGGGAGGATCCATACTTCACAGACGACAGGATCTGCTCAATTGTCTCCGCCATTAAAAAAGCCTATCCGGACTGCGCCGTAACACTTTCGACCGGTGAGAAAGAGTATTGCAGCTACAAAAGGTTTTTTGAGGCAGGGGCGGAAAGATACCTTTTAAGGCATGAGACGGCAGACCCCGTGCACTACCGCAAACTCCACCCGGAAAGCCTCAGTCTGGAACACAGGAAAGAATGTCTTTTCAACCTAAAAAGCATAGGATACCAGGTAGGCTCAGGTTTTATGGTCGGCTCCCCGTTCCAAACCACAAGTAACATCGTGGAGGACCTCAGGTTTCTCCAGAAACTGCAGCCTGACATGATAGGTATCGGCCCTTTTGTAGCCCACTCACAGACACCGTTCGCTTCCTGTCCAAACGGCAGCTTGGCACTGACTCTCAGGCTTATATCCATTCTCCGGCTGATGTTCCCTTATGCTTTGATTCCATCCACCACAGCCCTTGGTACCATACATCCCAGGGGCCGCGAACTGGGGCTCAAAGCCGGAGCCAACGTGGTGATGCCCAACCTCTCTCCGGTTGATGTCAGAAAAAAATACGAACTGTACGACAACAAGATATGCACTGGGGAAGAATCAGCCCAATGCAGGAGTTGTCTGGAAGCCAGAATCGTCTCCGCTGGCTACAAAGCTGTCACAGACCGGGGAGACGTAGTGCCTCACTGAATGAATACAATTATCTCAATATGAAAAAGTTATTTACTACAATTGGTGCAATGTTATTGGTTCTGGCCGCTGCCTTTGGCCAGCCTTCCAAGCAGTTCATCACAGTTTACGCTGAACCGGACCATTCCGACTGGATTTATTCCTGCGGAGAGAAGGCCACCTTCACCCTTTACGCCGTAAAGGAAAATGCCAGGATGCCGCTTACTGAAATCAGCTACAGTTACGGACCGGAAAAACTCAAGGCGGAAAAGACCGGTAGCGTTACAACAGGAAAAGACGGATTTGCACGCATAACGGTACCTGGCCGCAAAGTGCCGGGATTCACTACCGTAAATGTAAGTGTCACATACAATGGCAAGAGATATTCCAGCCAGACCAACATAGGCTTTGACCCGTACAAGATAGAACCGACAACCTCTCTTCCGGAAGACTTTGAAGCTTTCTGGGAAGACGCCAAGGCGAAAGCCGCCAAAGTGCCTATGCTGACTCGCGTAAGACATTCTGAAGAGGAGAGCAACGACAGGGTAGATGTATATTACATCCGCATCCAGTCTTACCGCGCGGGCAATTATGTGTACGGAGTGCTGACCGTGCCAAAGACAGAAGGAAAGAAACCGGCTATACTCCGCCTGCCGGGTGCAGCTGTACGCAAGTTCAACGGCCCGGATCCTCTGGCATACGAAGGCTTTGTCGTGCTGAACATAGGCGTCCACGGGATTCCTGTTGACCAGGACGCTGAAATGTACAGGCAGCTTGAGACCGGTGCCATGTCCGGATATGTCCTGAAAGGCCTGGAGAACCGTGATTCCTACTACTACAAAAGGACTTATTTAGGTTGCGTCAGGGCAGTGGATTACCTGTGCAGCCGCGATGATGTAGATGCCTCCCGCATAGCCTGCTACGGCGGAAGTCAGGGCGGAATGCTCTCGATAGTGACAGCTGCCCTGGACAAAAGAGTCAGCGCCTTGTTCGCTTATTTCCCTGCCTTCTGCGATGTAACCGGTTATTATTACGGCAGAAGCGGAGGCTGGCCACATCTGTTCCTCGACAAGAGCGATCCTCTGATCGAGAAGAAAGTTGCCGTCTCCAAATACTATGATGTAGTGAACTTTGCCCGCTTCCTCTCACAGCCAGGCTTCTACTCTTGGGGTTTCAACGATATCGTATGCTGCCCTTCATCGACATTCTCCGCATACAATGTCATCACTTCACCCAAGACTCTGTGCCTTGCAAAGGACACAGGCCACTGGCTCTACCCTTGGCAGAGCGAGGAAGCTCTCAAATGGCTGAAAGCCCAGTTCAAGATGCAGCAGGAATAACTGCAACCCGGTATCCGGCTCCTAAATGTCAGGAGTCATATCTGCATCTTCAGCCCTGCGGCCGGTAATGACAGGAATCTCATCATCTGACGCTTTGTCCAGCTGCTTGGACCAAAGATACTTTCTTGTTTCAGAAACCAGGACTCCGCTCAGCAGGAGCAGGGAGATTATGTTCGGAATTGCCATCAGGCCGTTGAGGATGTCTGCAAAGTTCCAGACCATCTCAAGATTCATCACGGCTCCTATGTAAATCAGAACTATCCAAACAATACGATAGATAAATACCGTCCTCCTTCCGGCCAGGTACTCCACACTCCGTTCCGCATAGTAGCTCCATCCCAAAATCGTTGAAAAGGCAAATGTGGCAAGGCTGATGGTAAGGATAATGGACCCCACGTAAGGTATCTGCCCGAATGCCATCTGGGTAAGTTTGGCACCGTCCTTATAGTCAATGCCTGGATTTGAATAGATGCTGGAAACCAGGACAAGGCCGGTCAGTGCGCATACAATCACCGTGTCCCAGAAAGTCCCGGTAGAGGAAACCAGAGCCTGGCGGACCGGATTCTTGGTCTGGGCTGCCGCAGCTGCGATAGGAGCGGAACCCATACCGGATTCGTTGGAAAACAGGCCTCGGGCTATTCCGTAGCGGCAGGCCATCATTACGGTAAAACCTGCAATTCCTCCAGCCCCGGCTTTAGCCGTGAAGGCAGACTTGAATATCAAGGAAAGGGTTTCTCCGAGCACGCTCCAGTTCATACCAAGTATAATCAGGCATCCGAGCACGTAAAATATGGCCATGAAAGGAACCAGAAGCCCGCAAACCCTGGCTATTCCCTTTATCCCGAAGAAGGTTACCAGCATCACCAGGAAAGCCACTGCAATTCCGGTCCAGTATTTAGGGATACCCGCAAAGGAAGGGCCGAACAAGCCTTCCTGATCCAGCAGGGTGGAAATGGCGTTGGACTGCACCAGGTCTCCGATCCCGAAGGCGGCAAGTGCAGCCAGAACGCAGAACAACACCGCAAGGAATTTGCTCTTCACTCCCCTTTCCAAGGCATACATAGGACCGCCGAGCATCGTCCCCTTTGCCGTCCTCACCCTGTACTTTATGGCAAGAAGACCTTCACTGTATTTTGTGGCTATACCCAGGACTCCTGTCAGCCAGCACCATAGAACAGCACCCGGACCTCCCAAGGACACTGCTGTAGCTACCCCTATGATGTTTCCTGTACCTATTGTGGCCGCAAGGGAAGTGGTCAAGGCACCGAACTGGCTCACGTCACCGGCCGCACCTTTATCCCTCTTGAAAGAGATTCTGATGGCTTTGAAAACATATCGCTGAGGAAACCTCAACCTGACAGTCAGGAAGATATGCGTTCCCACAAGTAAGATTATCAGGGGCCAGCCCCAGAGGAAATCGCTGAATGACTTGATGTACGAACCTAGAATAGAGATGAAACTGTCTTCCATAATTGCGATGAAATTAATCTGAAACAAATTTAACAAAAAAACTTTATGTATTTTTGCTGAAAAGACTGGCCTGTTTATTGCTGGTCTTCATTCAAGCATAAACTGATTGACATGAACAAAATTTTCAACAGGGCAACAATAGCTCTTTCAGTCACGGCCATCGCTCTTTATATGATGTGCACATCGTGTATCCTGGCTTTCTGGGATAAGGATCACGATGACAAGACAGACAGTGATTCCACCGAAGTAAAGACCTTCGTGGACCAGATGATGAAGCAGTTTTATTACTGGGCGGACCAGATGCCTACATCTGTAGTGAAAAAAGGCAGAAGCGTGGAAGAGTATTTCAATGCCTTCCTGGTAAGCAAGGACCGGTGGAGCTGGATGATGAACGGAGACTCCTACAATTCAATGGAAACCGGAGTCTCAACATCCTACGGATTCCACATTGCCCAGCCGATAGAGCATTTCAATGACTATGATGTTTACATCACTTACGTGGACAAAAGCTCCCCTCTAGCCAAGAACGGCATTACCAGAGGCTGCCAGCTTACACACATCAACGGGACAGATGTCAGCACTCTGATCAAAAACAACCAGTTCTATCCTGAAATTGAAAAAATGTCCAACAAATTCACTTTCAAGAAGCCGGGTGGAGAAGTAGTTGACCTGAACCTGTCCCAGACTTCATTCAAGAGCAATTCAGTCACATTTACAAAGACATTCACATCTGCACAGATGCCTTCTCTGAAATCTTCCGACAAAGTTGGCTACATACTCTACACCACTTTCAACTCCAACATGAAGAACGAGGTCACAAGTGCTCTCCAGCAGATGAAGTCAGAGGGAATAACAGACCTTATCCTCGACCTAAGGTACAATGGAGGCGGAGATCTGGACGTATGCTCTGATATTGCCAGTCTCCTGGCCCCTGCCGCTGCAGACGGAAAAGTGTTCATAACCTTGTCTCACAACCTGGCCAACAAGAAAGAAGACACTGACTACAAGATAAAGAGGACCGGAAATTCACTCAACCTGGAAAGATTGTTCGTAATAACCGGCAGCGGGACTGCATCCGCTTCAGAAAGCATAATAAACGGCCTCTCTCCTTATATGGATGTGCAGACAGTAGGAAACACCACCTACGGCAAGCCTAACGGAATGTATGTGTTCCTGTGGCCGCAAAAGGTTTCCGAGAAAAACGCCGAGTATGCATTTCTTCCTATATGCTTCTACTGCATGAATTCTGAAGGAAAGGCAGACTATGACAACGGAATCTCTCCAAAGCAGAAAAGGTATGATGACCTTTATCACGATTTCTCTGAAAATGAAGACCTTATCAAAGCGTGCCTGACATATATAGGGACTGGAAGCTATCCTGTCCTTCCAGAGGCAAGCACCACAAAGGCCGGTATTCCTGCCGTTGGAAAGAAGGTATCCTATGGAGAAGGGTTCGTCGGGGCGTATGTCAAAAAGTAGCCTTTGATAAAAGAAAGTGCATTTTTTTTGGCCATTAACAGAAATCTTGCTACTTTTATGTTCAGAAACGAATAGCATTAAGACTCAATAACTAATATTTAAGGTTAAAAAATTATGGAAAAATTGTTTGCAAACATTCAGGCTCAGTTCGAGGCTTTCAACAAGGACGCTGAGGCTCAGATCGTAAAGGGTAACAAGGCTGCTGGAACACGCGCAAGAAAGGCTGCTTTGGAAATCAGCAAGTTGATGAAGGACTTCAGAAAGGCTTCTGTTGAGGCTGCCAAGAAATAATCGGCTGAACTGAAAGATGAAAAGCGGAGAACCTTGTACGGTTTTCCGCTTTTTTTATGCCAAAGACGGCTTCTCGCCCCAAAGTGCCGGACAACAAATGAGATAATCGCTGAAGATTTTGTATATTTGTCAGTTATGAACAAGACATCAAACTATAGGCTGACCATCATCTCCCCTGTCTTCAACGAAGAGGGAAACATAATCCGCCTGGCCCAGACGCTGGACAAGTACATCAATTCTTCTGAGGACAAGAAGATGTGCGTGCTTTTCGTAAATGACGGAAGTGCAGACAAGTCTTTGGAAATGATAAAGGAAGAGTGTTCCAAGAGAAAAAATTTCTACTACATTTCCCTTGAGAGGAGAACCGGTCTGAGCGGAGCCATCAAGGCCGGGTTCGACAACACTTTTTCACCTCTGGTAGGATACATTGACGCTGACCTGCAGACAACTCCTGAAGACTTTGATCTTCTGCTCCCTTATGCAGACGAATATCCTCTGGTGATGGGAATCCGCGCTAACCGCAAAGACTCCGCATGGAAAAACTTCCAGAGCAAATTTGCCAACGGATTCAGGAAAATGTTCACCCATGACGGAGCTACCGATACCGGATGCCCTCTGAAAATCCTCCAAACAGACTACGCCAAGAGAGTTCCTATGTTTACCGGTATGCATCGTTTCTTCCCGGCCCTTATCCAGCTCCAGGAAGGAGGCAAGATGATGCAGGTTCCTGTAAGGCATTTCCCGAGAGTGGCGGGAGTATCCAAATACAATGTCTGGAACAGGCTCATCGGCCCTATGAAAGACTGCTTCGCATACCGCTGGATGAAAAAGAGATACATCAACTACTCCTTCAAAGACAACAATTTGCAATAACACGCCCTAAGGGCGGTTTGACTATAACCAGATATGGAAAAGACATTGAGCCAATGGATAATCTTCGCGATAGGCTTTCTGGCGCAGGGGCTGTTCTCCGCCAGGATCCTGGTCCAGTGGATTATGTCTGAGAGGAAGAAGAAGGTTGTCTCACCTACCATATTCTGGGTACTGAGCCTGATGGCTTCTTACATGTTCTTCATTTATGGATGGCTCAGGGATGACTTTGCTATAATGTTCGGCCAGGTCATTTCCTATTACATCTATATGTGGAACTTGAAGGTCAAGGGAGTTTGGAGCATATCCAAAGACGGGCAGCCGGACGGCAGCAAAAACAACATCTGGTGGAAAGCTCCGCTTCTTACAATCCTGCTTGTAACTCCTGTTGTCGGCATAGGATATATCCTGACAGACCTGGACGGATTCAAGCAGCAGTTTTTCCGCAACAGCGACATACCTCTCTGGCTAGTGGTCTATGGCTCACTGGGCCAGATCATATTCACCCTCAGGTTCGTTTACCAGTTCTTCTACTCAAAGAAGAGAAATGAAAGCTACCTTCCTGCCGGCTTCTGGATCATCAGCCTCATAGGAAGCGCCGTGATAGTGTCTTACGCCATCATCAGGCTTGACCCGGTCCTCGGGCTCGGGCAGGCTACAGGTTTCATTTCCTACACCAGGAACCTGATGATCCTCCACAGGCAGAAGAAAAGAGAGGCTGAGGAAAACGCAAAGACTTCTCCGGAAGAACAACCCGTTAAAGAAGATTCATGATGAAAAGGAGAGCCGCCATATATATTTTCATATTCGCGATGCTTCTCCCTCTGATGGCATTGAGGGAGTTCACCCCCGCCAATGAGCTCAGATACCTTAACATTGTAGATGACGCCCTTTCCAACGGCAACTTCATCACTTTCTACGACCATGGTATGCCTTATGCGGACAAGCCGCCGCTTTATTTCTGGTTTGCCATGCTGCTGAAGAAGGTCTTCGGTTTCCACTCGATGTTTTTGCTGAGCTGCCTTCTGAGCCTTGTCCCTGCTTTTATAACCAGTTGGATCATGGACCGGTGGACAGAAAGCAAGCTGAAAGGTGAAGAAAGTGCGGCAGCCCTTCTGATGCTTCATTCAAGCGTAATGTTTCTGGCTTCCTCCATAGTCTTGAGGATGGATATGCTGATGTGCATGTTCATAGTTCTTGCCCTGTACACCTTCGGCAAGATGTACGCCAACAAGTCCGGAGCCAGGGACGCAAAGGAGGGAGTCACATCTCACGAGGCCAGACTGTTCAGAAGAGACAGGATACTTCTCCCGATATATGTTTTCCTTGCAATATTCTCAAAGGGAGCAGTAGGATTTCTGGCACCTGTCTTGTGCATAATTGTCTTCTGCCTCAGCGACAAGGAACTACGCATTGGACGGTATCTTGGATGGAGGTTCTGGGGCATACTGGTTGCCCTCTGCGCCATCTGGTGGACCGGAGTCTATTTTGAGGGCGGGAAAGACTACCTGAACAACCTCCTTTTCCACCAGACGGTTGACCGCGGAGTGAATTCCTTCCACCACAAGGCTCCATTCTGGTACTACCTGGCCGGATACTGGTGGATTGCCGCCGTATGGAGTGTCCTCTGCATAGCCCTGATAATCAAGGGATGGAGGAAAAGGATGCTGGGCGGAATCAGGATCCACCTTATGGTGGTGACTTCTCTGAGCATCCTTGTGATGCTTTCTCTGGTAAGCTCCAAAATCGCAATCTATCTGCTTCCGGCACTGCCGTTTTTCATCTACGGAGGAGCTCTCATGCTCCCTTATTTCAAGGATGACAAGCTGGTCAGGGGAATCGTTGCCGCAGTTGCCTGGATATTCATCGTCATAGGCATAGCCTCCATCTTCAAACGCCTGACCGTTCCGGAAAACCTTGCCGAAACACTTCCTAAGCTCTGGGCTCCATATTGGGTGATACTTCTTCCACTGGCTCTTGGAGGACTGCTAGCCCTGAAGATGCTCAAGAACAGGAATACCTGCTTTGCCATCTCCATAATTTCCGCATCTTTGTTTGTCACCATCTTCCTTGGCAGTTTATCAATGAATGAGATCAACAAGATGCTTGGGGCGAAAGAAGGATGTCTGGAGGCCTCACGCATCGCTGAGCAAAAGCAGAAACCACTGCTTTACTACAGTTTCAGCGCAGCCCCTAACATGGACTATTACTTCAAGCAGAACGGACAGCAGATAAAAGAGCTGGATTCGGCAGGCCTTTCTAACCTTGAAAACGGAATCCTGTTTTTCAAGGAGCGCAGGATAAAGAGAGATTCCACCCTCAGGCAAAGGCTTGAAGGGAAAGAATATACAAAATTAGGAGACAATATCTGCTATGCAGAGTTCTCCGCTGAGAAAGACAACCAGGAAGATAACAAAGAAGAACAATGAAAATACTTTTGACAGGAGCAGCAGGATTTATAGGTTCCCATACCGCAGTGGAACTGGTCAAAAGAGGCCATACCGTAGTGGGAATCGACAACATGAACTCCTACTATGACCCATCTTTGAAGAAGGCAAGACTTTCATACATAAGAAAACGCGCCAAACAACTCCAGTCTGGAGAAGAGAGTACGCCGGTCAGAAGCGCCGGGAAGTTTTCCTTCACACAAAAAGACATCGCGGACCTTCCTGCTATGGAAAAAGTCTTCCGTGAGGGCAGGTTCGACAAAGTCTGCAACCTTGCGGCCCAGGCAGGCGTAAGATATTCCTTCGAGAACCCTGCAAGCTACATCCACAGCAACCTCATAGGTTTCTTCAACATACTGGAACTCTGCACCAAGTACAAGGTAAAGCATCTTGTATATGCAAGTTCTTCAAGCGTCTATGGCAACAATGCAAAAGTTCCGTTTGAGGAGGGAGACCGCACGGACGACCCTCAGAGCCTATATGCCGCCACCAAGAAATCCAACGAGCTGATGGCCCATGTCTATACCCACCAGCGGAATCTCCCGACAACCGGCCTGAGGTTCTTCACCGTCTATGGCCCTTGGGGAAGACCGGACATGGCACCGTTCAAGTTCATGAAGAAAATCCTCAGCGATGAGCCTATAGACGTCTATAACAAAGGCAACCTCAGCCGAGACTTCAGCTACATAGATGACATCGTCAAAGGAATCGTTGCCGTCATCGAAGGCCCGGACAAGTCAAAACGCCCCGTTTACAACATCGGCAACAGCCATCCGGTACAACTTATGGATTTCATCGCGACAATTGAAAAAACAGCCCGAAAAAAGGCAAAAAAGGTGATGAAAGGAATGCAACCGGGAGATGTTTACACTACATTTGCATCCACTTCGGCTCTGGAAGAAGATTATGCCTTCCGCCCCGACACTCCACTTGAAAAAGGCATCGCCGAGTTCTACAACTGGTACAAAGTTTTTTACAAAATATAATGGAAAAAGAGACATTTGCACAGATGGAGATAAGCACAAAGGCTGCACTCCATAACTTCAAGTATTTCAGAAGCTACCTCAAGAAGGAGACCAAACTTCTGATCCTCATCAAAGCCAACTCATACGGACACGGCGCCGTTGACTTTGCAAAATTGATGGAAAAGGCCGGGGCAGACTACTTTGCAGTAGCTCATCCGATAGAGGGCATCGAGCTCCGCCAGGGCGGCATCAAGACCCCTATCATAGTCCTCACTACCGGAACCGACTACTACAAGGAAATCATAGAGAACGGACTGGAGCCTGGCATCCCCAACCTTTACTCGCTCAAGAAGTTCGACGCTGTAGTAAAGAAGATGGGTGTGGACGTTTATCCTGTGCACATCAAGCTTGATACCGGAATGCACCGCCTGGGCTTCATGGAGAAGGAACTTCCTGAACTCCTCAAGTTCCTCAAGGCCCACAAGGAGATCAAGGTCCAGAGCATCTACTCCCACCTTGCAGCTTCCGACGAGAAGAAATGGGACAAGTTCACCCTTGGCCAGATTGCCCTCTACGACAAGATGGCTCCGCAGATAGACCAGGCCATAGGCTACCACCCTATCCACCACATACTCAACTCAGCCGGAATCGAGAGATTCTCCAAGTACCAGAAAGATATGTGCAGGCTCGGCATCGGCATCTACGGTGTAAGCGCCGTAAACCAGAAGAACGTCATGCCTGTAGCAAGTCTCAAATGCCGCATCCTCCAGATAAAGGAGCTCACTCCGGAAGACGGCACCGTAGGTTACGGCCGCCACGGCAAGATAACCCGCCCTTCTAAGATAGCCACCCTGCCTCTCGGATATGCAGACGGCATCAACCGCCACTTCGGCAGAGGAGCCACCAAGTTCTGCGTAAACGGCAAACTCGTTCCTACCATCGGCAACATCTGCATGGACATGTGCATGATAGACGTGACAAACGTCAAGGACGTCAAGGTTGGAGACATCGTGACCATATTCGGTGACAAGCCAACCGCCATAGACCAGGCAAAGGTTCTGGACACCATCCCATACGAAGTCTATACCTCAATAGCAAAGCGCGTAAAAAGAGTGGTTGTAAAATAAGATGCAACGCAATTAAGCTGCAAAACAATATGCAACCGGCATAAAAAAACCTGCCTTAAAAAAGGGCAGGTTTTTTGTTTATGCTGAACTCTGTCAGAAATCAAACTTCATGGTCAGTGTAGAAGTATATACCTTCCCGTTCTCGTCCGTTATCTCAACCTTGATGTCATAATCCCCCGGAACATCCGGCAGCTCTTCAAAATACAGATAACCGATAACCCGACTCAAAGAATTACTCGCTCGATCCCAAAATGGTATCATCATAATGTCTCCGGGTTTTAACTTATTCAGATAGGATTCAACCGGATAGTAAGGAGCAAAACCTGAACCATACCCAAATTCAGGATAGGACCATAAACGACTAAAGTATTGTTCGCAATACTTTTTAAAGGCTAAAGAACGGGTCTCTTTGTTGTAATTATAAGCATGGGTATAAGAAGAACTTATATAAGGATGAAGGGAAAACGACATTAGCTTGACAATATCATTCAAAGAAGAGTTTTCAGCATGATTCGAATTAAAAGCACTTAAGGAAGTAATGCTTATCTTCGATATATCAGGGGTTATAACTCTGCAAAGTTCAAGACCAATTCCTGTAACTGTTTTATTGTAACCTAAGTCATTATATTTCTTGCTTAGATCTAAATATCTCTGTTTAATTGTTTTATCTTTGGAAAACTGATAAATATAATTATGTGCATCATCAGTTGTAAGCACAAGACACTGCAAGTCAATTTGGGACACTGATATGTCTCCGTAATTGACATAGCTCTCGACGAAGGATTTCATTTTTAATTTTGTTGGATGATCACAACTTTGCCCCATTATTAAAAAAAGAACAATGGATATGACAGATAAAAAACTTCTCATAATTTATTGGTTGAGATTATCGTAAGTGATTATTCTATAATGCCATTTATAATATAAGCCAATCAAATGTTCGCCACCTTGAGTTACTCCCTCCACACCCTCTCCTATTTTAAACAGTTTACTCTCATAGTAGCCATCCCATTGGAATGTTTCGCAATTTAGTTATTATTCTTAACTTGCAACGAGAAATAAGCATAACAACAAATGAAATCAGTTTATTATGGCTAGAACAAGACTTATATCTTTTCCAAGGCGAATCCTGACATGCCTCGTCTTTTCCCTGCTTCTGTTTGGAGCAACAAGACTGTCAGCTCAGGACAAGAGAGATTTTATACCTCAGCGATATTTCGAAGTTGGAGGAGAATATGCTTTCTGCCTCAGCAGCGACTGGAACGGAAAGGCTGGAGCCTATTTCATCATTGGCAAGCAGCGGTCAGCGAAAACCTCCATAGGAGTGGGGTTGGGATTTGATTATTATCGCGATAAAGATGGTGATGTCAAAGTTGGAATTGGAGATGCAACAGGCACCGTGCATGAGAAAACATTCAAAAAAGACAGATACAATGTTCCAGTTTTCGCTGATTTCAGATTCAACCTCTCTCAAGGCAAAGATCCATTTTATCTCAACTTGAGAGCAGGTGCCACATTGGGGTTCTCTGACAGCGATCTTGAAGATGGAGGCATAGTGGCCAGCGCAAGTATAGGAAAGGCTTTCAATGCCGGAGGCGTAACCATATCACCGTATGTACGAGCTGATGTAGGGACACTGTTCGCAGGAGGTGGTGCCGGAGCCTGGATAGAACCGCTGATTGCCCTTGGAGTAAACTTCAGGTTCTAAGCTGTTACAGATACATCTACAGCACAAAGATCTTTGTAAGCAAGGCGTTCAGGAGGGCTCCGTCTGTTGCGTTTCCGCCGTAGTTGCTCTTGGACTTGAGGTCCGTGTCTTTCATCAGCGATATGGCCCCCATCGTCTTCTGGAGAGGGAAGTTTCTCGCCGCCGTCTGGTACTCCCTCACTCTCTGAGTTCCGAAGACTCCGGCCCTCTGGCAGGCGGAGTAGAAGTCTCTTTCCCCGGCGCTAAGTTCCGCCTCAACCGTCAGAAGCTGGTTGAAGTAGAAAAACATTGCACCCAGAGTAGCCTGGATCGGGTATTTCTTGGAGTTGGAAGCAAACACCTCGGCGATTGAAAAGGCCCTCAGGATGTTCCTTTCCCCTATCGCCTTGCAGAGCTCGAACGGGTTGTAGTCTCTTGAAACGCCAATGTTGATTTCCACGTCCTTAACCCTGATGACGGTGCCGTCCGTGCCTTTTATGAGCTTGTCTATCTCCAGTGCTATCTTCCTCAGCGATACTCCCGCGCTCTGGGCCAGAAGCTGGGCTGCTTCGGGCTCAATGCTGTAGCCCTTTTCCTGAACATGGCTTATGATCCACTGCGGAACCTTCCACTCGTCCAGAGGGTAGGATTCCAGAACCTCGGCCTTGTCTTTGAGGCTCTTGTAGAAACCCGTGCGCTTGTCAAGATTCTTGCCGGTAAAACTCAGGACAAGGATTGTATCCGGAGCCGGGACTTTCAGGTAATATTCAAAAGGCTGGAGGGAAGAAAGCTGCTGAGCCTCCTTGACTATGATCAGCTGGTACGGGCTGGCCACTGGATACCTTCTGCAAAGGCAGACAATCTGTCCGGCATCGGTCTCGTTTCCGTAGACTATGCTCAGGTTGAAGTCTTTCTGGCTCTCGTCCAGAACAGTAGAATTAAGAGCATCGATGATTACATCAGAATAATACGGCTCCTCGCCGGCAAGAACATATATGCCCGCAAACTTCTTCGCCCGGATATTGTCCATTATCTGCTGGAACTTCCTTACACTGCCTTCCTTATCTACCTTCTGTGCCATAAAAAGTCTATCTTCAAGCCAACTCAAAAATACAAGGTTATGGCAAATAATCCAAATATTAATTAAGCGTTTTTCATAAAAGCCTTAGTAACAGTACTTTGACAATATGAAGGGTGCCGTTTCACCATACCCTTCAAACTCTCTTCTAACTCAGTGTCAGTCATTTACAAAAAACGCCCCAGAAATGAAATCTATTGCTATCTTTGTACTGCATTGGTTTCTGGCCTATGGAAGAGATTTTTGACCCGCTGAGGAGAAAGAGAGTGGCGCTCACCCCGGAAGAGAATGTCCGCCAACAGTTTATCCGCTATCTCAACGAGAAGCGGGGCTGGCCGCTGCACATGATGATGAGTGAGACTGAGATAAGCCTCGGCGATGTCAGGCTCAGGTGCGATGTCGTATGCTATACCAAGAACAAAAAGGCCAATAGCAAGGCTGGAGCTTTCGTTCCAAAGATGATAGTCGAGTGCAAGAGGCCATCGGTAAAGATAACTTCCAAGACATTTGAGCAGATCTGGCACTACGCTCTTATCCTGAAAGTTGAGTATATTGCAGTCACAAACGGGAAGCAGACCTTTGCCTGCCGGTATGACCAGGAGAGAAAGCAGTATGTCTTCATAACGGACATACCGGCATACGACACGGGCGCAGCGGCGCAGAAAGACACCCGCCTGGACGGAAAGCAGCCCGACACGGGCGAGGTGGAGCAGAAAGATACCCACCTGGACGGAAAGCAGCCAGACACGGGCGAGGTGGCACAGAAAGACACTCACCTGGACGGAAAGCAGCCAGACACGGGCGTAGTAAAGTAGAGATTGAGAAATGAACAGCGGAAACGACATATTTCTTAAGGACAAGATATTCAAGATAATATCCCAGACGGCGAAGGAGCACGGCGTAAGAGCTTTTGTCATTGGAGGCTTTGTAAGGGACTGCTTCCTCCAGAGGCCTCGCAACGACATAGACGTGGTGGTGGAAGGCAGCGGCATCGAGATAGCCAGTGCTGTTGGAGAGAAAATCCACAGCAAGGTATCCGTATTCAGGAACTTCGGAACAGCAATGTTCAAATGGAACGGCATAGAAATAGAGTTTGTAGGGGCACGGAAAGAGTCTTACAACCGCAACTCCAGAAAGCCGATAGTTGAAGACGGAACCCTGGAAGACGACCAGAAAAGAAGAGACTTTACGGTGAACGCCCTGGCTTTCTCCCTCCAGGAAGAAGACTACGGAAATCTGGTGGATCCGTTCGGCGGAGTGGCAGACCTCCAGAAAGGCCTGCTGAGAACACCTCTTGATCCGGACATCACCTACTCCGACGACCCTTTGAGGATGATACGCGCCATAAGGTTTGCAACCCAGCTCAACTTCACCATAGTGCCTGAATCTCTGGATAGCATAAAAAGGAACCGCAAAAGGCTGGAGATTCTCAGCCGTGAGAGAATCGCTGAGGAAATGCACAAGATACTGATGGCGGAAAAGCCTTCGATAGGGCTCAACCTTCTTCAGCAGACAGGCCTCATGGAAGAGTTCCTGCCACAGCTGTCTGCACTCCAAGGAGTTGAAACTCTCGAAGGTAGAGGCCACAAGGAAAATTTTGCGCACACCCTCCAGGTGGTGGACAACATAACCCCTCACACAGACAACCTCTGGCTCAGGTGGGCAGCCCTGCTCCACGACATAGGAAAACCTGCAACCAAAAAATACGAACCGGGAACAGGATGGACATTCCACGGGCACGAGATAGTAGGAGCCAAAATGGTCCCGGGTATCTTCAAACAGCTGAAGATGCCGCTGAACGAGAAGATGAAATATGTTCAGAAACTCGTGGGACTGCATCTGAGGCCTATAGCCCTTGTGGAAGACATCGTCACGGACTCTGCGGTGAGAAGGCTTCTGTTTGATGCCGGAGACGACATAGACGACCTTATGACCCTCTGCGAAGCAGACATAACCTCAAAGAACGAGGCAAAGGTCAGGCGCATCAAGGCCAACTTCCAGAACGTGAGGCAGAAACTTGTAGAAGTGGAAGCCAAAGACGCAATCCGCAACTTCAAGAATCCGATTACAGGAGAACTTGTGATGGAGTATTACGGACTGAAGCCGTCAAAGGAGATAGGATTGATCAAGGAGTTCGTCAAGGAATCCATACTGGACGGCAAGATTGAGAACAACTTTGACCAGGCCTTTGAGCTTATGAAACAGAAGGGAGCCGAACTCGGTCTGACTCACAAAGAAGACTGAAACATAAAAACAAAGCGATATGAAAAGGATCATTTTATTCGTTGCGGCAGCCACTCTGACTTTATCCTCAGCGATGGCTCAGGACACAACTTCCACCCAAGCCCGGAAACCTCAGCAGGAGCACCGCCAGATGCCAAAGAGACTGTCTCCGCAGGAAAGGGCTACCATGCAGACAGACCGGCTCAAGGACACTCTCCAGCTCACGGAAGACCAGTACAAGAAAGTCTATAAGGCTATCCTCAACCGGGAAAAGGAAGTTGATAACATGATGCCTCAGGGAAGAGGTGGCGGGATGAGACCTGGCGGAATGGGCGGCGGAATGAGAGGCGGAGCACCTCAGGTATCCAGAGTAAGCACCGGAATGAACAGCGTCCAGGAACAGATGAAGGCTTCCAGGGAAAGATGCGACAAGAAGATCAAGAAAGTTCTTTCCGAAGAACAGTATGCAACATATCAAGAATACGAGGCCAAGAGGCTGAAACAGCAGCAGGAGATGATGCAGAGAATGAGAAACAGAAACCGCCAGGGCGGACAAAGACCTGGTGAACAGAGGCCTGCAGGACAAAGGCCTGCTCAGCAGAATTAAAGGGAAATGAAAACACTGACAGCTATAATGGCAATGGCCGTGATGATTCTCGGTTGCGGAGTTGAATCCGCCGCCCAGAAGACCGATACGGACAAAGCAGCCAGAAAAGTCCACTATTCCGGGACTTTTCCAAAGAACACATCTTACATCGTGATCTCCAAGAAGGAGTACAAGCTCTATGTCTATGCAAAGGTCAAGGGAGAGAAAACCCTCATCGCCGAGTACCCTGTGTGCGTTGGAAAGAACCCCGGCAACAAGCAGAAAAAAGGCGATATGAGAACTCCGGAATCAGCTCCGGACAAGCCGTTCAAGATTTCCCAGATCCAGCCCTCCGGATACTGGAAGCACGACTTCGGAGACGGCAGGGGCAGCATACTCTCATACGGCAAATGGTTCCTAAGGCTCAACACCTACAAGTGGAGCGGCATCGGCATCCACGGCAGCACCAACAACGAAGAAAGCGTACCCGGAAGGGGCAGTGAGGGCTGCATACGCCTCCGCGATGAGGACATCATCCACCTGAAGGAAAACTATGCCTGGGTAGGTATGCCGGTAACCATCCTCCCCGACTAGCGCACTTTGACGGGGAATTTGCAGAAGATTGCTTTTTTAGATATCTTTGAACATACGAAACACAGTTTCTGAAACGAGTATAAATACATATTCTGAGACATGGCAGACAATAAAGACATCAGCAGAAGAAAGGCTCTGAAAATTTTCGGGCTCGGAGCGGCAGCACTGGCAGCAAGCACCGTTTCATTCAAGAACAATCCGTTTCTGGAAAACCTCCAGGCAAAGGCTCTTGAAGGACAAATAACCCCGGTTGACAAGAGGAAGAACCCCAAGAACGGAGACCTTGTTTCCATGATAGGCTTCGGCTGCATGAGATTCCCTACCAACGGGCCGGGAAGAAACGCTCCTGTAGATGAAGCCAAGGTTCAGGAACTGGTGGACTACGCCTACGCCCACGGTATCAACTACTACGATACCGCTTACGTCTATCACGGAGGAAAGAGCGAGGGAATCATAGGCCGCGCCCTCAAGAAATACCCGAGAAACTCCTATTTCCTGGCAGACAAGATGCCCGGCTATATTGTAAGGCAGAAAGAAGATATAGCCAGAATCTTTGAGGAGCAGCTCCAAAGATGCGGAGTGGATTACATAGACTACTATCTTCTGCACTCCATATCCGACATAAAGTCCTATGACAAGGTGTATGAGGAAATGGGCGGCTACGCGTACCTGGCAGAACAGAAGAAGAAAGGCAGAATCAAGAACCTCGGATTCTCCTTCCACTCTGACCGTAAATGCTGGGAGCATATCATAGACCTGCATCCTTGGGACTTTGTCCAGATCCAGCTCAACTACATAGACTGGAAGGAAGACGGCGAATACCTCTATGAATCCCTGGCCAAGAGAAACATACCTGCCGTCATCATGGAGCCTCTGCTGGGAGGAAGGCTCGCCAACCTTTCCGAGAGCGCCAACAAGATCCTCAAAGACCTCAACCCGGACAAGAGCATCGCTTCCTGGGCATTCAGGTATCTGGGTTCACTTCCAGGAGTGATGGTATCGCTGAGCGGAATGACATACATGGAGCACCTGGTGGACAACGTAAAGACTTTCACCAACTTCAAGCCTCTGACACTTCAGGAGCAGACAACTCTCCAGAAAGCCATCCTGGAATACCAGAGCTACAAGAGGATCAACTGCACCGCCTGCCGCTACTGCATGCCGTGCCCGTTTGAAGTTGAGATACCTTCCGTTTTTGCAACCTACAACAAGATTGTCATGGACGGAAATGTTCCTAACAAAGAGACCCAGAGCGCAGAGGAATATGCCAAGAAGAAAGCTGCCTTCGCAGAAGCATTCCGCAAGGAGTTCTCTACCGGCGGCGGCCCTGACCAGTGCGCAAGTTGCCAGGAGTGCCTTAGCAAATGCCCTCAGCATCTGCCGATTCCGGAACTGATGGAAAGAATCGTCAAGGATTTCTAATAGTTGGTCTAACAGGAGCCAACTTGCCACAATTTAGAACTTCAAAAAATGGTAAAACAGAGTTTTGCAGTCAAGAACATGATGTGCGCCATGTGCGTGGCTCACGTAAGGAAGGCGATAGAGGGCCTTGAAGGAATCAAGGACGTGAATGTGAACCTTGCGTCCAACAGCGCGCTGATAGAATATGACGAAAGCAAGATTACCCCTGCCAAGATCAAGGAAGCCGTTGTAGCTGCCGGATACGATATGGACACAACCCCGCTGAGCGCGGCATCTGACAGTTCGGAAGACGAAAAAAAAAATTCCGGAAGCTTCTTGAAAAAACTGTTTGGGCGATAGTTGTTGCCGTACCGGTTGTAATCATCGGGATGTCCTCCATGAGACATTCCGGTGGTTTCTTTTTGCCTGACAAGACTGCAAACCTGGTAATGTGGGCTCTGGCCACGATCTCCATAGTTTTCTTTGGAAGAGACTTTTACGTAAATGCCTGGAAGCAGGCACGGCACGGCCACGCAAACATGGACACGCTCATTGCCCTTTCTACCGGAGTGGCTTATCTTTTCAGCGTGTTCAACACCCTTTTCCCGTCTGTATGGACCAGCCGCGGCCTGGAAAGCCATGTCTATTTTGAATCCGTTTGCGTGATAATTGCCTTCATCCTTCTTGGAAGGCTTCTGGAAGAAAGGGCAAAATATTCTACTTCCTCAGCGATAAAGAAGCTCGCCGGGCTCCAGCCAAAGAAGGTCACCATCCTCAAACGCTCGGACGCTGTTGAAATCAGGATTGAGGATGTTGTGGTCGGCGATATAGTTCTGGTAAAGCCCGGAGAGAGCATACCGGTGGATGGGACCGTTCTGGATGGAGATTCCTTCGTGGACGAAAGCTCCCTTACCGGTGAAAGCATCCCGGTGGAGAAAACATCCGGCAGCAAAGTCTTTTCCGGGACCGTCAACCAGACGGGCAGCTTTACATTCAAGGCTGAAAGAATCGGTGAAGAAACATCCCTGGCTCAAATCATACGGCTTGTAAGAGAGGCTCAGGGAAGCCGGGCCCCTTCTCAGAAGCTTGCAGACAAGATTGCGTCAGTGTTTGTTCCGGCTGTCATGTGCATAGCAGCAATTGCGTTCATAGTCTGGAATGTATGCGGGATGGCGACAGGCAACAACCTGATAGCCTACTCGCTGCTGGCTCTGGTGACAGTGCTGGTCATAGCCTGCCCTTGCGCCCTGGGGCTTGCAACCCCTACCGCCATTATGGTGGGCATAGGCAAAGGAGCACAGAACGGCATCCTGGTAAAAGACGCAGAGGCTATGGAGAATGCCCGAAAGATTAATGTTGTGGCCCTTGACAAGACCGGAACCATTACAACTGGGCATCCTGAGGTAACAGACGAGTTCTGGTTTGAGGAAACTGGGAGCGGTAAAGACTACAGAGCCTTCCTCAAAGGCATATTCGCCTCAATGGAGGCTACATCCTCTCACCCTTTAGCCCAAGCAATTGCCGGGTACTACAGGCAAAACGGAGTGGTTCCAAAGAACAAGCTCCAGATAAAAGACATCCCGGGGATGGGCATCTTATGCCTGCCACAGCCTGTGGGAGCGCAACAGATGAATGACACTGGCTTCTTTGCCGGCAACGCATCGCTGATGAAAAAAGAAGGTATCCTGGTGCCTGAAGCCGCCGCAAAAGAGGCAAAAGAGCTTGAGCAACAGGCAAAGACAGTTGTATTCTTTGCCGCCAAGGACTTCAGCGATACCGCAAACGGAAAAGTCCTGGCAATAGTTGCTGTGGCTGACAAGGTAAAGGAGAGTTCCCGTCAGGCTGTCGGGGAGCTGAAAGAGATGGGAATAGAGGTCGTGATGCTTTCCGGAGACAATCTCCAAACAGCCAAGGCCATCGCTGAGGAATGTGGCATAGAAAAAGTTGAAGCCGCCATGCTCCCTCAAGACAAGGAGATTTTCATCAGGAATCTTCAAAGCAAAGGCAAAGTTGTAGCTATGGCCGGAGATGGTATCAACGATTCAGCAGCCCTTGCCAGGGCAGATGTAAGCATCGCGATGGGAAGCGGAAGTGATATAGCCATGGATGCCGCTAAAATCACGATTATGGGCTCGGATTTAAAGAAAATCCCCCAGGCGGTAAGATTGTCCAGGCAGACGGTCAAAACCATCAGGATGAACCTGTTTTGGGCATTTATCTATAACATTATCGCGATACCGGTTGCCGCAGGAGTGCTTTATCCCATAAACGGTTTCCTTCTCAACCCTATGATTGCCGGAGCGGCTATGGCAGCCTCAAGCGTATGCGTGGTCTCAAATTCTCTGTTGTTGAATTTCAGAAAAATATAACCTGCAAGCATTCAGCTACTTGATGGTTTTGATGTTGGTGACATCTACAGGGAACTGGTAAACTTTGCCGTTGATAGGAAGGTTAACAAGAATCTGCCTTACACTTGGACTGTACTTGGCGTATGCAAACCCTGTAATGGATGTATTAGGCTGGATCTTGTAGTTGCGCAGATAGCCGATGTTGTTGTTTACAACCTTGGCGTGAGCCTCGTTGAACATTCCTGAGATAAGCATGCTGGAAACAACCGCAGACTGGCGGATGAGGAAAGCCGACATATCCTGTGCCAGGTCTCTCCCGAAGGTGCGGTGATGGCGGCGGTTCTGGCGATAGAACGTTTCATCAGAGATAGCCTCCAGAGTTATTGCGGTGGCAAATGTGGCAGCCTGGATGCCGAACTGAGCCCAGCCCTGCCGGCTGTTCATGCGCTTCTGGAAGTCATTCTTGGAGAACAGTTTCAGGTTGCCGCCCGGAGTTGCCATGGAAGTGTTGTCAAACGAGTAGTAGGCTTCTTCTGGGGAATTGTTCTGTATGAATACCTGCAATACATAATACTTGCCGTAGTAATGCTGGTAAGCTACATCTATTGATACGTACAAGCCGTTGATGGCATAGGCGCGTATGGTCTGCCCCTCTTTGGTCCTGTAGGATTTGAGGTCTGAAGTGGTGACGTCTTTCCATACAGGCTCTTTTGTGGTGGTGTCATAATCTACCGAGTAACCGCTGCCGCTTTGGGTGTAAGTATCGGTCACAAGCTCACCGTCTTTATATTCCCACTGCTTGCAGGTCTTGCCGTCCTCCTCGAACACGGTCTTCACACCGTCCAGGACACCCATCTTGTAGTATTCATGCTGCTTCATCAGACCGCTCTCGTAATACTCGGTGAATTCTCCGTCGTTCTTGCCGCCTTTGAAGAACTGTTTGATCCAGACCTTTCCGTTTGGATGATAGGCTATGAACGCTCCTTCAAAAACCGTGTTGGCATCATCCGAAGCGTCAATGCTGGAAACCGTTCCGCTGGCCCTCAGAGAGTTGTCCTTTGAGTAATAGTCGTTGAAGGAGTTGTTGCTTTCCACTACGCGGTAGTAGTCCGCACTGTCTCTGTCCATCACTCCATAAGAGTTGGAATCGTAGTAATAGATGCCGGCACAGGACACTCTTTCCTGCGATGCGGAAGGATCAGCAGGTTTTGTAACAACTTTCTGGGCAAAAGCAAACAAGCTGGACAAAACCATCGCTGAGAAAAGAAACAACCTCTTCATGATCTTTTTCTATTTAATAACAGGTTCAGACTATGAAGATACAAAAATTATGCTAAATGAGTTCCGGGCTAAACCGGCCTTTCTTCAAGCCAGCCGCCGTATGTGATAGGATCCCTGAACTGGCTCTCCACTTTTACCACAGCGGAACCGTCGTGATAAACGGCTATCTTGAAATAGAGCACCTCGGTGCTGACCTTGTTCCTCACCGTAAATTCGAGCAGAGCGTAATACTTCTTGTACGGAGGCCTGACAGTAACTTTAGGAGTGATGGAAACATTTTCAGCATTGAGAGCCACGGCGTCTTTCTTGGAAAAAGAGTATCTCAACTCTCCAATGTAAGGAAGCCGGCAACTGAGGATATCGTCCTTGATTGAAATCGTGCAGGACCCTTCAGCACTTGTCACAGGATTCTTCTCAGGCTTTATCTTCTCGATGTCGATATAGAAATCATTGTTCTCTATGGAATTGAGGACGATCTCACTTGCTTCTGCAGGAACTGAAGAACCGGAACCGCCGCACCCGGAAAGGCAGACTGCAGCCATAGCCACCGCTGCAAACATACCTGCAGCAAAAAACAATCTTTTCATATTCTGTTTTTATTTGAGTTGTCAGAAACTGTTTTTCGGAGTAAATTGGTACCGGGTAAGGGCCCCTCCAGCGTTCACAACATAAAAAACCTGGTTGGTTTCCGGACTCCTCAGCCCTCCTTTCTCAGCGATGTAAGGGCCTACTTTGATGAAATCAAAATTGGATATGTTTATCGCTGAGGAAATTTCATCCCTGCCTGAATACCACGCTGTCTTAAGATGCGGGAAATTCTTTCTGATGTAAGAGGCCAGGACATCTACCTGCTCCGGTGCCTGGTCCCCGCCCATAAAGCATACGCAAGTGATTCCGGAAGAGTATTTGTCTATCAGAAGGGAAAGGAAATTCTCGTCCAGAGGTACACCTTCGTCTCTCCAGAGCCAAGGACTGTGGCAGCCCACGCAGTGGACCGGACATCCGGAAATGTTCAGGGCTAGAGTTATCTGGTCCGGAATCTCCTGACAGACAATATCAAAATTATAACACTTGATCACTTGACTAAAAAAATAAAGGCCGCCCTTTGGGACAGCCTTTGAATTTAAACCTCCACGTGCGCCCTCTCTTCTTTTACGGCCTTTTCCGCCTGGGCGGTTTCTTCCATGTTGCGGACATCTTCCATGGTAAGGGCTGTAGCTATCTCGCCATGGTCTGTGGCGTAATACCTGCGTGCGGCTTCCTTCTGCCTTGCGGCGGAGAAGTTGCTTACCCTCTTCATGTAACCGATGATACGTGTCATGTAGTCCACGTTGGTGCTGTGGCAGTGAGGGCACTCCTTCAGGTAACGCTTGTCTATGTGGCCGCAGTCGTTGCAGATGGTGTTAGGGATGTTGAAAGTAAAGTAGTTGCAACCCTCTTTTGCAGCAACTCTCAGAAGCTGGCGGTACTGGGCCTGTGACAAATGCTCCTCCAGGTTCATGTGAAGGGCGCTTCCTCCGGTAAGGTGCTCGATGTATTTCTGCCCGTGAAGCTTGAACTTGTCAACGATGTTGAGAGTCTTGTCTTCAACGATGTAGAAGTAGCTGTTGTAGCAGTCCCTAGGCACGAAGTAACCGTCTTCCTTGTCCCACTTGGCGTGCTTTACGCCAACATTCTCTGCAGGAATCATCTCGCAGTTGAACATGGTGTCCTTGGTGCGGTACTTCTTGTTGTACTTCTCCACCAGCCCCAGAACCTCCTGAACATAATGAGCGTAGCCAGGATTGTCGTCTATCTTGTAGCCGAGGAACTCTGCAGCCTCAACCAGACCGTTGATGCCCACTGTCAGGTACTGCCTTCCGATGTTGATGTAACCGGCATCGAACAACGGGAGCATTCCCTTTGCCTGAAGATCCTTGAGGTTTTCGTTGTAGGCGAGCTGAACCTTGTGGACAAGGTCAATTACCTCACCCAGGAACTCCATATAGTCCATCTTGTGCTTTACAGCATACTGGATGCAACGGTTGAGGTTGATGGTGAGCACGCTCTTTGAACCTGTGGAGACACCACCGGCGCCAAGAGTGTAGCTGAAGCCGTTGTCCTGGATCTCGTTCCTGAGGCGGCAGCAGCTTGAAAGCGAGTCTGCATTATCAGACAGGTAAGTGAAGAAAGAGTGTCCCTCAGCATACATCTGGGCAGTAAAATCTCCCCATTCCTTGTCCTTTACGTCCCCGTTCTCTGAAAGCAGAGCCATCGTCTCGACAGGGAAGGTGAGCGGAGTCTTCAGCCTCTCAGCGTTGAACCACTTCATGAACAGCTTCTGCAACCAGCTCAGACTCTCCCAGTGAGGAGCGCTTCCGTCAGGGAAGCGGAACTCGCCGAACAGGCTCTCAAAATAGTATCTGTCATAGTAAGCCACATTCCAGAACACTGCCTGGAAGTTTCTGGCTCCGGTCGGCTGGTTGATGGAATATACAACCTGCTCAAAGCAGTCTGTAATTACCTTGGTTATGCTTCTCTTCTTGATGGAAAGGTCAACGATCTCATCCCCTCTCTTGTAATAGTCTTCTCCGTACTCCTTCTGGAGGAAATAGTTCATGTACATCAAAAACTCAGGAGTTGCGCAGGCGCCGCTCAGCATTGAAGACACTATGAACACCAGGTTTACGAACCCGCCGCAGAAACTCTTGAGGTTGGTCGGCTTTGTGGAATTGCCGCCTATGCTGAGAGTACCGTTGAGCAGCCAAGGGTACATCGTGATACTTGCACAATAGTTGGCAAGGGATGTCTCGTCATTCTTGTAAATGAAGTGCTGTGAAAGAAGCTTGATGTATTTGTCAGCAAAATCCTTCCCGTACATATCCTTCAGGCGGTCTGTCAGAAGCCTCCTGTTCAGACGGATGAAGCCGGCCTTTGGAATCTCACCGATAAGGGTGGCTATATTCTTGTGCTCAACGTTTGCGTTGGCGTCGTACTTGCTTCCGGTTGCGGCGTTGTCTGCCTTACAGTATTCTGTCAGGAACTTCAGTCTTTCCAGGGTATCACGGTCTTCCATGTGCCTCTGTCGGTAGAGCATGTAGTTCTTGGCGATCTGGTAATATTTTTCCTTCATCAGGGCAACTTCCACCTGGTTCTGGATCTCCTCAACTGTCATTCCGTCCCGGATTGCCACATGAGACAGTATGATTGTTAGATCCTCATCGGAAGCATATCCCCCTGTCGCGAGGAAAGCCTTTCTAATTGCGTTCTTAATCTTCTCTATTGAAAACACTTCTTGTTTTCCATCCCTCTTTACAATAGAAATCTGTTTGGCTGACATAAATCAAGTTGTTTAATATCTTAAATATAAATTCAGGTTTGGTAGTTAACAAAACGTCAAGCTCGGGGGCTATAGCGCTACACAAATGTAAGAATAAAAAATCCGGCGAACCAAACAACCAAACAAAGAAATTAACAAGTTGTAAACAATATGCACAACCTTCAAATTGACAGCATTTTAAGCGGAGAAAAACTTTTTTCCATCCAAGTGTAACAACGTAACAAAAAATATACTATATTCGCACTCCCAACAAACCTCCAGGAGAGATGGCTGAGTGGTCGAAAGCGCCCGTTTGGAGGGCGGGTTGGCGGGTAACCGTCACTAGGGTTCGAATCCCTATCTCTCCGCAATCACAGCTGAGTTTCAATGATTTGAGACATCAACGCACGGATTAACGCACACTTTTGGTGTGCGTTTTCTTTTTGGGGAATCTTATACCTCTATTAAAGTCATGCCTTGTTTTTATTTTTTTCTTTACCTTTGAACTGATATCTAAAGGTATCATAACATAAAGCGAAAGCGTTTTCGTTTGTCCCTTTTACAGAAATGTGGAAGTTTCAGAAGACAGAAGGGCTACGAGGATTCCTTGCGCTCGTGCATAGTCATGTCGTGTCGTCTTATCTCAGACGATACTCCATAACAGCCGAGTGTGAAGTATCAGTAGTTTATCTCTGTCAAGGTTCTTCCACAACCTCTGTAAGGGTAAATGAAATTGGCTTCACACTTTTTTATTTACAACCTTATTTTTAGCACAACAATGTTTTCACAAGACTGGTTCTGGATGTATGTAGTTGGCATTGCAATGGTTAAAGCGAATATCTTTAACGCCCAACGCTATGAGAATAATGCCTTTGTGTATTATTCGAATATTGTGTTATACGTAGCTCTGATCGTGTTTGTTTTCTTGGTTTGTTTCCTAACCCCAAAATGGTGGTGGGGATTGGTAATGTACATGTGTGGATGGGCGGCCCAGAGTGTCCATGTCATGATTAGAAATCATATTCGTGTAATGACGGCAATACATGGATCCCCCGCAGGGAATGTTATTGTACGAAGCATTGAAATAATCGCGGCACCAGTTTTGACGATTTTGGCTTATCTTTTCTTCTTCAACCGCTAATCAACAGCAAGTTATGTATATGTATTATTGGCTCTTTTTTTACATACCGGCATTAGCAATAGCCGTCAATCTCCCGGCATTAACAAACAAGGTCTTTCATGATGACAATCTCGACATCCTCAAGCAATACTATACTTATACGGACTTTGAAACTTTTAAAATCCATACCATCGGTTTCTATCGAGGACAGCTAGAGAATTCGCTGGGACTCTACTATTCGCTAGCAATGATTGTCTTAGTCATCCTTGCATTTTTCTTTGCAAATCATTGGTGGGTAGCGTTGATTGCTTTAGTTTCTGGAACTCTTCTGCGTGGTATAAGAGCTATTTTCGGGAAACTACATTATGGTTCTCTTCTTTATTTCATCGAGCTCATAATCGAACCGATCTTACTGTTCTTTGCCTATTACTTCTTGATATCAGCACACAACCGCTATCTCTAGTATTTCAATATCGGCCTCGCATAAAATTCTTTCAATAATGCCAGATTGACATGAATTGTCAAAACATGGGGATACCTTTGTACTATGCACTGTGTAAGTATATTGTAATTAGTATATAATGGAAAACAAGCAAAGAGTATATAGGAAACTGATTTGGCGAGAAAGACCAAAGGATTTATTGAAAGACTTCAAAAAGATAATTGAAGTAATTGTCAAAAGATATGACTATTATATGCTAGAGGGTGTCTCACAAGCACTGGAGCAGATGAGCCTTGATGAGTTCAGAACATTGGTTGAGAGGCTTAATATCACGGCAAAGGATATGCGTGATCTTGTTTTAAACAGATATCCAAGGTCGTGCTCAGACCTCTCTGTCTTAGAATCAATCTCTGATACTCTTACCCTTCAGATGGCTCTTCAGGACTACAGAAGAATAGCTATAAAATGGGCGAAAAGAAGAAGACTGCGGAGTGTTATTACCCTGGAAGAAATGCCAGACAAAAGGCTGCTCTCCTTTAAAGAAGGTGGCTTTTCCCCTACTTCGCTGGCATATAGTTTAAACTCTGGGTTTTTAGACGGAACTAAAGACTGGACCTGGAACGAGAATAAATTAAAAGGATTTCCTGAATTATGAAAGAGTCACTTAAGAGCAAGCTTCCAATAATTATCCTACTCCTGGTATATTTGGCCTTTGTTATCGTTGACCTAGGCCTAGGAACCTTTGAACCCAGGCACCTATACCTTTTTCCTCTGGCTCTGATATGCTTCTTCCTGCCGATAATTGTGGGGATTATTCTCCTGATTGCCCTGATTATCAGCCTTTGGATGAATGAAAATCTGACGTGGACAATGATAAGTGCATCGATCATATTAGCCGGAGTTCTGGCTGCCATGAGAGTATTATGACATCGATACTATTTCGTACTCTGGATTTGTACAAGTTATTTTCATTATTGCAAAAGCACAGAGTGATGACAAGATTCTGTTTAATACGTGAATATCTTTATGTATCTTTGTATAATGAGAGGGAATTAGTAGAGAATAAGATCTGTTTCATTTAATTACTGTATAAAAGTGATTATTCAGGTCGTATAAACACAGTGCTATGTTGAATTATATTTTAGGCATATTTCTATTATTAGTTCTTTGGGGCTTCGTTTCCTCTATTGTAGAAAAAATCAAGAATTCGAGAGAAGACCGTGCTATTAAGAAGGCTCATATAAAAGAGGTCATTGAGAATAAAACCCAAGATATTATAAAGAAAATTGACCCCCAGATAAACAGTTCTAGAGAATCTTTCTTTGCATTTCGAGAAATGGCCAACAAAAGACTACCTGATTTAGAATATCATATGATCAATAACATGCGTCAGAAAAAATATGAACTCTTTGTTATCTCAAATAAAAAATTGAACACAAAAATGAAGAGATAGTCATGTCGTTAGAAAAAAAAATTCAAGAACTTAAACAGAAAAATCTTGAAGAACTGAACAAAAGAGAGCAAGAACTGAATAATCTTCAGACTCGGGTGAACGAGATGTTAGTGCAGGCAAAAAAAGACTTTCTAGCTGAGTCTCAGCGCATTGATGAACATATAGCCAGCGAAGAAGAACGGATCCTTATGTATAAAACCCGAACTGAACAAGAAATTGAAAGAGAAAGGGAAAGAGCGGAGAGCCGTATAGATAGTCATATTTCTGATGTTCTTGAGTACTTTGAGGAAATGACTAACTTTGGCAAAGACCCGAAAATCATTGATGCATATATCAATGCTTGTTACGCATTGGATGATAAACTAGCAAAGTATTTCATTAACAAACCCCATCCTGCTCCCACGACAGCCGAAACAATTCGTGTCTATAAAAAAGAAAATATCGGATATTTGCAAAGGATTAAAGATCTTGAATATCAACTTTCCGAGTTATGGGCGAAAGACACGGATTCTTCAGAGAAGGAGGCTTTTGAATATTTTGATGATGATGAAGAACGAATTAGTTATTTTCTTTCAGCATCAGACTATAAAAACTTATCAGAATACGAACGGAATCAAAAAGCTCTCGACAACTATCTTAAGAGAAGTCACACCAAAGCTCATATTGGAAAAATGTATGAACGCTTCATTGGTTATTTGTATGAAAGTCGAGGATATGATGTTCAGTATCGTGGAATTGAGATGGGCTTGAAAGATGGCGGAATCGATTTGATTTGCAGAAAGAATGGCGAGGTTTTATTGATTCAATGCAAGAATTGGAAACTGGACTCTACTATTTACGAGAAACATATCTGCCAGCTGTATGGTGCTTCAAAATTTTATGATAAAGACCGGCTTCAGGAAGAATACACCCCTAGCTTATTTACAGACATTGATTGGGGGGCAGTTAAACCTGTCTTTGTAGCAACGACAAAACTTGATGAACATGCCGAAGAAGTTGCACTTACATTAGGTGTCGAAGTCCAAAATATTTCCTTTGACAAAAAATACCCTATCATAAAATGCAATATTAATAATGGGGCAAAAATCTATCATCTCCCTATAGATCAGATGTACGATCATACCAAAATCTGCCACCCCGGAGAGTGCTATGTGAGCACGGTCAAGGAAGCTGAAGCACTTGGTTTCCGACGTGCTTATCGCTGGAAAGGAAATTCAGTATAAAGAGAGAACAATCTAAAACTTGGCTAAAGACATGTTCAAACCCTGTTTGTCCAACTGTTTTTGAGGGTGATGAGGTACAAGAGGGGTCGGGTGATTATTTAAGAACAAATTAAGGGGGGGCTGTTTGCACCGGTTTCCAGTTGATTCTAATTGTATTATATTTCCTGTTAATCAGGATTGTATTTTGTTTCCTGATGTCTGGAATGCATTCAGCTTCCCGTCAATCAGGATAGTATTTGATTGTACGCCTCTCGAGGTACTCGTCCTTTGATACCTCAACTTGCTCTTCTCCGTATTCACGGCTTTCTTCTTCCCAGGTCACGTTCCTTTCCAGCCAGTTGCCCCTCTCGTCATACTGGAGGTATTCGTAGGTAACTGTACCTTTGATCACGAAAGATTCAGCCGCACTGTCATAAACTGCTTTTTTAGGATAGACGTTGCCGCCAAAATACTCATAGGTATAGACAGTCTCCCATTCCCAGCCGCCGAAAGTGGCCTTGACAACCCTGCCGAGGTCATCGTATTCAAAACTCTTGGCAATGTACTCGTCGAAGTTGATTTTTGAGTAATCATCTATTCCTTCTATATTGGTATTGACATAGTTGATGATACGGCCCTTGTCGTCACGTACCATCACTGTCTTGTCCGAGAAGCCCTTGATGAAGTTGCCGTTTTCGTCATAATAATACTTGCATCCGCCAAGGCCGTCCAGGGTAACTCTCCCGTACTGGTCAAAGGTCATTTCCAGAGTGTTGTCTTCCAACCACGGGTCTCCCTGCTCCTCGGTGGAAGTGGTGGACAGAAGAGCCTTGGAGAGACGGATTTCCTGAACAGGTCCTACCACCCCGAAAGTACGGCCGTCTGTCGGATTGTATTTTGAGTTTTCAGCGGCAGGAGCTCCTGATTCCTGAAGCTGCCCGCTTTCCCGGCCGGTAGTATCAGAGGTGGTAACAGACTGGTTGACATTGCCGTTTGTCTTGCAGGAAGCCAGGCAAAACATAATCGCTGAGAAAAAAACAAAAGAAAGTTTCATAGTCTTGACAATTTGAAAGTTTATTTCTACCAAAGATAGCATAAATGCCTGGCTCTGCCAAATTACATACGGGGCAGACTGCCATGATAAAAGGTCAGGCTGCTGTGAAACAGAGAAAAATTCTTAACTTTACACCAGAAAGACAAGACTCGAATATTCAAACATTATGAAAAAAATTCTCGCTTTGGCCGCTCTGGCCGCAGCAATTGTAATGCTGGCAACCGGCTGCTCGCCTAAGGTTGCCGGCAACATTGACAAAGAACAGATTCCTGAAGTACATCCGCAGTACGCTGTCATCTACTTCTACAGAACAGGGAATTATGTCAAGACCCCTTATGACGTGCATTTGAACAACGAGGTTGTCTATCGTTCAAAGAACAAAACCAAAGCTGCAGTAAAGGTTTACACAGCTGGAGATTATGAGATTTGGGGAAAGACGGAAAGCAAAGAATCCCTCAAGCTCAAGGTTGAGCTGGGCAAAGAATACTACGTGAAGACTTTCGTCCACTTCGGAGTTGCGATATGGAGACCTTCCATCGAGCTCAGGAGCACAGAGGAAGGCAAAGCTGAATACGACTCGATACAGTAAAGCTGGCTATTGGGTGCTATACTCTGGTAAGATTTTTTCATTGTGAACAAAGGTAAAGGATAAATATATGACTACATTCCTTATTTGTCTGGCTGCTTTGATCATAGCCTATTTCACCTACGGAAAGTTCCTGGAGAAGGTTTGTGGAATCAAGAAAGATTCCGAGGTCCCTTCCAAAACTTCTTTTGACGGGGTTGACTATATCCCGATGCCACGGTGGAAGACTTTCCTGATCCAGCTCCTGAACATTGCCGGCCTGGGGCCTATATTTGGAGCCATACTGGGAGCTACATACGGTCCGGTGGCTTTCCTGTGGATAACCTTGGGCGGAATCTTCATGGGCGCCATGCACGACTTCATAGCCGGAGTGATGAGCCTCAACCATAACGGGGCAAGCCTCCCTGAAATCATCGGCAAGTATCTGGGACTCACCACTAAACAGGTGATGAGGCTGTTTGCGGTAGTTATGATGATAATGGTGGGAGTGGTCTTTATGGTAGGCCCAGCCGGAATTCTGGCAGACATGACCGGCTGGGACAAAAGCATCTGGCTGTACATAGTGTTCGCCTACTATATCCTGGCTACCATGCTCCCGATAGACAAGATCATCGGTACCATATATCCGGTATTCGGTTTTGCACTGATATTCATGGCCCTTGGAATTTTGTACGTATTGTTCTCCGGCTCCCTGACCATTCCGGACCTTACAACATTGGACAACTTCAAGACAGACGCCGCCAAGTTCCCTATCATTCCCACGATGTTCATCACGATTGCCTGCGGAGCCATTTCCGGATTCCACGCAACCCAGTCGCCGATGATGGCAAGATGCCTCAAAGACCGCAAGGAGAGCCGCTTCGTATTCTACGGGGCAATGATTTCAGAGAGTATCATAGCCTTGATATGGGCAGCTGCAGCTATGGCCTTTTTCAGAGGATACAACGGTGCTGAGAACTCTCTTGCCGGCCTCAACGCAGCCCTGGCCGACCATGGCAACGATGCTTCCTGGGTAGTAAACAACATAACCAACTCCACGCTCGGAAAGTTTGGAGCCATACTGGCTTTGCTGGGAGTGGTCGCCGCACCTATCACATCCGGAGACACCGCCTTCAGAAGCTCAAGGCTCATAATTGCAGACTTTATGGGTTTGGAACAGAAAAGCATACTCAAGAGACTCTATATCTGCATCCCGATGTTCGCCCTGGGCTACGCCATAACCTTCATGAAGTACGATATACTCTGGAGATATTTCGCCTGGGCAAACCAGACACTGGCCGTGTTCACATTGTGGGCTATAACAGTATTCTTGTACCTCAGAAGCAACAGGTTTCTGGGCAGCAAACCTTACTACCTGATTTCCCTGATTCCGGCCATGTTCATGACATTCATCTGCACAGACTTCCTCTTTACCTCAGGCCAGATGATGGGCCTGGGCCGGAACATCGGAGCAATCCTGGCCGCCTGCGCTACCGCAGTGGTCACAACCGCCGTAAGCCTGCACATGAGAAGAGTTCTGAAAAAAGAAAACTTCAGTTAGACAGCATCCAGAATTCCCTGACCCTGTCGCTGAGAAACATCCAGATCAAGACCAGGTGAAGAAGAACCTTCTGGAGTTGAAATTGAACCACCTTCAGAAGCTCTGAAAGAATAGAAAGACGGTATGCGGCTTGGTGTTCCGTCTTTTCTTTTGCTTGTTGGTTCAAGAATGTTTTCTGCAAGCATCTTGCGGGCGAAATTCCGCCGGTCAAGTTTTTTCCCAAGTATCTGCTCATAGAGCCGGTGCAGCTGAGGCATAGTAAACGTCTTGGGCATAAGATGACAGGCAATATCTTCATTCACAAGAACTTTTCTGAGCACATCCAGAGCCTCCGAAAAAATTTGTCTATGGTCAAAGGCCAGATCCGGCAGATTTTCAATGTCAAACCATCTGGCATCAGAAGCATCATCTCCAGCTATGGCACCGACATACCCAGCTACTGATCCTTGGTCAGACTCCCCGCAAGCAGATAATGTACTTTGATCCAACTGAGCACTACGCCACAAGCACAAAAAAGGAACCGTCATAGTCCTCTGGCGAGGATCCCTGTCAGGCGCGGAAAAAACTCTTATTTGCCGCATGAACTCTGTCCTCAGCGATGTCTCTTCCAGAAGTTCCCTTGCTGCCCCAGCCTCAACCGTCTCATCCGGATTGACAAAACCGCCCGGGAAAGCCCAGCAGTCTTTGAACGGTTCCCCTCCCCTCTTGATCAAAAGAACCTGGACATTTCTCCCGTTATATGAGAAAACCACGCAGTCTGCCGTGACGGCTACTTGAGGATATTTGTAGCAGTGAGGATAGGCCTCACCCTTTCTGTACTTGTAAACACTGTGTGCCATAATGCCTAAATAGAAAGTTCAAACAAGATGACGGCCATATCGACCGTTACAATGCAAATTTAAATATTTGCGTTCAATCTACACATATTGGCCAAGGAAAACGCGCCTTCTGTCCCAAAATCCGGGACGGTGGGAGCACTCTGGCTGGGAAAATGCGCCTTCTGTCCCAAAATACAGGACGGTGGGAGCACTTTGGACTGAGCTGAAAACCTCCGTCGTTGAAAAAAGTTGAAAGAATCTTTGTATTTTTGTGTAGGAGAATGATTTTGCTCTGAAGATTGATTTTGCACTGAAGATTGATTTTGCACTGAAGAATGTTAATTAAAGAAGTATGCTGATAGCTCTTGGAATTATTCTGACAATCATAGCATTGTTTTTCACCGACTATGTGAGCATGGGCAGAGTTCCGCACGGGAAAAGACTGGAAAGATGCCAGGCTAGTCCAAACTACAATAAGACTGGTTTTACCAACTTGGAACCCACGGTTTTAATCACCGACAATGCCAAGAGAAAAGGCATAAAGTCGGTTTTATGGAGTTTCATTTTCAGCAGCAAGAACGGCCTGAAGCCAAAGACTCCTCTGGAATCATATCCTGTAAACCGGGAAGAAATAGAGAAGGCTGTAAGACAAGGTCAAGACAAGGTTATCTGGTTCGGGCATTCATCTTATCTGCTCATCATTGGCGGCAAAACCATACTTGTGGATCCCGTATTTTACCATGGATCCCCTATTTCATTTATCAACAGGCCATTCAAAGGAACTTCCAATTTCCGGATCCACGACCTCCCTTTCATAGATTTTCTTGTTTACACACATGATCATTACGACCACCTGGACTACAAGGCCGCCAAGAAATTAAAGCACAAGTCAGGGATGACAATAGTTCCTTTGGGCGTGGGCTCTCACCTTGAATATTGGGGGTTCAAGCCAGAGAAAGTCGTAGAACTTGACTGGGGAGAAAGTTATTCTCAAGCTCTTGACGGCCATATCCCAAATCACATGGAAGGTACTGATTCTCAGGAAGTGGAACGGTTCACATTCAATTGCACTCCCGCCAGGCATTTTTCCGGAAGATCTTTCAAGATGAACCGCACACTGTGGGCTTCTTTTGTACTCCAGACTCCTTCAAAGTGCATATATATAGGGGGAGATGGCGGCTATGGCAAGCATTTCAAGGAGATAGGCCAGAAATACAGCATCGACTGGGCATTCATAGAAAACGGCCAGTACAATAAAAGGTGGGCTTATATTCATACTCTGCCGGATCAGCTTCACTGCGTTATGGAAGATCTTGGTGCAAGGCACTATGTTACAGTACACCATTCCAAATTCTCTCTGTCCCAACATAAATGGGATGAACCTTTGGGCAATGAGCTGAAAGCTGCCGAGCAATCCGGTAAAAGCCTTACCGTACTCCAGATAGGTAATCCTACAGACTTAAAGTAATCAGGGGTGCTCACTCAGTGAGCGGGGTGAAATGGCTCAATAAGAGCAGGGGGGATAACAAGCCGCTTGCGGCCGGCACGAAGTGCCGTAATACCCATTGAGGGGTGCTCACTCAGTGAGCGGGGTGAAATGGCTCAATAAGAACCTGTCCTTATTGAGCGCTGCCGGCCACGATATCCAGAAGTTCAGCGGTTATGGCCTGCTGACGGCTCTTGTTGTAGAGGACCGTAAGCTCCTGGATAAGGTCATCAGCATTGTCCGTAGCCACCTGCATGGCAATGGTCCTGGCCGCATGCTCGCTGGCATAAGAATCAGTGAGGCAGGTATATAGTTTCTGCTTCAAAAGCTGTGGCATCAGAGACTCTATGACCTCAGCCACAGAAGGTTCCACTATGTAGTTGTTCAGAAAGCCTTCTGCCGTAGCTTTCTGCTCTTTTTTGTACTGGGCTATTTCCAAAGGAAGGTAGAGGTCTCTCCGGATTTTCTGGGAAGAGGAGGATTTGAAATGATGGTAAATGACATAAACCCTGCCTATGATGCCTTCTGCATACTGCCTGAGGATGTGGCCTGCAAGGGCAAAAACGTTCTTGTAGTCCGGTTTGGCGGCAAGACTCTGGAATGTGAACTCCCCAACCGCTGTCTTCAAAGAAGTTACCGGCTTGAACTCCATCTTCTTTACAGCATCCTCAACCTTCTTGCCTACCGCATAGACATCTATCTGCTCATCCGTTACCATATCTCCCTTGAGATCCAGGACCAGAGACATGAACTCCCTTATCACGTTGTAGTTGAAAGCTCCGCAGAGTGATGAGTTGGAGGACATCACTATTACAGCCACCTTCTTGGACGGATCTATCTTGTCTTCAGCTTTGAGCACATAGGGTGAATTGAAAGGAGTTTCTCCTGAAAGGAAGTTGGAAACTATATTGTCCAGACTACTCTGGTAAGGCAGCATGGACGTTATCATTCCCTGTGCTTTATGGAGCTTGGCAGAAGAAACCATCTTCATAGCAGAGGTTACTTTGCGTGTCCCCTGAACAGAACCTATCCTGGACTTTATCTCCTTCAGCGATGCCATAATGCTATTTCAATATATCTTGTCTTAAATACAATTTCATCCTGCCTGCCTTCTCCCGACAAACGAATCATGCAGTAAGCTGGTTCAGTGTCATCTGGGCGATCTTCTCGAGCTTGGAAGTGATCTCATCATTGAACTCTCCCTTTGAAAGAAGATCCAGCACGTCTTCCTGATGGTTGAGACGGAGGGAATTGAGGAACACCTTTTCGAACTCCTGAACCTGGGATATGTCTATATCCTTGAAAAGTCCATGGGTTCCGCAGTAAAGTATGGCAACCTGTTCTTCCACGCTCATCGGTGAATACTGGGGCTGGATAAGAAGCCTGGTGTTCTTCCTTCCTTTGTCTATGGCCATTGCCGTAACTTTGTCCATATCGCCACCGAACTTGGAGAACGCTTCAAGTTCTTGATACTGAGCCTGGTCTATTTTCAGTGTTCCAGCAACCTTCTTCATTGGCTTGATCTGGGCATTGCCGCCAACACGGGAAACGGATATACCCACATTGATTGCAGGACGGTTTCCCTGGTTGAACAGGTCTGTATCCAGGAATATCTGCCCGTCAGTGATGGAAATCACATTCGTCGGGATGTATGCTGATACATCTCCTTCCTGAGTCTCAATAATAGGAAGCGCCGTAAGTGAACCTCCACCCTTGACTTTTCCCTTCAGGGATGCAGGAAGATCGTTCATCTGCTCGGCGACTTCCTGCTGGTCTATGATCTTTGCAGCTCTTTCCAGAAGCCTTGAATGCAGGTAGAAGATGTCTCCAGGGTAAGCTTCTCGTCCGGAAGGACGGCGCAGGATCAGGGATACTTCACGGTAGGAAACAGCCTGTTTTGAAAGGTCATCATACACAACAAGGGCATCTCTTCCGGTATCTCTGAAATATTCTCCTATGGCTGCTCCTGCGAAAGGCGCAAAGTACTGGAGTGCAGCAGGATCCGCAGCTGTAGCGCAAACCACTACCGTATAGTCCATCGCACCGCTGGAACGGAGAGTCTCTACAAGAGAGGCGACGGTCGAACCTTTCTGCCCTATTGCCACATAGATACAGTAAACAGGCTTCCCCTTTCTCATCGCGTTCTTCTGGTTGATGATGGTGTCAATCGCAATGGCGGTCTTTCCTGTCTGGCGGTCTCCGATTATGAGCTCTCTCTGGCCTCTTCCGATAGGGATCATGGAGTCAATGGCCTTGATGCCGGTCTGGAGCGGCTGGTTCACAGGCTGACGGAAGACAACGCCCGGGGCCTTTCTTTCAAGAGGCATCTCAAAGAGCTCGCCTCCGACCTCTCCTTTGCCGTCAAGCGGCTGGCCCAGAGGATTGATAACCCTTCCGAGCATACTTTCTCCAACCCTTATGGATGCGATTCTCTTGGTCCTGCGCACGGTGAAACCTTCCTTGATGTTATCTGTCGGGCCAAGGAGCACCGCTCCCACGTTATCCTCCTCAAGGTTCATGACCACGGCCATCTCACCGTTCTCGAATTCAAGAAGTTCACTGGCTTCAGCGTTCCTCAGGCCATATATGCGTACAACTCCGTCGCTGACCTGCAGGACGGTTCCCACCTCGTCCAGCTGTATCTTGTCTTCAATGCCTTCCAACTGCTTGCGCAAAACGTCGGAAACTTCACTTGCTTTGATGTTCAATGCCATATTAAACTATTCTCCTGTTCTTGTCTATGAGGCTGCGGCGTATCTTCCTGAGCTGTGCAGCCACGCTTGCATCTAATCTGTAGTCGTCTATATCGAATATGAAACCTCCTTCAATTGAAGGGTCCACACTCTTCTGAAGTTCAATCTTCTTGCCCAGCATCCCGGAGACACGGGCAAGTATCTTGTCTTCCATTTCTTTTTCCAGAGGAACAGCGGTAATTATCTTTACCACCGCTATACCCTCGCTCTTGCGGTAGAGGTCCTGATAGTTGACAAGGGATGAACTCAGAAAGGCTTCCCTGTGTTTTTCCAGCACCAGGGCAAAGAACTTCCGCATCACATCCCGGGTCTTTTCCTCGCCCGTAAGGGCTGAAGAAAGCAGTTCAAGCTTTTCCTGCCGTGAGAGAAGAGGATCCTCCAAGGTGGTGGTGAGGGTAGGATTCTGGGCAAAGCAATCCAGCAGAATCTTTGCCTGCAGGTAAACCTCCCCGGCTACACCCTCTTCCCGGGCATATCCGAGCAAAGCCTTGGCATATCTGACCGCCAGTACTCCTACGTCCATTTCTCAGCTCCACCCTCTTTTACAACTTCTTCGAGCATCTTGTCTATCAAGGCCATCTGACTTTGCTGGTCAGAGAGTCTCTCGCGTATTACTTTCTCAGCGATGTCGCATGAAAGTGACGCCATCTCTCTCCTGACAGCCAGGAGTGCCTCATCCTTTTCTCTCTGGATCTGAGCCTTGGCATCCTCCATAGTCTTCTGGGCCTCAGCCTGAGCCTCCTGCTTGGCAGCGGCGATTATCTTGTCGCGCTGCTGGGCCGCCTCATTCAGAAGCCTGCCCTGTTCCTTGTTGGCCTGGGCGATGACTGCCTTGGAATCCTCTTCCACCCTGGCCAGGGTTTCTTTGGCCTCCTTGGCGCTGTTCAAAGAAGTTTCAACGTAATTCTTCCTCTCCTCGACAGACTTGGTTATCACCGGAAAAGCGAACTTGGCGAGGATGAAGAACACCACGCCGAAAGATATCAGCATCCAGAACAACAATCCGCTGTCGGGAACAAGCAATGACATAATCTATCCTTTAAAGACTCTTGTTATCCGAGCTGCACAAAGTATGAAAGCATACATACGATCACTGCGATCAGGGCAACACCCTCTATAAGGGCTGCGGAAAGGATCATACCGCTGCGGATGTCACCGGCTGCCTGAGGCTGACGTGCGATAGCGTCCATTGCGTTTGCACCGATCTTGCTGATTCCGAACGCAGCACCGATCACTACGATTCCTGCTCCTATTGCAGCAGCTGCCTTGCTGACTGCCAAAGCCATTGTGTACTCAAGGATTACTGAAAGATTTGTTAACATAACGTATTAATATTTAAATGTTTATAATCTCTATCTATTTAACCGTGTTTGCGCTGCGCTTTGCCCGTGTTCTGCACAACCATATTCACTGCTTGTCAATTATTTCACTGTTTTCTGTTGTTTTCATTTCTTTCTTATGGTGATGTATCTGGGCTGAGCCTATGAACACCGCGCTGAGCAGGGTGAACACATAAGCCTGGATGTATGCAACCAGAAGCTCCAGGGCATACATGAATATGTTGAAGAGCACCGAGATGAAGGTCATGGACCCTCCCAGGGCCGCTCCCGCGCTGAATCCGATGAATATGAGGACAGTGAGAACCAGCATAGCCATGTGTCCTCCGAGCATATTGGCAAAGAGCCTTATCATCAGGGCTATAGGCTTTGTGAAAATACCAATTAGCTCAATCAGCGGCATCAGCGGCACCGGTGCCTTCAGCCAGGTCGGAACATCCGGCCACAGTATCTCTTTCCAGTACTCCCGGCTTCCGAACACGTTCACGGCTATGAAAGTGCATAGGGCAAGGAACATGGTTATGCTCATGTTAGCCGTAATACCTACACCTCCAGGGAATATTGGAAGCAGGCTCATAAGGTTGCTGGTGAAGATAAAGAAGAACGCCGTCAGAAGGTAAGGCGAGAATTTTTTGTAGTTCTCACCGATGCAAGGCTTTATGATACCGTCTTCTACCATCCCAACCAGCATCTCCACAAAGCTCACATACTTTGAAGGGACAGCATTGGTGTCTCCGCGATGTTTCCTGTACCATTTTGCGGCTGGCAGGAACAGGAGAAGGAGAATTATGGAGTTGATTATTATGGCAAGGCCCATTTTTGTCAGAGAAAGGTCCACCGGCCTTACGAAACTTCCATCCGGCATCTTTTCCATCAACTTGTAGGCGTGGGCGCTGTCTTCCGGAGCCGGATAGAAGCCCTCATAGCTTCCGCCGTTTTCATGAAGTCTCCTGGAAGAGAAAACGTGCCAGCCGCTGGTCTTGCTGTAAAGTATTACAGGAAGATAGACTGCTATGTCCTTGTCCCCTACTTTGGTGATGTGCCAGGTATAGGAATCCAGCATGTGCTCGAAGATGATGTGCTGGACATTCACTCCCTCACCTTCTTCCGTCTCAGACAATGCAAAGCAGGATACCGAATCAAAACAGAGTCCGGCCATAACCATCGCGATTATAAAAAATATCCTGCGCATCACTTCTTGAGTTTTTTTGTGAAATAAACCGAATCAAATATCAGCATCGCGATATAAAAAAGGATGAAGGAAGCAGCCACCCACTTCGCTGAGTCCCTGTCTATGATAAACAATATCAGGAGGAAAGCCACCAGGATCACAAGCTTGATTCCTCTTACCGCCATATAGCCAGAAATGAGCGTTCTATCTCCTTTCTTTGCAAAATGTTCCAACATCAGTATCCCGAAGAAAGATACGGAAAAGAACACAACGGCCATAAGACCAATCTTCCAGGAGAAAGCCGGAGCATAGAAAAAATAAGCCAGACAGAGTATCAGACAGGCCACCGCTGCCATACTGACAAACATTCCAAAAGCATATTTCGTCTTTCTCAAATCCATCTTGCTTTCCTTTTTCCCCATATACATCTTGCCTCAAATCCTCCTCATCAGCAGATACATACCGTTACCTTGCCGTTGCTCATCTCCACAAAGCCTCCGTCTATTTCCACGCTCTGCGCTCCTCCTGCTTTGGCCGTGAAAGAAACTACTCCTTTCTCCAGAGAAGATATTATAGGCGCATGGTGGGGAAGGATGGTAAAAGGCGCCATTTTTCCGGGGAGTGTCACCTCAGACACTTCCCCCTTGAACAGGCTCCTTTCCGGAGATATTATATTAAGGTGAAGATATTCCATTTAAACGTTCAGTTAAGCGTTCGGCTCCGGACTACGCGTTTGCGGCTGCCAGAAGCTTCTTTCCTTTCTCTATAGCCTCTTCAATAGTTCCTACGCTCATGAAAGCCTGCTCAGGCAGGTAGTCGCAGTCTCCGTCCAGTATCATCTTGAAGCCTTTGATGGTATCTTTCAGATCCACCATAACTCCCGGAATTCCGGTGAACTGCTCCGCTACCGTGAACGGCTGGCTCATGAACCTCTGAACTCTGCGGGCGCGGTTTACTACCAGCTTGTCCTCTTCGCTGAGTTCCTCCATTCCGAGGATGGATATGATGTCCTGGAGTTCCTTGTTCCTCTGGAGAATCTGCTTTACTCTCTGGGCAACATCGTAATGCTCCTGCCCTACAATGTGAGGGTCCAGGATCCTGGAGGTGGATGTCAGAGGGTCCACTGCCGGATAAATACCCAAAGAGGCAATCTTACGGCTCAGCTCGGTAGTGGCGTCCAGATGCGAGAACGTGGTTGCAGGAGCCGGATCCGTAAAGTCGTCAGCAGGCACATAAACAGCCTGGACGGAGGTGATGGAACCGTATTTGGTGGAAGTGATCCTCTCCTGCATGCTTCCCATCTCGGAAGCCAGCGTAGGCTGGTATCCCACAGCAGAAGGCATACGTCCAAGAAGGGCGCTCACCTCACTTCCGGCCTGGGTGAAACGGAAGATGTTGTCCACGAACAGAAGGATATCGTTCTTCTGGCCGGTTTCCTTTCCTGCATCACGGAAGCTCTCGGCTATGGTAAGACCTGAAAGGGCCACCGAGCTTCTTGCTCCGGGCGGCTCGTTCATCTGACCGAACACCAGAGTTGCCTGGCTCTTTTCCAGTTCCTTGTAATCTACTTTGGAAAGGTCCCACTTGCCTTCTTCCATCCCCTTCTTGAACTCCTCTCCATAGCGGATTACGCCGCTCTCTATCATTTCGCGGAGAAGGTCATTACCCTCACGGGTCCTTTCACCGACTCCGGCAAACACTGAGAATCCGTTATGCTTCTTTGCAATGTTGTTGATCAGCTCCATGATTAGCACCGTCTTTCCCACTCCGGCTCCTCCGAACAGTCCGATCTTTCCTCCCTTGCTGTACGGCTCAATCAGGTCTATCACCTTGATTCCTGTAGGCAACACTTCCCTTACGGTAGTCAGATCCTCGAACTTTGGCGGCTGACGGTGTATCGGATAGGTCTTGTCCCTCTTGGGCTCCTGCATTCCGTCTATGGTCTGGCCCACCACATTCATAAGGCGGCCCTTTATCTGGTTCCCTATCGGCATGGCTATAGGTCCGCCGGTCCATACCGCATCCAGTCCCCTGCGCAAACCGTCAGTAGAGTCCATCGCCACGCATCTTACGGTATCCTCTCCTATATGCTGCTGCACTTCCAGCACCAGAAGCCTGCCGTCCGGGCGGACAACTTCCAGAGCATCGTGAATAGAAGGAAGTGAAGAAGCCTCACCACTGAAAGCCACATCCACAACCGGACCTACTATCTGAGAAATTCTGCCTTTATTTTCCTGCATAATATGCATCAAATGTTAAATCTTAATAATTATTCCGTTTGGAGGGCTCAAATTTACAACAAAACTCCCAAAGAAAAAATTAAAAAAAATATTCCCGCGTCCGTTAACTTGGACAGGAAGCAAAACAAGCTTGCAGTGTTGTCCTTAGTAGTCTTGATGGTGCTTGAGTCCCAGGCTGTCTGCCGGTGTGGCGGCATTTTTCAATGAGTCCAGATAGTTGTTTATTGCACCTACACCGGAATAAAGTTTGGCGCTGGGCCAGGCGTTGCTTCCTCCGGAAGAAATGCTTCCGTTTTCATATCCTATGTACACATGCCATCCGTAGCCGTCCAGAACTTCCGCTCTCGGGCGATAGGATTCTGCAAGTTTATGGAGCTTATACTCTGCTGCCATCTCTTCTATCTTCTTCAGTGCGTCTTCATGCACTCTGACAAGGTGGATGTCGTTGTCGTCATGGGAATAGCCGAGCTGGATGGTGCCGTCTTCAAGGGTGCTTACTTCAAAGTAGTTTATAGGGTAGGCCATCGTACCGCTGTAGGAGTACTGGTAAGACACAGCTTTGCCTTCAGGCTTTTCGTTTTTGCCGCTTTCTATTATGCCGAATGAATTTCTCGAACACAGGCCGAGAAGGGCAAGCAGACTGGAGAATGTCAGGATCATTTTCATAGTTCTGGTGTTTATATTGTTAATAGATATGCCTTTAGATGTGGCTTTATAATTAAGTTGTGATTGTGCAGTATTACCTTCCGCCTCCGCCATGGCCGCCACCGGAATGTCCTCCACCTCCTCCAAAGGACGAGCGCCCGCCGTAGCCTCCTCTGGAACCTCCGCCTCCTCCGCTCCAGATTGAAGATGAGGTGGCATTGTTTACTGCCGCGACATAAGATTTACGCGCACTATAGTATGTGATGCCTGCAAGGTTTCTGACGGTAGAGGAGAAAGTCAGCCTGCTTCCTTCCACACTCCTTGCAAACCTGCTCATCTGGAAGTATTCCGGGCACACTTTCCTGAAGTCTGCCATTACTTGGTCCGCCATTCCGAACAATGTTGCAAAAACCAGGTATTCATCCCAGAGTTCAACCTCAACAACACCTCTTTCATCAATGAGCGTGAAGTCCTTGAGGAATTTTTTGAACCCTTCCAGTTTTCCGAGTTCAGTCTTGTCCTTGTAGGTTCCGGTTTCATTGAGGCGGAGAAGCTTGCCTGCGTAAAGAGTGTGGGCTCTCAGCCACATCTTGAGCTCGTCTGGTTGGAGGATATGGTCTTTGCCGCTGGCACTCAAAAAGATATAGTGCAGGATATTCTCCATCTCAACGTCTCTTTTGATTCTTCTTCCGTCAGGCTCTTGAGGAGGTTGTTCATTCTTGTCGTAAATGACCCTTACAGTCTCTTTTCCCTGGTCGTTTGTCAAGGCCAGTCTGCCTTGCTGGAAAAGCCTGAGGATATAGGCTCCGATAGCGTTGTTTAGGTCATTTCCCCCTTTGTAAGACAGATAGTTGAGGGCTTTCTGGGATGCAAATACGCTACCGTTGAAAGGAAGGGTCCTTATCCATCCGCTGCCTCCGGAAAGACTTCTGGCCACCTTTCTTGCCCTCCTTTTCCTCAAGAAGATGAAAAGAGGCTTGAGGGAAATCACGTAGAAAACTTTTTCCAGGATGGTTTTGGCGTAGAAGCAGAACAGAAGGAAAAGTCCGAACAGGAGCATCAGAAAGGAATCTGACACCCTTTCTACAGTTTTAGTGTTCTCAATTCCAAGAAACGAGCAGAGTTTCTGCGCCAGCGGATCAAATATCCAAGGCTCCTGCTCTCTGTCATTTCCTCCTCCGAAATCACTGTCTTCCAGAGCCCTGTCCACAACATCCTGGAATCTTTGCGGAATTGTGTCCTGTGGGTGTATAATCTCCTTCCTTAGGGCGAGCATTATAATGGCGGAACTGGAATAGGTGTAGTTGTCTGTATGGATACGGAAGGCTCCGTCCTCGAAGGCTGTTTCTCCGTTGAAGCCGAATCCCCAGCCCCTGGCAACGGATGTGTCTATGGGGATTCCTTCCACTTCCACGGATATGTCCACCTCTTCAGGCAAAGGGTCCATCTGGTCAGCGATGAACTGATGGTTGAATCCGTCAGCCTCATCATAACCTTTTGCAAGTGAACCTATCGTATATTTGATGGTATAGACTTTTTCCTTGCTGCCATCCACTTTACCTCCAAGGCCCCAGCAAAGTTCGTAGCTGCCGCGGCCTTTTTCCACTATGCCACATTTGCCGGCTTTCTCCTGCCGTGAAGCATTGATGTTCCATTTTGGCAGAACCTCAAATTCGAGTCCTGTCTCGTCGCTGACTCCAAAACCGGACAAGGTAAGGTCTCCCATATTGTCCATCACGATGTAGCCTTCCGTCAACTTGTTGGTTATGACCATAGTGCGTCTCTCGGTAACAGAGGCGTCTCCATTGTCCCTTACAAGGACGGAAATGTCTATCTTCTTGATGTCCAGCTGAGCTGCTGCCGTCAGCGGCAGCAGTAGCAGCAGGATTGTCATCGCGATGGAAAACCTTTTCATAAGAGTTTAGTTCTGTCCTTCAGGCTCCCCTCCGGTCTTGAACCCGATAGGGTTGCGAGGCTTGGAGTCTGCATTTACTCCTCCGCTCCCCTGTGCAGATGCAGGACCGTTTCCTCCGACAGGCGGGAAGTCTTTCTTGCTTTCGTCTGCCTGGAGGTATTCTCTCTTGCCGAAGTGGAGCATGCTGGCTACAAACGAACTTGGCCACTGCCTTACCATTCGGTTCATCTTGGTGACGCTGTCGTTATAGACCATGCGGCTGAGCCTTACGTTTTCTTCATAGCCTCTCAGAGAAGCCATAGCCTCCTTGTAAACTCCGGCTGCCTGGAGCTGCGGATATGCCTCGCTAACGGCCATAAGCCTTCCCATCAGCTGGCCTATGACTGTCTGCTGGTTGTTGATGTCATCAGCTGTTGTTATACTGTGCATCCGCCTTTGGGCTATAGTTTCCAGCATAGTGTCGTGCTCGTGCTTGGCGTACTGCTCGGTAAGTTTGACCAATGCGGTCACAGCATCCCATCTGGAGTTGAGTTGGACGGCAATCTGGCTGATGGCGTTGTTGGCTTTTTCATCAAGATCCACAAGGCCTCTCTGTGTGGAGTAGATATAAAGTCCCACTATCAGAATCAAAGCCAGGATAACGATTAAAAGGATAGTCATTGTATTGTAGTTTTGTGTTAGTTCTGTTCAAAATAAACCAAGACATCAATAAATCTCTTTGAGGCACTTGCGGCCCTTGTAATCCACTTTCTTCACCTTCTCCAGGTATTTCATCAGGATGTCGGCAGTAAGGGCGTTGATGTCTTCTCCCTGGTCTTCTCCAGGAACATCGCTGGTTATGATGGCGTATGAATTGGCTATGACCTTATATTTCTTTTTGAGGTCGAGAGGTTTGCCGTCCGGAGCGAACAGTTTCAGGTCCTTTACGCCGCTCTGCTGCTTGTCCGTGTATGTCACCTCGCAGGATATGCCGGAGGTGAACGGAAATCCGTGAGAGTCCTGGCTCTTGCAAGCGATGAGCATATCGCGGAGCTGCTTGCCGGTGACATTCACGATTACAGCCGAGTTTCCGAACGGGTCCAGGCGCAGAACATCATTTACGGTGAAATCCCCTGCCGGATGATCCTCATACCTCACTCCTCCTGCGTTGCAGTAAGCTATGTCCGCTCCGCTGAAGTCTTTGAGCGCATCGCACATCAAGATTCCCAGTTCCTCGTAGCTGGAGAAAGGAGTTTCTGCCTGAGCAAGCACTCTCTTGAATTCAGGATTGCTGCTGAAAAAGTCCGCGAGGCATTTGGCAGCAACATTCTGCTTAGTGTAACCGGCAACATCTATGTTCTTTGCGCTTTTCCCGGTCACCTTTCCGTTTTCCACGACAAGTGTCGTATGGGTGAGCTTCTTGAGCTTGTTCTCGTTCTGTGTGATGAGTACTCCGTTGTGAACCTCTCCACCCTCAATCTGGGTGTGGGAATGTCCTCCGATGATAAGGTCAAACTCCGGGAACTTCTTGGCCACTTCCACATCCTCGTCATATCCGATGTGGGAAAGCAAGATGAAAACATCACACTCGTTCCTGAGCCACATGTACTTTCTGATGGTTTCTTCAGCCGGAGCGAACCTTATTCCCTTCACATTGTTCGGATGGGTTGAAGGTATGCCGTTAAACTCGGCCTCCACAACTCCCAATATGCATATTTTCACTCCTTTGACATTGAAAAACTTGTAAGGCTCGCACTGGATTCCCAGCTGCGGGTCGGCAAAGATGTTGGCGCAGATGTAAGGGAAGGCAGACTCGTTGATGTTCCTTGCAAGCCCTTCCTGTCCGGAATCAAATTCGTGGTTTCCAAAAGCGGAGCAGGTGAACCCCATCTGGTTCATAAGTGCAATCATAGGGAAGGAGGCATCTGAGTACATATCGTTTACGGGACTTCCGGTGCGGTTGTCCCCGGCGCTGATGACCATCAGGCTTTTGTCCATGGCCCTGAGGCTGTCCACGATTGCCGCCATCTTTGGCATGTTGTCAATTGCGGCATGCATATCGTTTACAGAAATGATGTTGATGTCGGTCTTGTAAGACGCCCTGACTCCGTTCTGGGCGAAGACATTCTGAGCCAGGCCTAATATCGCGACAACCAGTATAGAAAACAGTCTTTTCATCTTCTTCTAGATTTTGAAAGTTATGCTCTGTCCTTCCTTAAGAGGCGCATCGTCGCCAATCTGATGACCTTTACTATCAAACACCTTGATCGAATCAAGAGAAGATGCATCCATCTTCTTCATTAGGATATACTTCAGTATGGCATGCTTTGCAGAAGCACCCTTGAATATCCTGACTTCTTCTTTGTTTACCTTGACTATCATGAGAATCTGATTAATTATATTTTCAGCGATTGTATTCTTTTCTTCTGTGTTTGTGCCAAATCAACGGCTGTGTCAGTTCTGGCCGTTCTGCTGGTTTTTCATCTGGTCCTGCATCTTCTTGAATTCCTGGAACTGTTTCCACTGCTCAAATTCCTTCTGCTGGTCAGGGGTCATCTGAGGCTGCTGTGGTGTCTGTCCAGGATCTTGCTGTGGCTGCTGGTACTGAGGCATCTGTATTTCAGGCTGCGGACCTTGAGGTGCCTGAGGATTCTGAGGCGCCTGTGCGGCTTTCTTCTTCTTTGACCTTGATACCAGCCAGTAGATGAGCAATCCGGCAATAACCAGAAGCGCAACACCCAGGACCGGGCGGTAGAACAACCAAGCCAAGGCGATTACTATCAGAGACCAGGCCAGCCCTATGATTCCGCATACCACTCCCAGTCCGGACTCCAGGATCTGCCCAAGGAAAGGCAGAACCTTCAGAAGAGTAGGAACTATGCTTACGATGCTTCTCAGTCCGCCGATTATGACCAGCACTCCAAGAATCCTGAGAAGCCAGGTAATCATCGTGTTTGTGGCGTGTTCGCTTGAGAACATCTCCTCTGCACTCTTTTCTCCCATGTAAAGAGCCTGGAACATCTTTCCGTTCTTTGCCTTCCAGCTTGTGAAGGTGTCCCCCATAACCTTTGCCAAAATGGAAGCCTTTGCAGGAAGGTCAACGGTGAAGGTTATCCTCACGTCACCTATCTCAGGCATCTGAGGGCTGCGGCCGATGTAGAGGACATTGCCGCTGACATGAGCATATTTGAGCTGCTGCTCTTCTTCGGCAGTTGCTTTCACAGAGTCTGCAGCAGGTACTACATCGCTGAGGCCCTTAGCCTTCCTGACATCCGAGCAGGCTTTCTCAATGCTTGTGAGGATTTCCTTGTCCAGAGTAACGTTCAGAGGCTGGCTGTTGTGGAAAGAAGATATCTGGGAGGAGTTGAGCCTGTAAGCTCCGAAGCTGACTTTCTCGGCTGCCTTCTCCAGTTCTTCAAACTGGTTGTAAACGAAGTTACGACCCTGGTAGTCAGGATCCTTGAACTCTGCAGAATTGACAGGGGAAGAGCTCCAGTCTTTTGAATATGTGTAAGTTGTGGTTGTCTCTTGGGCACCGCCTATCTTGTCTTTCTTTTCGCTTTTAGCGTGTTCAATCCACTGATAGTACTCCACCTGGCGGTTGAGCTTTACGGCAACGGCACCTACATTGAAAGTAGGGTCTGCAAGAGAGTCGGTTGTGGTAGCCAGTCCCATAGCGTGGACCAGCTGCCCTTCAAAGGCCGGATCCACCTTTGAGATGTTTTCCATTTCCACATAGTTTTTCTCTGCATCCTTGAGCATCTTGGTTGTTTTTACAGCCCTGCCTTCATTCCACCACAGGAGGGCAGTACCGCCAAGAAACAACAGAATGCCTATGAAAATTCCGCCCAAGGAGTTCTTGAGCCTCGATCCGTAGCTAGTACGGGTTACTTCAGTGTAAGCCATCTAAGTAAAAGTTTATAGGTTATAACAAATCAAGTTCAAGCTAGTATTCAGTTCAATTCCCAAATTTAGCATTTTTTGCCTACATTTGTAAAAACAATATGTATGTGTTTTAGCCGATAAAAACCGATCATTTTTTAGTTTTATTTGGCTCTGTTCTAGAACCGGATCCTGAAGTCCAGTCCGGCCCATCGTCCCCTGCCCTTCTGCATGAAGCCTGAGTTCCCGCTGTCAAAGTAGAACAGCGCGTAATCCTTGTTCAAGATATTGCTGCACCACAGGGAGATCTCTAGTCCGGCATAACCGCTTTTGGAAGCTGTAGTCTTGCCTGCTGAGAAAGTTATCCTGCCGTTAAGAAGGCCGTAGAATTTCTGGGAAACGTCATTTGCCTCGGTGAAGTATATCTTGCCCAGCCCGGTATAGTCAGCCCCGAATGTAAGTGTGCTGCCTTGAGTCAAATCAATGCCGTAGGAAGCCCCAAGATGAAGAGTGTGCTCAGGAGCAAACGGCACATACTTGTCTTTGAAGTCACGGTCTTCCAGAACTCTTTTTCCGTCTTTTGTCACAGATACCTGGGTAAGATTGCGGGTGAACTTGGCGTTTGTGTAGCCGTAGTCGGCAAACAGGTTAAGACCATAGACAGGATTGTAAATCAGGGAAAGTTCCCCTCCCCAGCTCCGGCTCCTGCCGGCATTGGATGTGTAACGGCCCAGTCCGCTCTCCACGAAGCGGGAGACCTGCTGGTCCTTGACCTTCATGAAGAATGCGCTAAGGTCCAGGGACAATCTGGAGTCTTTAGTGGTGAAGTGCCCACCTATCTCGTGGTTCCAGGAGTATTCCGGCTTGTACCTGAGAGCCTCGTTGATAGTCTCGTCATTTTCAAGGGTACCCACATTCTTCTGAAGATCAGTCTGCATATAATCGCTGAGCATCTGGATGTTGAAACCTCCTCCGCGATAGCCTTTTGCGGCCATCACATAGATATTGTTGCGCTCGTTGAAGTCATACTTGAGAGCGATTCTCGGAAGAACAGGCATCGCCTCCTGGTATTGCTTGCCGATATATTCAACCTTGTAGGAACCTTCGCTTGTCCTGCCACCTGGCATAGTCATCAGGTAGTTCATCGCTGATGAAGTAGCGTAGTCTATCTTCACCTTCTCGTAATCGAACCTTACTGCAAGGGTTGCGGAAAGGCCTCTTGCTCCGAAAATATCGTTGAACACGCTCTGGTGGAAAAGAGCGGCCCCGCTGGAAGGAAGGTGGAAAAGTCCCGGGATATCCATCTTTTCATCAGTAAGTTTCACCTTAACCGGAGAACGTGCCATAGCTGCATCCATTGTAGCCTGAAGCGCGGCTATAAAATCGCTTCCGAATGTCATAGGGGTCTGGTTGCGGTTCCAGTTGTAGAACCCTGATATTCCGGTTGAAAAATCCATTCCGCCCCAGAACTCATTCCACTTGCCTTTGACTATAATCTCCTGGCTGATGGTGTTCTGCAACTGCTTCTGGTTCATGGTGAACCTATCTGCCGGGGTGTAGTCAGTATCCATCCTCATCTTGTCTTTAAGATACTGCCAGGCGGTTGCCGAATGGATGGTTATTCCCAGGCTCTGAGGTGAATATGTGGTTATGAGCCCTGCATTGAGAAGATTGCGGCGGTAACTGCTCTTGTAGTTGTAGTCCGGATCGGAGTATTCTCCTGAAGACTTGTCGTAAGCACCGTAGGGATAGCCTCCGTCGTCGTCGTACTCGTAGCTGAGGTTGAGGTCAAAAGAAAGGCTCCGGTTTGGCCTGAGGATGCCGTGCCATCTTCCACCGGCGCTTGAGCCCTTGTCTATCTTCTTGCCGTTGAACTGGTTGGTGTAGAAGCCTCCGCTGTAATCGTAAAAACCTCCGGCAGAAAAAGCGAACTTGTCGCTTATCCTATGGTAATGAGTAAGATATGCTCTATATGCGTTATGAGTAGCTGCACTTAACATAAGGTCGGTCCCGCTGTAGTCAAAAGGATTCTTGGTCTTGATGTTTATCAAGCCACCCATAGTGTTGCGGCCATAAAGCGTACCCTGCGGACCTCTGAGGACCTCTACCCTCTCAATGTCCGAGTAGTCAAAGTCAAAGCCTGACTTGTCAAACATCGGGATACCGTCAACATAGATGCCCACTGCCGGTGAATTGATCCTGGAACCTATTCCTCTGATATAGATTGAAGAAGTGTACTTTGTCCCGTAATCCGGAATGTAGAGGTTGGGAACAAGTCCGGTAAGGTTCTTCATGGAGAATACTCTGCTGTCTTCCAAAGCCTTGCGCTGCACTATGGAGGAAGATACAGGCTGGTTCCTCAGCACACGGCTCTCCTTTGGAGAATCCACAACCCAAAGGCCTTCAATGGAGTACTGCGCTATGGTATCTTCCTGACTGTCCGCCGGATTGGCGTATGGCATATTGTCCTGCCCTGAAGCAGAGATGCAAGAAAAAACAAAAACTGACAGCAAGGCTGCCTTTATCGCGATATTCAGTTTATTTGCCATTACATTACACTGTTTTGTGAGTCAAACGCCCGCTGCGCCCATGCAGATCAGGCACGGCAAATATGAGAAAAAAACTCCATATAGTTACCCTTTCAAAATTGCTTCTTATATTTGCATACCGATTTACGATATGAACTGGAACGGAATACTTATAGGAGCAATTTCCTTTCTGATTATAGGATGCTATCACCCTCTGGTAATAAAGGGCGAGTATTACTTTGGAGTAAAAATCTGGTGGGCTTTCCTTGCCGCCGGCATCATCTTCTCCGTCTGGGCTTGTCTTGTGGGCAGCATATTCTGGAGCGCTATACTTGGAGTAGCCGCATTTTCCAGTTTCTGGGGCATACTGGAAGTGTTCCATCAGAGGAGAAGGGTTGAAAAGGGCTGGTTTCCAAAGAATCCCAACAGGAAGTACTAGCCGCCTCCAACGCTTTTCATCCTCATTTTTTCATCAATAAAGACATCGCGGAGAAAAAAAACGAGAATTCTGCACAATTCTTGAATAAGCTTTTGCTAAATTTGTTATGCTTATCCAACTTAAAGTCTTTGTCATGAAAACACATTTTTTAACTTTAATCATCGCGATAATGGCACTATTCGGTTTTGGAAGCGCCTCAGGGCAGGATGCTTCATACAAGCAGCTGTGGGAGAAGGTGAAGGAAGCCGACAAGAAAGACCTCCCGAAAACTGCTGTTGAAATCTGTGACAAAATCATTGCTAAAGCACGCAAGGAAGGCAACAAAGGCCAGCTGCTCAAGGCATGGTTCAGCAGAGTGGAATACAAGACCTACATTACCCCTGACACCTTGTACTCAAACCTGAAGGAACTGGAAAGCTGGGCAAAGGACGAAAAGGATCCTGTCAGCAAGATGGTGCTGCACAGCTGCATAGCATCCATCTATTCCAATTACGTGGACTACAACTCCTGGCAGATAAACCAGCGCACCAACATAGACGGAGGAGAAGACACTCCGGATGTGGAGCAGTGGGGAGGCATCAAACTGGTCAAGACAGTACTGGACAATGTGAACGCCTCTCTGTCAGACATAGAAGCTTTGCGGAAAGCGGACAATTCCAAGTATATTCCGTTTGTGGAACAGCATAAGGAAGGAGAGTATTTCAATCACGATCTTCTGCATATAATAACCCAAAGATCCATCTCTTCCCTGATGAATACTATTGAGGTGGCCAAGGACAAGAAGGCTGTCAAGGACAGGATAAACCAGATTGAAGATCAAACCGTCCTCTCCTACAAAAAGGCCGGCGACACCGACGCCTACATATTGTCCTCAATGCAAATGATCGAGCGCAGGACGGAAGTAAGCGACAGCAATGAAAAAAAGATAAAGGCGCTGGAAGACCTTCTGGCAGAAAACAAAGTCAAGTCAACGCGTACCAGTGTGGAGATACTCATCGAGCTGGCCAGGTTGCTGGAGGTGGAGAATCCTGCCAAAGCCATGGAATACTGCAATCTGGGACTGAAGGACTATCCAGGTTACAAGAGAACCAATTATCTGAAGGACATCAAGGAAAACATACTCAAGCCTTATGTAAATTTCTCCCTCCCGGCTTTCACCTATCCCGGAGAGAACAGAGACCTTTACATAAACCACAGGAACCTGGACAAAGTTGAGATAGTTTTCTACAAGATTCCTGAGAGCCTTCACAAGATCGTCAACGACAACCAGACCTATAAGCTCAAGGATGAAGACCTGAAAAAATGCACCGAGGTTTCTTCCGCCACCTATGCCCTGGAAAGGCCAGCTGACTACAAGACCGCGACCACTACCGTCAAGATCCAGGTCCCGTCAGAGCCGGGCATCTATACCTGCAAGGCAGTGGCTGCAAAGGAAAGCATCTTCAACTGGAACATAATGCGGACGGGAAGGATGAAGCTGATGACCAACAACTGGAAAGGCAGGGATCTGGAAGTGATTGTGGTTGACCGCAAGAGCGGACAACCTGTAGAAGGAGCCAAGGTTATCCTGACAAAGCATCCGAAACGCGCTGGCAAAAAGGAACAGGTTCTGGATAAAAAGAGCGGAAAGGACGGCAAACTTGCCTTCTACCTGACAGAAGAAGACATGAAGGACTTCAGCAACACCGTGTATGTCAAGGCTGAGTTCGGAGATGACAAGTATATGCGTGAAATTTCTGCCAACACATATCGTTACCAATACCCGGATATAGATGTTGTAGAAGGAATTCAGCTTCTTACCGACAGGTCCATCTACCGGCCGGGGCAGACCGTATATGTAAAAGGCATTTATTACACTCAGAAGGATGACCAGGGCAGAGTCCTGGAGGGCAAGAAATTCACAGTATTGCTGAAGAACCACAACAGGGAAACCGTTGACAAAAAAGAGGTCAAGACCAACGGATATGGCTCATTCGAGACCTCTCTCCTGATTCCAGCCTCAGGGCTTATGGGCAGTTACAGCGTTGAGATTGAGGGAAAAGAAAGACGAACCATCAGCGTTGAGGAATATAAGAGACCTACCTTTGAAGTCAAGGCAGACAGGATTGAGGGCAGCTACAAGTTCGGGGACAAGATTCAGGTCAAGGCCGATGCCAAGACCTTCTCCGGAGTTCCTCTGGACCAGGCAGACGTGAAGTACACCGTCACCCGCCGCAAATGGAGCTGGTGGAGGATGGATGATGAAACCGTACTTGAGACTGGAGAAGCCAAGACCGACGACAATGGAACAGTCAGGATCCCCGTAACTCTCGTTCCTATGGATGAAGAAGAGGAAAACGAAAGATATTCAAGCAGTTACTGCTCTTATCAGGTAACCATAGACGTTACCAATGCAGCAGGAGAAACCCAGAGCACTTCCACCAGCGTTTATGTCGGGAAGAAGAGCCTTGTCATCCGCTGCGGCATATCCTCCCGGATAGACAAGGAAAAGGATATTTTCTTAAGGATGAGTGTCACCAACCTGGACGGCACGGAACTGTCCAAGGAGGTATCCTACACACTCTGGACAGCAAAGGACGGCAAGAAAGACAGAAAAGTCCTGGATGGAAAGGTACAGTCCAACACACAGGTCAAGATTAACGAGTGGAAGAGCCTGCCTTCAGGAAAATATATCATCGAGTACTCAGCAAAGGACGACAAGGGAGAGCCTTCAGAGGGCGAAACCGACTTTTCAATGTTCTCCGTCAAAGACGGCAAACCTCTGGAAGGAACAGATTTCTGGACTTATCGCGATGCAGACAAGATATGGTTCGGAACCTCCCACAAGGATGCCGTTATCTATATGGATGTATATGCGGACGGAAAGAACATTGAGAGCAAGGTTTTCCGGCTCAGCGACAAGCTTCTGGAGAAGGACTTCACCTACAGACCTGAATACAATGACGGGGCAAGCATCTATTTCAGGATGGTCCGCAACGACAAGTTCTTCAACCAGTCATACACTGTATCAAAACCATACCCTGACTACAATCTGAAACTCAAATGGAACGTGTTCAGGAACACTCTCATACCGGGACAGACAGAACAGTGGACCCTGAACGTGACAGGACCTGACGGAAAACCTGTAGATGCTGAGGTGCTCGCTTTGATGTATGACGCTTCCCTGGACAAGATAAGAAACCACTATCTCGGAACCATATCCCGCATCTTTCCTCGCCACATCACTTATGCAAACTGGAACAGCACAAGTTCCGGTTCATTCGGGATGAGCTACTCACCTGGTCGCAGCGTTTATGTGCCGGAACTGGAATATGACTGTTTTATCAGTCTGCCGAACATCCTGGGCGGTCGCCGATACGGCTATGCCAGAGCCCTGGGTGCCAAATCCGGAGCTGTCTTGTATGAAACAATGGCTGTCGAAGACAATGCAGTGGCTCTGGAAGACAGAGCGGTTGCCAAGCAGGATATGAGAATACGTGGGGTCAACAGCCTGACAGCAGAAGAAAAAGAGGCTGCAGAGTCTGCAATGAATGACCAGGAAAGCGGAACTCCTGAAAAGAAAGCGCAGGACGAAGGTCCTCAGCTCAGGCAGAACTTCAACGAGACAGCGTTCTTCCTGCCGCAGCTGGTAACAGACAAAGACGGAAACGTGGCTATAAGCTTCACGCTTCCTGAGAGTCTTACCCGCTGGAGATTCATGTCAATGGCCCACACCAAGGATCTTATGACAGGGTATCTCAGAGATGAGATCGAGGCCAAGAAAGACTTCATGATTGCTCCTAACATGCCTCGTTTCCTCAGAAGCGGAGACATTACCACGATTTCCTCCGCCCTTACAAATCTCTCAGACAAGGACATTGAGGCTAATGTAAGGTTCGAGCTCTTCGACTTGGCGACCGAGAAGGTATTCCACTCAGAAAACAAGAAGGTGCAGGCAGCTGCAGGCAAAACCTCCAAGGTAAGCTTCAGCTTCCCGGTAGAGGATGCTTACGATGTTGTCGGAGTAAGGATAATCGCCGAGGGAGGAGAGTTTTCAGACGGAGAACAGCACTCTCTTGCAGTTCTCAGCGACAAGACCAGACTGGTTGAGAGCGTTGCCCTTCCTGTCAGAGGCAACCAGACAAAGCAGTTCTCTCTGGAGAGGCTCTTCAACCACCATTCCCCTACCGCTACAAAGAAGACTCTGACAATCGAGTTCACAGGTAATCCTGCCTGGTATGCCGTTCAGGCCCTGCCATCCATGGCAGAACCGGAAGACGACTGTGCAATCTGCTGGACAAACGCCCTCTACGCCAATGTCCTGGCCAGCAAGATCGCCAACTCCCAGCCAAAGATCAAGAGTGTCTATGAGGCCTGGAAGAAGAGCGGACAGAACAAGGAAACCCTGCTGAGCAACCTCCAGAAGAACCAGGAACTTAAGACCATACTCCTTTCCGAATCTCCTTGGGTATTAGAAGCCAAGAGCGAGGAAGACCAGAAGATGATGATTTCCACCCTCTTTGACGTGATGTCTATCGGCAACACCAAAGACAAGGCCCTCAAGAAACTGTCCGAGCTCCAGATGAGCGACGGCGGATGGACCTGGTTCAAAGGAATGGAATCCAGCCCTTGGATTACGGAATACGTGCTCACCCAGGACATCAGGCTCAGGATCCTGACCGGAGAAAGTCTTGACGGAGCCCGGAAGCAGATGCACAGCAAGGGACTTGCCTATATGCACAACGAGGCCCAGAAGGAATACGACTGGATAATGAAAGAGAAGATCAAGACCAAGGGTGTTTCCTACTTCATTCTCAAGTACCTCTACCTGGTAGCCCTCGAAGCCCAGGCGGAAGGCAAGACTCCGGCAGACATTGTTCCTAAGAACAGGAAAATAATGTACAACTGGTTCCTGAACAAGGTAGCCGAAGTTCCAAAGAGCCAGGACATGCAGGAAAAGAGCATGGCAGCAGTCGTTCTGAAGGCCAACGGAAGGCAGAAACTCGCCGATGAGTACATCCAGTCTATAAGAGAACATCTTACAAGCTCCGAGGAAATGGGTATGTACTTTGCCTTCAACGAGAACCCTTACCGCTGGGGTAGCCTGAACCTCAACGCCCAGGTTGCAGCAATCGAGGCCTTCGACCAGGTTGCCGGCGACATGCAGACCGTTGAGGAGATGAAAATCTGGCTCCTAAAGCAGAAGCAGACACAGATGTGGGGAACTTCCACCCTTACCGCAGACGCCATCTTCGCCCTGCTTGCAAGGGGAGAGAACTGGCTTGCAAGCGAGGGAGTTGCAGAACTCAGTTTTGCAGGAAAGAGTGTTTCGACCAACAAGCCTGACGAGGAAGGCAACGCCCCTGTTCCAGGACTTAACTACATCAAGAGAACCTACACTGACGACAATACCACAGACGCCAGGACCATTACCGTAGAAAAGAAAGACAACGGCATAGCCTGGGGAGCCGCATACGCCACCTTCTTTGAGAAGATAGCCAACGTGAAAGACAACGGCAGCAAGGAAATGAGCATAACCAAAGAACTCTTCGTAAAGAAGGTCAACAAAGTTTCAGAGTCCGGCAACAAGGATGGCGGAGCCCTATCCTACACTCTTGAGCCGCTCAAGAACGGAGCTGTGATAAAGGTCGGAGACATAGTTACAGCCAGGATGGTCATCAAGGTTGACCGCTCCATGGACTTTGTCCAGCTGAAGGAGATGAGAGCGGCCTGCTTTGAGCCTATGACTCAGCTTTCAGGCTACCACTGGGGAGGCGGCACAGGCTACTACGAAGAAATCAAGGACGCTTCCACAAACTTCTTCTTCTACTCCCTTGGCAAGGGGACTTATATCCTGGAAGTCAACTACAGAGCCTCCAGAGCCGGAGAATACGAAGCAGGCCTTGCAACCCTCCAGTGCGCCTACGCTCCGGAATATACGGCCCATACCAACTCCTGCCGCATAACCGTGGAAGAGTAGAGTAATGAAAATATTTTATACAGACAAGTTTCCCTTTATTGGCAAAGACTTCATCGCGATAAACCTGTTCGGTGTGCTCATTGCCCGTAAAGGGATAACTTTGACTCCATCAACGGTACTGCACGAGAGAATCCACTCCCTTCAGATGAGGGAGATGCTATATGTGTTTTTCTACCTGTGGTATGTGACCGAATGGCTGATAAAGATGCTCAGGTGCTTTTCTGCAAGCAAAGCCTACTGGAGAATCAGCTTCGAAAGGGAAGCCTACGACAACGAGAGCAACCCTGGCTATCTTCACCAGCGGAAGCCTTACAGATGGCTCAAATATCTGTAAACCGCTACTCGTGGAATCTTACCGGGAAGTCAAAGTATGTGTTCGGATAAGGTTCATCGCGGAGGGTGAAGTGCCACCACTCGGAATACAGAGGCTTGAAGCCGTGTCTCATCATTGCCTGACGGAGAATCTGGCGGTTCTCATACTGCTGTTGAGTTACGCCCTTATAGTCTGGATGGGCCGACGGGTCAAGCATATCGAAAGTTCCTCCCATATCCACTTCCTTGCCGGTCTTCATGTCAAACAGAGTGAGGTCCACGGTGCTGCCACGGCTGTGGCCGGACTTGGAAGCGATGTAATCCTGCTTGAAAAGGTTTGCCTTGTCAAGGTTAGGGTAGAAGGCTCTTTTCATTGAAGTATCAGCATCTTTCGCCCAACGGCAGAAATGTGCCACAGCCCTTGCCGGACGGTAAGCGTCATAGATCTTCAGCCTGTATCCCTGAGCCTTGACATCATCGCTGACAGCCTTCAGCGCCTTTGCAGCCTCTTTGGTCATAAGTGCGACAGGCTCTTCATATCCGTCTATCCTTGAGCCCACGAAATTGTAGGTTGAGTAATATCTGATTTCCAGAATCACATCGGGGACAGCCTCTGAAATCACCACAAAGCCGCTTCTGATCTGGTTTGCAGGAAGTTTCTTGACAACATCTTCCGAAGCAGGGTTACCGAAACCGGAATCAGCGGTTTCGTCCACAACCGCCAGAGTGTCTGCCGCTGTTTTCACATCAGAGCGAGATTTGTTGCCTGCGCAACCGGCCAGGCAAAAGGCCAAAGCTGCAGATAAAACAAGCAAATACCTTTTCATATCAATAACTTTTGTCTTTAAGCTTAACTTAAACAATTGGCAGGCAAAAGCCTGCCCCTACGGAGCGTAAAATTACAAAAAAGATGTATTTTTGAAGTATAATCTTCTGCGATATGAAAAAAAGAACTCTTATACTTGTTTCCGCCATCCTTTGCGGAATTATTCTGACTGCCGCCTGCAACAATGAAAAGGCTCCGGCCCCGGTCCTGAGGGTCGGAATGTTGGACGGGCTGGGAAGCGGCCATACCAACATGACAGAAGCCTACGAAGCAGCCCGGCTGGACAGTCGCATCAGTATCCGCTACATAACCAGCGCGAACATTGCCTGGGGAGTGCTGGACAGCCTTGACGTCCTCATCATACCGGGCGGAGGAGGCAGCATGCACACATTCAGCCTCGGAGAAACCAACATCAACATAATAAAGAAGTGGACGGAAAACGGTGGAGGAATCCTCTGCATCTGCGCCGGCGCATACGCCTTGAGCCATACTCCAGACTATGCCTGCTTCGGGATGAACGGTGCCCAGGTGGTTGACTTGGACCATTCGTCCAGAGGACAGGGCCTCTGCGCCCTTGGTGTTACGGAAGAAGGGAAAAAACTCTTCCCGGAACTATCAGACCTGGACACCATACACGTGATGTTTGAAAACGGCCCTATGCTTGCTCCGGCAGACTCCGCAGTTCTGGCAGAAAGCCCCGCAGGCAACTACACCGTATTTGCCACTATGCTCAGCGATGTCCATGTCGGAGAAGGTTTCCAAGCTGGAATCAGCCCCGGAAAGCCTTTCCTCCTTGGCAACAACTACGGAAAAGGAAGGGTGTTCACCTCCATCGGCCATCCTGAAGGAAGTGCTTCTTTCGGTTGGATGATACCAAGAATCCTGTTCTGGTGCGCACAGAAAGAGGATATGGCACTGCCTGTTGAATACAAGGCACCTGCTTTGGACAAGGAAGTGATAATGTCAAACGAAGACCTCGGCAAGGAAGGCTCAATGTACCGCACTTTCGTTTACGGGACCAAGGAAGAAAAGCTGGAAGGCTTCAGCTGGATGATGAACCATCCGTCCTGGAGCATGAAAACCTGGGTTTCCGGGCTCCTGTACGACAAGGAACCCGAGGTAAGAAGCGCAGCAGCAGCCTATATAGGCTCATTTGAGCTCCTGACTGCCAAGAAAGACCTGGAAGCCGCCTGCGCCCTGGAACAGGACCCGCAGGTCAAGGCCGTGATGCAGAAATCCGTCCAGACAATCAACTCCCTGTACAGATAGACCACTGGACTTGGAGGAAGGTTGATGAAAAAAATTGGGCAGGTCATTGACCTGCCCTTAATGTTTTTCATAGTTTGAAGTGCTACTTTCTACTAAAAACCCACACCTTTGACGATACAAAGGTACGGGCAGAAACACGCAAAGGATTTGCAAAATCCTGCAAATCCTTGTCAAAATCCTGCAAAAAGGGGGTATCGCCGAGAAAAAACGAAAATTATCCTCTCATCTGGCTTGGGGTAGAGTCAAAAACTCTCTTGAACGCCCTGGAGAAAGTTGCGGCATCTTCAAACCCGCAACGGTAGGCGATATCTGCTATCGGGCTTTCTGAGTCTGACTGGAGAAGAATCCTGGCCTGCTCCAGACGAAGCCTCAGCACATAATTCTGAGTGGTGTTTCCAGTGATGGACTTCATCTTGCGGTTGAGCTGACCGCTGGAAAGACACATGTGAGAGGCTATGTCCTCCACTCCCAAACGGCCGGTTTCAAGGTTGGAGATGACATAGGAGGCCAGCTTGTCCAAAAAAATGCGGTCTGACTTGTTAATAGTATCAATTCCTTGCTCGGAAGGGTTTTCAGAAGGGTTGTCCGCCCCCTCATTCCTTGACTGTATGATGCCTTCATAGTTGCTCTTGAGGTTCAGGTATTCGCTTCTGAGCCTTCTGATGGCATCTTCCATGGCAGCTTTCTGGCGGCGCACCCTGTGGAGCATCACCAGCCAAACCAATGTGGCTACAACCAGAGCGGCAAATATTCCTGCCACCAGTATGGTAATTTTGGCCTTCCTGGCCCTGATGTTTTCAGCCTTGAGAGAATCGTTCTCCATAGAAGCGTTGTAGCGGCTGAGGCTCTCAGCCATGGCAAGGTTGTACAGAGAGTCTTTAAGACGGTCATAGATATCGTGCTGCCGCTTTGCCTCCCTGCCGTCTGTCTCCAGAAGGCTTTCATAAAGCCCTTTCCTTGAATGCATCTCATTGTAAGGATCGCCGAGAGTGACAAAAATGCCGGCAGCCTCAGCATAGTACTTGGCAGCTTCATCTGTCTGGTTCAGGTAATACAGCACACCTCCCATCTTGTTGCAGGATATGCCCAGAGACTGAAGGTTGCCGCTGCTTCGGAAATAAGGGATGGCTACAAGAAGATCCCTGCGTGCATCCTCATAACGGCCAAGGCCTATAAGAGCAGCAGCCCTCTGAGACAGCCTGACCATGGCCTGAGGCTCCCTACCGATTTTCTTTTCCAGATCGTAAGCCTTCTGGGCATATTCCAACGCCACGTCGCTTTTCCCCATGGCATGATATACCTCGGAAGCCATACCCAGGAGAATGCCCATCCTTCCTTCGTTTTTGGTCTTGGCACACTCCGCAATACCCTTCAATACATATTTTTCAGCTGCTTCATATCTTTTGGCAGACATATAGATTCCTGCCAGAGTATTCAGGCTGGAGCTTATCCTGTCATGGTCACCGCTTTCCAGGTCAAGAGCATAGCACTGCTCGGCATAATAGCCTGCCTTGTCATAATTGCCCATCCTCATATTGCTTATGGCAAGAAGGCTCAAGGCATCGGCCTGAAAATCCTTGTCCTTGCTTTCAAGGCTGTAATCCAATGCTTTGGAAGCATACTCTGCACACTTTGCATACTGCTGGTTTGCGTAAAGGCAGTCTGCGGAAAAGTAGAAGACATTCATCATCACTTCCTCTTTCGGGGAAGATTCCAAAAACAGCTCAGGATTTTCCAAACTGCCTTCCCTTTGAAGCCAAGACATTATCCGGTTGGCTTTAAGAACAGAATAAGAAGAGGAAATGTCCTTTATCAGGATACTCAGCGAATCCGTTTCACGGCTGAAACCTGCAACTCCGGAAAACAATATTGATATCGTCAAAAAGAGAAGCAGGAATCTGCCCCTCTTGACCAGGAATAACCGTTTATTTTGTCCGCGAAACATTCCGCAACAAATCTTGTACCCTTAATTGACCACCAAATTTAAGCAAAAAAATCCGCAACCTGTTCAAAACCCTCTCAAATAAAAGAATCCCAAATTCCGTTGAGGATCTTTTGAAGAACAATTGATTGAAAATTGAGAAACAATTGATATGGAATTGAGGATTTTATATTTTGATAATTTATTGATATACAACTATTTATATCGGCGACAAAAGACGCGATATTTGCATTGGGAAACCATAGAAAAGATCTTCCATTTCAAACTCAAAATAAATAGCACTATGGAAACAAAGAAAACCAACCGGGCCAGCCTGGAAAACAAAAGAACCATGTTCTTTGAACTCGGGCTCATTGCTTCACTGGCAATTGTACTGGCCTCCTTTGAGTGGAACTCCTCTACCAAAGATGTAGCAAAAATGATGGCCGGAACCGTTTACCTCGTGGAAGACGAGAGCGTTCCTGTAACCCAGCAGGAAACCCCGCCGCCACCAGAAACCATCCAGGAACCGGTAATGAGCGAAGATCTGCAGATTGTTGAAAACGACGTGAAGATAGATACAGACTTCATCAGCCCTGACGACAATCCTGCTCCAATGAAGATAGTCCCTTACATAGAGCACCGGAATATAGAAGAGGATATAGAAGAAGATACGGAGATCCCGTTTGCCATCGTTGAGGAAAAACCTCTGTTTATGGGAAAAGAAGCGGACGAATTCACCAAATGGGTGTACAACAACATTCATTATCCGGAACTTGCCATAGAGAACGGCATACAGGGAAGGGTTACCTTGCAGTTCACCATTGACAAAGACGGTAATGTTTGCGACATCAAAGTTCTCAGGGGAGCAGATTCCTCCCTCGACAAGGAAGCCGTAAGAGTCATAGGCTCTTCCCCGAAATGGTCACCGGGAAGGCAGAGAGGCCGTAAAGTGAGCGTAAAATACACCTTTCCGATAGTTTTCCGCCTCAACTGATGATAATCATGGAGGTTCACTTCAGGGTGAATCTCCATAGCTTTGAATGGCGTGGTTCCCTTGATGTATGGAACACAACATAAACGTATCTGCCATGGATGTCAATGCCCTCCGGTTCGTCCACGAGGGCGTTGATGTTTTCTGTGCGCTCTATCTTTTTGGTTTTCATGTTCACGATGTGCAAAAGCCTGTCGTGTGGAGCGTAGCCGTCTGGCAGGAAGGCATAATCACCCAAAACAAAGCTTCCCTGCCAGATGTTTATCCCCGAATCTATCCTGGTGACATCCAGCACATCGGAATCTTTGAGACGGACTTCGCCCTTCTCATCAGAGTCAGAAAGCTTTGGCATCCTGAATTTTTTCAAGAGTTTGAAATCCCCGTTCCGTCCGCCGAAGGTGTAGATAAAACCGTTTTTGACATCAGCACACCAGTCGATTGAGCCAGGATAGTCCGTCCCCTCGTAATATATCTTCTGGACAATCTTACCGCCTTTGTCCGTTATGTCAGTGACAAGACAGGCATGTCCGCCCCTGCACTCAGAAACATACAGCAGCGGAAACTTGGAATCTTTGGAGTACTTTTCCTTCCCGAAGAAAGCATTGTTGCAGTGCGATGTGTTTCCTTCAAGCATATAAGCCGCAATCAAAGCCTTTTTCTTTATGTCAAAGATGCAGCACATTCCGCCGTCATGGAGCACAACCGCATAGTTTTTATACATTGCCAGCCCCTGGGTGGAACCTTTGATCTTGACACTGTCAGGAGTCCAGTCCGCGAAATCTGCAACCAGTTCCGCCTTCAAGGGAAGAGCTTTGGCGTCCTTGATCTTGACTTGCGCAACGCAAACGGCACAATACATCAACAGAGAAAAAACAATTACAATCCTTTTCATGGCAATTGCAAATATACCAAAATATATGCTGCAAGACAAATCGCTGAGTATGAAATAAATAAGTATTTTCCAGCGCTTTGAAACCAGCACTGGAAAATACACAAAACATTCATTTATTGACATTTACGCTGCATAGTCCATTGGAGTACCGGGCCATGCCTGGAGCGATTGGCAAGCCCTATTCGCCGTCCTCCGGACCAGAGCCATTATGACGATTACCGGGACGAGGACCGTTCGGACGCCCTCCTCTCATACCCTGGCCTCCTCTGCCCTGCTGCCTGGAGTGAAGTTTCTGCTGAATCTGGTTCTCCACAGCGTAAAGACGTACCAGCTGGTCGGCTTCCAGAACCTTTGCAAATTCGTCCAAGTACTGGAGTTTCACCTCCTGAAGCTTCTGCTGCCTCTCTATTTTTCCTTTCTCAAGTTTTACAGCCTCTTCCTTTGTCAGTTTCTTGCGCTCAGGGCGAGCCTGGTCCGCAGACGACTTCTGATTCTTGTCTTTCTGTGTCCTGTCACCTGGTTTCCGGACCGGGCGCTCCTGTGCTCCTACAGCCTGACGGACAGCTTCTGTATAAGCCTTGTAAACCTTCTCGAATTCCGGTTTCTGCTCGTCTGTGATTTTCAGACGGAATACCATTTCCTTGACTCTCGCCTGGAAGAACTTCTCCTTTGGATCCTGGTCCTTCTTGTCCTGCGCGTATGCAGTAAAAGTTACAAGCATCATCGCGATAAAAAACAAACTTTTTTTCATAACCTCAAAAATTATCTATGTTCAACTTAAATGCTAATTGTCTGATTTTGTCCGAAACTTAATAATCTTCATAGTCCAAATAGGACAAGTCCTCTGTCTCGTAACTTGAGAGTTCCATCAGGTCTTCGTCTGAAAGACCGTCCAGGAATGCATCCACCGGGCTTTCTGTTACCTGTGCAATCTGGACGGATGGCTCCGGCTCCTGCCTGTCCTTACCTGCCAATATGAAAACCAACAGTACCGCTGCGGCAGCGGCTACTGAGACAACCGGCCAGAAAATCCGGTGCCTGATACCAGCAAAGGATTCCCCTCTTCTGTCTCCCATACCACCGTCTCCTGCTCTGCTGCCTTCATTGACAGCTCTCTCTGTAACTTCAGAGATCAGGTTGTCCAGATAGTCCTCACTTTCTGTGAAAGGCATCCGCTTTGATATGTTTTTCAAGTCTTTCATTTCCGTATTTTTCACTTTTGCTTTTCCTAATTATTCAATTCCGATTGTCAAAACCTTCACTTCCGCTATCTGCCACTAAATGTTCACTCTCGTTTTTGTCAGACGGCCTCATGCTTTGCCCTGATCTTCAGAAATTTTCCTGAAGGCATTTCCGGACCTTTTGCTGAGCATAGTGGTAATTTGCCTTTAGCGCTCCTACTTTCTTTCCTGTAATCTCAGCGATCTCCTCATAGCTGAGCTCGTCATAATATCTCATATTAAACACTATACGCTGTTGGGCAGGAAGGCTGAGGAGCGCTTTCTGGAAAACAACTTCAACTGCGTCTGCAGGCAAATCCGTTTCCTGTTCCAATGTCCGGACCAGCCCGGGCCCCAGTGAATCCAGGCTCTGGAAGAAGCCTCTTTTCTTTCTCAAAACCTGAATTGCCTCATTTGTGCAGATCCTGTAAATCCAAGATGTTATTTTGGATTCTCCCCGAAAGCTCCCGATGCTTCTGAATATCTTTATACTAGCCTCCTGCAACGCGTCTTCTGCATCTTCTTTAGATACCACAATCCTTCTGATATGCCAGTAGAGGGCCTTGCCATAGGCCTTCATAAGAAGCCTGAAACCCTTTTCCTTCTGCATAGGATCCAGAAGCATATTCAGGATATCCGTGTCTGTGAAACTTTCTTTCATCTTTGTCCGCTTGCATAAGTAAGATGACTGTTTTGCCCAAAGGTTAAATTCCGCTGAAAAAAATTATCTATATTTGTTATATGAAAAAATCCTCAAAGACAAAGCTGTCTATACTTGCCTTGCTGATTGCAGCTGCCGCCGCTCTGGCTATAACCTGCCCCGGGAGGGAAGCACACAAAAACGCAATTGCAGATGCTGTCAACGCTGATCTTTTGGGACAGTTGAATATAGATGTGGATGATTCCTCAGCATCCAGCCTGAAATATACAAACCGTATGCTCATCGAGCCTTTTTTAAGGAATGACCTCATTGTCACCTCATACGGGCTTTTCAGCTCCAGCTACATCATTGACGACGGAAAGAAAGTGAAGTTCGGGTTTGGAATTCTCGGGAAGGTTTACATCAAAAATCCTGAAAACATTCACCGCAGAATACCTGTACTAAGAGAACCTATGCCTGTCGCATTGCTGAACAGATAGAAAGAACTGCTGTTACAACTCGCTGACACTCATCAATTTGCCCGTTATGGAACGCATCGTAAAAGTAGCCAGGAAAGAGGAACTTCCACAGATTATGGAAGTGCTGTCTCAAGCCAAGAAGATCATGCGCTCTTCAGGCAACATGAACCAATGGACCAACGGCTACCCATCTGATGAGACAATCCTCAGCGATATTTCAAAAGGCGCCGGGTTTGTCGTCGTTGACAGCGGAAGCAACGGTAGCGGACACATTGCGGGATACTTTGCATTTGTGCCTTCTCCTGAACCGACGTATGCCAAAATATATGACGGACAATGGCTGGACGATACCCTTCCCTATCATGTGGTCCACAGGATAGGAAGCCTCCCGGATGTTCACGGAGTGTTCAAGTCCATAATGGACTGGTGCTTTGAGAAAGATCCGAACATAAGGATAGACACCCATCGGGACAACAAGATAATGCAGCACAACATCCTGAAATACGGGTTCAGCTATTGCGGCATCATATATCTGGAAAGCGGTGACGAAAGGCTCGCATACCAGAAACAGTCCATCAGAAAATCAAAACAACCCTAAACTGATACTCAAAATGAAAAAGATTGTTATTGCATCGTTGATAATTGCATCAACCAGTCTTGCTTTCTCCTGCAAAAACAGCGGGAACAACAACCAGAACCCTGAAAACAAGGAGAATACACAACCTGTAGAAGAAGCGTTTGTACTCCCTCAAGTGGATGATGTGTGCTCCAAGATGGATGACCCTTCGTTCATCGATCTCTGCAAGAAGAATTTTGACACTAACCAAGACGGCAAGGTTTCAATGGAAGAAGCCGGCGCCGTGACAGAACTTGTTTTTGACAGTCCTTTAGCAAGCGAAGAATCTGAATCAAGATGGGAATATGACGAGCCGCTGAAGTCCTTGAAAGGCCTTGAATACTTCCCGAACCTGGAGATTCTGGTTCTTGAGTATCACCAGGTCACCAGTCTGGATATCAGCCATAACCCTATGCTCAAGCAATTATACTGCTCCAGCAACAAAATCGGCACCCTGGATGTAAGCAAGAATACTCATCTTAAGGAACTGATATGCTCTTCCTGCGGGCTTACTGCCCTGGATGTGACCAAGAACACAGAACTGTATAATCTTCAGTGCAGCGACAATCAGATCCCGAGCCTGGATGTGACCAATTGCACTCGCCTGACCGACCTTGCCTTCTCCACAAACCAGATTGCCAGCATAGACGTAAGCAAGTGCACCGGCCTGAACAATCTGTACTGCGTCAATAACCAGCTCACCAGTCTGGATGTGAGCAGCCTTCCTGAACTCGTCACCCTGAACTGCGAAGGCAACCAGCTTACTTCTCTGGATGTCAGCAAGAACCCTAAGCTGGAATGGCTGTTGTGCAACAGAAACAAGCTTACAAAAATAGACTTGACCAACAACCCGAAAATCAGTCTGGCGATGGCCGATAAAGAGGTGGAGCTTATTGGCTACAAAAAGTAAATTCTAGAATCCGTTTAGATTCATGTAAACGGTAGGCATCAGAAGCAGAAGGCCTATCAGCATGAACACCAGAAGTATCTTCCAGAACCACTTGAGCCAGACCTCGTAAGGTATCCTGGCCACTCCCAGCACGCCCATCAGGACGGCCGATGTAGGGGTGATCATGTTTGTGAAACCGTCTCCGAACTGGTATGCCATTACCGTAGCCTGGCGGCTTAGCCCTATCACATCTGAGAACGGAGCCATTATAGGCATCGTGAGGGCGGCCTTGGCTGTTCCGCTAGGGATGAACAGGTTGAGGACGGTCTGGATTCCGTACATTATGGAAACAGTTCCGCCCTGGCTGGTTCCGCTCATTGTGTTTGCAAGTCCGTAAAGGATGGTGTCCATAACCTTTCCGGCAGTGAGAACCTCGATGATGCCGCCGGCAAGTCCTACTATGATGGCTGCGGAGAGGATGTCCTTGCATCCGGCTATGAACTCATTGGCTATCTTGTTTGCGCTGCTGCCCATGGCAACTCCGGCTATTATTCCCATACCCAGGAAGAGGGCGGAGATTTCCTTTACGTACCACCCGTAGCCGAGAACTCCAACCACAAGGAATATGATGGTAAAGGCAAGTACGCTGAGAATAAAATAAAGATAAGATTTCCTGAGGGTGAGGATGCCCAGGATAACATACAAGGCAGCAAGGACAGGAAGACATACGAAAGTCACCTCCCTGCCTCCCAAAGTGACTGTAGTCTTAGGGTAAAGCACCGCGGAAACAACTATCACGGCAGCTGAAAGTATGAAGATTATCCAGGCGCTCAATGAAGTCTTGGAATTGAACTCCATTGAGGCGCTCTCCTCCTCTCTCTTTCTCCAATACTCATCGATTTTGTAGGTAGGACTGAGCTGCGGGTTCTTCTTGACCCTGTTGGCATACCAAAGCGTGAAAGCAATTATCAGAAGCGTGAGGATAACCCATACCACCAGCCTGTACTCGAAGCCTGAGAACAGAGGAAGTCCGCTCAGCCCCTGGGCTATACCTATTGTGAACGGGTTGAACACCGCGCCGCTGAAGCCGATGTGTGCAGCCACATACACCATAAGCACTCCGGTTATGGAGTCATATCCCATCGAGATTGAGAGCGGAATGAAAATCACGATAAAGGCTATGGTCTCTTCGCTCATACCGAACACAGCCCCGAAGATGCTGAATATGATCATAGTAGCCACTATGATAGTCCAGTGCCTGTGCACTTTTTTCAGGAACTCACGGATACCGTAGTCAATGGCGCGGCTGCTGTTGAGGATCTGGAACGCCCCGCCGATTACAAGCACAAAGGCTATGATGGCAGCCTGTCTTTTGAAGCCGTCAACTATAGCGCCAAGAACCTGCCAGCTCTGCGGGCTGCTCTCTACCTGATGGTAGCTTCCTGCCACTATGACGTCTTTCTCTACACCTTCTACGGTAACTGTCTGATGATCGAATTCTCCTGCCGGAACTATCCAGGTAAGGAAGCCGCACAGCAGAAGGACGAAGCCTATGATTACAAATGTATGTGGTATTTTCCTCGCTTTTGCCATAATGTTTCAAAGATAAAGAATCTTGGGCTAACGCAGCCCAAGATTCTCCGTGTTAATGCAAACCTAAATGTTATACTTGTCGCCCGGATAGAGAACCGTGAGCTTGAAGCTGTGGGCGTTGCTGCCGTCTTCGCCTTTCTTGTAAGGCTCGAACATCATGGCACATCCGGTACCTACTATCTCGATAGTGTTGTCCGGATTCACAACTACCGCGCACTCTTCATCTATTCCTATTCCGCGATAGCCCGGATTGTCAAGCAACACGTTGATGAGCCTTACCTGACGGCGGCGGGCTATGAAATGCTGGTCGATGATGATATTGTCCAGGAAACCGAAGCCCTCTTTGGTCTCGACATAGTTGCTCTTGATTTCGTTGAAATAAGGAGACTCGTCGTCAGGACCAGGGTTAACCTGCCTTCCGGTAAGCATTATGCGGCTCTGGATGGCAGCTCCGGCACTTGTTCCGCCGATAACTCCGCCATCTTTGTAAATCTGGAGCATCTTGTCAAAGAACTTGGTCCCGTTGAGGTAATCCTTCAGACGGCTCTGGTCTCCTCCGGAAAGGAAGATGGCAGTGACGCCGTCCAGCTTGGCCAGGCTCTCAGGACTGTCTATAGAGTCTTTAGGACACTTGATAAAGTCAGCGTTCTTGCATCCCAAAGCCCTGAATTCAGCGGCCTGCCTTTCTCCGGTATCTTCCACCTGGCTGGCAAAAGGTATTACAAGAAGCTTGCAGTTCTCCGGTCCGCCTCCCTTTTCGATGATCTTGTTCAGGATAGGAGCTATCCTGTCTCCGCCTCCCTCTATCACCAGAGTTCCTTTGGCGGTTATGTTTTCAGGAAGGAAATCCAGAGTCTCACCTTCCTGGTTGCATTTGCATGAAGCAGCCAAAACAGCGGCGACAGCCACTGCGGCCAAAAGTATCTTTTTCATAAATTATTCTATTCCAAAGTTGTGGTCATCAGACCGTAGGCTATTTCGGCAGCCCTTGTGAAATCTTCATATAGAATGAACTCGTCATTCCCGTGAGGATTCTGGGCGCCGACGCCAAGGTTAATTGTCTTGATTCCTTTTCTGTTCATCGCGTTGGCGTCGCTTCCGCCCATGGACTTCATAGGAACAGGAGCCAGGCCCATCGATTTGACAACCTTCTCGAAGTGCCTGTACGGCAGATCTTCAGGATGTATATGGTAAGGCGTGAAATCCCAGGAGCTGCTGTACTCCAGAGTGGCGCCGTGTTTCTGGCACACTTGCCGGAAGTCCTCGACAACCTTTTTGAACCGCCTCTCCCCTTCTTCCTGATTTCCGCTGCGTATCTCTCCTGAAACTTTGACCTCATCGCAGACAACATTGGTGGCGGTGCCGCCGGTTATCTTCCCGATGTTGCCGGTGTCTTTGTCGCCGAGTTTCCCGTAAGGGAACTTGGTTATGGCTTCGCAGGCAACCTGAATAGCGCTGATGCCTTTTTCAGGGGCGATCCCGGCATGGGAAGAGCGTCCGCGGAAAGTGAAATCAAACTCCAGAAGCCCGCAGGTTTCACTTACCAGGGCAGGAGGGCTCATATACGAGTCAAATATGAAGCCGTAGCGGATTCCTTCGTCCGGCTTGTAATAGGTGGAACCGGCAAGGGTGGTTTCCTCGCACACCGTAAAAACCAGTGTGCAAGGAACCAGCTTGCCGTCTTCCGACGCTTTTTCCAAGGCGTAGAGGATAGATGAGAGACCTCCTCTGTCGTCAACTCCGAGCGGAGTGGTGCCGTCTGATGTGATCCTGTCTTCCAGGAACCTGCGCACCAATCCTTTAGTGGAACGCGGAGTATCCATGTGGGAGGCGAGGAAATGGTCTCCTCCACCCTTGATCCGGATTATGACATTTCCGCTGTTTCCCTTGGAGAGGGAAGCGGCTCCGTCCATATCGAATTCCAGGCCGAGTCTTTCCACGAATTCCTTTATGTAAGCGGCTACAGGCGCTTCGTTTCCTGAAGTGGCGTCTATCGAAGTAAGGTCTTCGAAAATCCGCCTTAGTCTTTCATCTATCATCTTTCCTTGTATTGCAATGTTTTACAATCCGTAAACAGAGAGGTTCTTGACTCTGATGTAGTAACCGTCTGTGCAGTTTCCGTGCAAGAGAGCTACATAGACTGTTTCGCCTCTGTAATCGCTGATATCCACAGTTACGGTAATCCACTCGTTGACAGTTACCTGCCAGTCAAGGGCAACATCTGCTTCACGGCAATTGGCCTCTGTAATCGGTGAAGTGGAAATTACCACCTTGTAGCCTTCATCATACTTGGCGCGGACGTCAAAGCTTACGAAAGCGGTCTTCATCTTGGTTCCGATCTCGATAGCAGGAGTTACGAGGTAGTTCTCAGGTGTCAGAGCGCCTATTCCGCTACCCTTCCAGGAGTCTGAAGTAACCTCACCGTCATACCACTCCCAGCAGTAACCGTCACCGTCCTTGTCTATCAAGGTGAAGGTAGAAGGAATCTCTTCCAGGAACGACTCTTCAAAGTAAACTATCTTGTCAGGCATCAGCTGGTAATTGAGGATGGAGCCCGGCTTGTTTGCCTTGGTGTCTTGTGAATCCACCAGTACAATGTAGAAGTTGTTTCCGGACTTTACCTTCATATCCACATTTATATAGCCGAAGTATTCGCCTGCAGGAATGGTCAGGGTACCGCTCATGGAAGAAGATGAGAAGGTACAGCCGTCTCCGCTGACAATTTCATATTCGGTTCCGTACTCTGCAGTTGAAGCAAGTACATCTACCTGTTCCATTGACTTTCCGGCAGGAACCTCTGAAACCAGACGGCTCTCGTCCTTAAGGAAATAAACCTCGGGTACAATCTTGAAAGCCACGGTAACAGGAGAATCGGAATGCTTTACAAGCTGAACGCAAACCTTGTCCAGGCCGATCTCACCGTTTTCTTTGGAATAGACTCCGTTGTTGGCGGTCTGCCCGTTCTCGTATGCGCTGAACTCGAAATACTGCGGGCCCTTGTAGGTCCAGTCCTCCTTCTGGCAGGAGAAGAGAGCCAGGACAGCCGCAAAAAGTATTGCTGATTTCAAAAATATAGTTTTCATCTCGATATGGTATTGTCTGTTAATAACCCGGATTCTGTACAAGTTTCTTGTTGACGTCGAGTTCAGTTGTACCGATGGCGGCAACTACCCTGTAGTCTGAATAAGGAACTGTAGGAAGACCTTCCGGACGTAGGATATCCAGTCCGAGTCTCTTGCGGTCAAAGTACCTGTGGCCCTCGAAAGCGAGCTCGAGCCTTCTCTGCAAAAGAACCTCGTCAAGAAGACCGGAATCAGGAACATCAGTGTCGCCGATGCCTCTCTTTCCCCTGAACTCGTTGATATCATTTCTGGCTTTGGTCATATCGTTCTGGTGAGCGTAAGCCTCGGCTCTGTTGAGAATCATCTCGGAGATTCTGATCAGCGGAACATCGTCCAGACCGAACAGGTCAGCCTTCTTCCAGGAGTTGAACTTGATTGTCCACCAGAGTTTGAGTCCTGAATACTTAACCTTTCTGAGGGCTCCGAAGCGGATGTCCTTCTCCTGGTCGAGAAGAGCCACAAACTCGTCGGTGACAGAAAGCACAGCATCGCCTGTTCCCTTTCCGTTGCCGTAACCCTCATCGTCTCTGGTTCCGTCGTCCTTGGTTCCGTAAGCGGAGTGCAAAGATGAAGAAAGAAGATTCTCAGCCTCTGTATAATGGAGTTGCCAGATGCTTTCGCTTCCTGATGAGAATATGCTGGTGTACTGGCTGCCGGAATAGATCTTCACAGAAGCGTTGTTGAGCACGTATGTAGATGCAGTTACGCAGTCGCTCCATCTGCCCATATAGAGATAAACCCTTGAGAGCAGAGCCTTTGCGGCAATCGCTGAGCCTCTGTTAGGGAAGTTGCCCTTGTCGTTGCCGTTCATGTATTCAAAGGCATCGTTGAGATCCTTGACTATCTGTGCCCATACATCATCTACTGTAGCCCTGGCCACAGAAGCCTCTTCAGTGATGTTTCCTCCGTTGTGAAAGAAAGGTTCGGTAACAAGCGGAACGCAGAGGTCGAATCCGTCAACCAGATGGCCAGGCATACGGCCGTAGATGATGGCAAGGTAGAAGTAGTCATAGGCCCTGAGGAAAAGAGCCTCTCCCTTGAGAGCCTTTACGGAAGGAGTCTCTTCCAGCTTGCCAAGGTAGTAAAGAGCCTCGTTCAGGGAAACTATCTGACGGTATGCATCGTCCCAAATATCTATGTTGTAGTACGGAGTGAACTGATACTGACGTGTATATCTGGTTGCACCCGGATTGAGTTTCACATTGTCACCCATTACGTCAGGAAGGGTGAGAAAGTCCCTGCCCGCGAAAGTAGCTTCCTGCATGCGGTCATATACGCCTATGATCAGGCTCCTTGCTCCGTCCTCGTTCTCCATGTCTTCCTGAGGAAGGGCGTGTTTGGTCTCCACGTCAAGAAGGGAGTCACAGGAATACAGGCCCAAGGTCAGGAGCAGTATAACTGATATGTATTTTATTGTTTTCATTTCCTTGTGGTTTTAGAAATTCAGCTTCAGGCCTAAACTTATGCTCTTGGATTGTGGATAAAGGCCTCTGTCATTACCTACAGACTCAGGGTCGTAACCCTGGTAAGGAGTAGTTGTCCAGATATTATAAGCGTTCACGAACAGCTGGAGTCCTTCAATGCCGATTTTGCGGATCATGGCCTTAGGGAAGTCGTAGCTGAGGTTTATGTTCTTGAGCTTGATGAAATCTGTTTTTTCATAAATCAGGCTCATACCTGGATCAGTGTTGGAGTCGTATGCCCTCGGGCTGCCAGGATAGCTTCCGTTGTAGAACGGTTTAGGTACCCAGGTTATGTCTCCCGGATTTCTCCAGTAACTCTCGTAAATCTCACGGAAGAGGTTGTTGTCCGCTGCCTGGCCGATGAGAACGGTCTTGTCGCTCCAGTACTTGACGGCACCGGCCTGGAACTGGAGGAAGAATGAGAGCGTGAAGTTCTTCCAGGTAATGGTATTGAGCATACCTCCATACCATTTAGGATCTCTTCCACTTATCCAGTACCTGTCTGCCAAGTCTGGGTTATAGGTAATATAACCATCTTTGTCATAGTACATTGGACGTCCGTCAGAGGCATTTACTCCAGCCCATTTGTAGATATACTCAGCTGTTACTGACTTTCCTACCTTCAGGCTTCCGATCTGCTCCAGACCGTCCTGAAGCTTGGTAATCGCGTTCCTTGTATAGGAAATGTTGAAATTGGTCTCCCACCTGAAGTTTTCGTGGTCGATGTTCTTTGTGTTGAGCTGGAAATCAAAACCTTCGTTCTTAACACCACCCATATTGGAAGATATTGAACCGAATCCTGTAGTTACAGGAATGCTCCTGGAATAGAGCAGGTTTTTGGTATCATCGCGATAAACGTCAAAATCAAAGCTGATTCTGCCCTTGAAGAAACCTGCCGTGATACCGACGTTCTTGGAGTGCTTCTTTTCCCAGGAAAGTTTAGGGTTTCCGATTGAAGAAGCAACCAGACCGGTCATGCCGTCGTAGGCGTATCCTCCTGAATAGAGCCTTCTTGCACCGTAATTGCTTATGCTGGAGTTACCTGTAACACCATAGCTGGCCCTGAGCTTGAGGTCGCTCAGCCACTCCACATTCTTCAGGAAGTCTTCCTCCTTTGCCCTCCAGGCGAAGGAGATAGAAGGGAACCATCCCCAGCGGTTGTCCTTTCCGAACCTTGAAGATCCGTCATAACGGAGGGTTCCTGTAAATATGTACTTGTCCCTCAAAGCATAGTTGACTCTGCCGAAGAAACCTGCCAGTTTGCTTTCCGAGAAGCTTTCTGTAGTTTCCTGAGGTGTCGGTGCGCTGTCAAGCATGTGCAGGCCCGGGGTAGCGGCTCCGATTGCGGAAGCTGTTATGCTATGGAATCTTGAATCTCTGTAAGAGAAACCGGCAGTGGCAGTCAGACGGTCTCTTCCCAGTTCCGTGTTGTAGGTCAGAACCTGATCTGTCTGGAAGATGCTCTCGTCCGTGTCGTGGGCAGTAACCACTCCGCCCTGACGGTTTCCGAGTCTGGTGCGAGGGTCGCTGTACTGATGCTCGTTTATCCAGGTGTAGTTGACATTATAGCTGCTCTTGAACTCAAGTCCCTCCATAAATTTGAAGGTAAGGTCATTTGATGTTATCAGGTTGTTGACCTTTGCATTGTACTCGTTGAGTTCCAGCATCTGAGGGATGTTGTACAGAGGGTATCCGTAAGGCAGGTCCATAATCCAGTTGCCGTCCTCGTCTCTTGGAGAAACTCCAGGGTTGAGGAACATTGCGCTTCTGGAAGGATTGGCCGCTGCAACAGTAGAAGCCTGGTCATAGTTGTTACGGCTGAAGGTGTTCTTTGTGCTGAAGTTCAACCATTTGGTAAGATCGTGAGACAGGTTGACCCTGCCGGTTGCCCTCGTGTAGCCGGTATGCCTGATTACACCGTCTGTCTTGTTGTAGTTTCCTGAGAAGTAGAAACGGGTCTTCTCGTTTCCTCCGGAGACTCCCAGCTCATAGTTGTGGGAAATGGCGGTACGGAAAATCTCCTTGTACCAGTCTGTGGTCTGGGCTGCTGAATAGCCGTCATCTCCCCATCCGAAGCTCTTGAACAGGTCTTTATGCTGCTCATAGTAATTGGTTCCGTAAACAGCATCGTAGTTCTTGTATTCCTCGAGAGCAAACTCAGCCCACTGCGGACCGGTCATCACCTTTACCTTGCGGGCGAGCTTCTGCGCACCGACTGAAGCGCTGAAACTTACGCGTGTCTTGCCTGCTGCACCTCTCTTGGTGGTGATGATAACTACACCGTTTGCAGCCTGTGCTCCGTAGATGGAAGCGGAAGCACCGTCTTTGAGGATTGTGATGGATTCGATGTCGTTAGGATTGATACCGCCCATGACATTGGCGCTCTCGACAACGCTTGTAGATTGCCCGCCGTTTGTCATCTGGACACCGTCCACGATGTACAAAGGCTGGGTTCCTGCATTGATGGATCCCCTACCGCGGATGCTGATGGATACGGAACCGCCAGGAATACCGGATGAAGAAATGATCTGGACTCCGGAAACCCTTCCCTGGAGAGCTTTCTCAAAGGTAGGGTTGTTGGTCTCGGAAATCTGGTCGGAAGTCACGTTCTGCACAGAACCGGCTATGTCCTTTTTCTTTACGGCACCGTAACCTACAACAACTATCTGCTCAAGCTTGTTGTACTCTTCTCTCATGGTGACATCAATCACGGAGCGGCCGTTGACAGAAATCTCCTGCTCCTGCATCCCTATGAAAGTGAACACCAGGGTAGGATTGGCAGAAAAGTCTTCAACCTTGATCCTGTAATTTCCGTCAGCGTCTGTAGCTGCTCCGGCACTGGAAGATTCCTTGACCTTTACATAAACTCCGGGAAGCGGTTCACCGGAAACATCGGACACGACGCCTGTAACATAACCCTGCTGCACTGCAGCAGAAGTCTTTGAAGAAGGTCCGCTCTGGGAATTCTGCCCGGAGGCAGCCTTCCTGATATAGACATTCTTCCTGCTAATCTGGAATGTCAGTTGAGTTCCCTCAAGACATCCAGCGAGAATCTGCTCGATGGTGCTGGACTTGAACTCCTTGTTGACTTTTGGAGCAGAGGCCAAATCAGCATCCTCGTAAACAAAGTAATAACCACATTGAGTGGAAACCTTCATCAATGCTTCCTTGAGAGAGAGGTTGTTGATTGAAACATCGTACAAACCTTTCTTGCTCTGGGCATATCCACCTGCTGTGGAAAGCAGGAAGACAAGACCAGCGGCCAGAAGCATAAAAAGGGATCTGAAATCTCTTTTTTTCATAGGTCGATTATTTATTGGATTATAATGGTATTTGATTCAAAAGAAATGTGCCCCGGGAAGTATTCCTGGAAAGCCAAAATTATGCTGTCCGCACTTTCACTCATCTTGAGCCTTCCGGACAGAATCTTGTCCTTTATCACGTTCTCGTCTATGATAAGATTGAAGCCATAATAGCGGCAAACCTCCCTGAGAATATTTTCAACAGTTTCAGATTCAAAATAATACACACCGCCTATCCAAGAGGAGTAGATGGACGTATTGGCTTTGACTATATTGTTGCTCCGCGATGTTTTGTCAAAGACCGAAAGGTCTCCGCCAACCATTTTCTCCTCTCTCTGCACTCCGCTGCTATCTGCATAAATTATGAAAACCTCACCGTCTATAAGGGCGGTAAGGGCTGTGCTTTCATCGCGATAAGATTTAAGGTCGAACTTTGTGCCGGTAACCTTGATCTTGAAACCGTCAGCCTGTACCACAAAAGGCTCTTCCGAATGAGAGACTTCGAAATAGCCTTCGCCCGTAAAGAATATGTCCCTGGATTCAGTCTTGAATTTTTCAGGATATGTAATCGTTGAAGCTGCCTTCATCCACACCTTGCTCCCGTCCGGAAGAACCAGACTTGCTATATCCTTGTTGGGAGAACTGAAGGTTAACATCTTAGGCTTCATGGCATAAGGAATCACAAAAAGCAGGATGACGGCTGCCGCAGCCACTGCCAGGCCGCCCCACAACCAATAACGCAACCTGCTTTTTTTCTCTGCCATCCTGGTGGTTTCCAAGGCCACAACCTGTGCAAAATCCCTGTATCGCTTTGCCAGATAACTGGAATCAGACATCCTCAAGAAAAGACTGTCATTACTCGGAGACTTTTTTCTCCATTCGTCTATTTCCCTGGCCTCAGAAGAATCCAGGTCATTCATCAGGTGCTTGACAAGGAGTTGTTTTATCCTTTCTTCATTGATCTTGTCCATAACAAACAAAGCATGGCATTAACGCCTTGCTGTTAATAAGACAAGCAGAGGATGAAAAAGGATGGAAAAGAAAGAAAAAAATTATAGCCCGAACAAAAGAGCCGCTATGCTGAACAAATCCTTCAAAGACTCCCTCAGAAGTTCCTTTGCCCTTGCCTTCTGGCTTTTTACGGTATTTACAGATATGCCCAGACGCTCCGCTATCTCCTGATTTGAAAAGTTTTCCAGGTAACTCATCCTGAAAACCTGGCGGCAGCCCTCCGGAAGTTTTTCCACTTTGGAGAAAATTTCCCAAAAGACTTCAGCCTCTATGCGGCTGGTAAGAAACCCATCCTCATCATCCGGCCTCTCCTCATTCAGGATATAGAAAGAATACTTTCCATGGGTCTTCTTTTGGGCAAGATAGTTCAGGCACGAGTTTCTGACAGCGGAGATCACATAAGAATCAAAGGAAGACAGGTTCTCCGGCATCAGGTTGCTGGACAGCAGCTTTTCAAACACGGACTGGACGATGTCTTCAGCCTCCTGGAAGGAGTTGACATATCTCATTGCATAGAAACACAAGAACGCCCTTCGGCCTTCATAAAGTCCGGATATGGAATCTTTGATATCGTCCCTGGTTTTCGGCATAAGGCAAATATAACATTAAAATCACTGCTTCCGGGCATAAATAACCTCAACATCCCAAAATATTGCGTACAACCCACCAGATAATATATACTGCAACATAAGAATACAATGTATAACGGCTTGTCACAAAATCATAAAGCCTAAGGGTAAAGTCAGAAGGTTCAGGCCTTCTTACCATAACCACCGCATAGGCCGTAGCCAAAAGAAAAGGAATCGCGACAATAAAAAACAGATTATAAGACAAGGCCTCCAAAAACCTGCCATGAAGGAAAGCGTGAATTGCTCTCTGGGCACCGCAGGACGGGCAGTCATACCCCGTGAGCATCTTCATCGGGCACTTGGGCACAAGAAAGGACTTGGCCGGATCTTCCACATAATAAAAGATTCCTGCCGCTACAACCACGGCAGGAATTATCCAAATCCAATATCTTCTGGGAACTGAGCCCATACCCTTCTAGTAGATGTCGGCCAGATGGTCAAACACTCCGGAAGAGATGGAGCCTGCCGCTACAAAGAAAATGACTGCAAAATACAGAATGATGCCTATCACTGACACGATGGCAGCCCACATAGCCCACTTTCCGGCCTTGCGGGAAGCATCCTCTGCTGCAGCGTACTGCCCTGTGTACCAGAGAGAATCTACCTTTGAAGCATAAACTATTGAAACGATTCCCAGCGGCAGGCAGCACAAAATGGTGGTAAGGATTGCCCATACCAGGTTGTTGCTTGGCTTCGGCCCACCCGGTTGAGGTTGCTGATACCCATATTGATTATAGCCATACTGATTATAGCCACCCTGCTGATAACCATATTGTGGCTGACCTTGATAATACCCCTGATTAGTACCCTGAGGTCCGTAATTCTGGTTGTTATCTTGCTGTCCGTAGTTCTGCTGACCATAACCCTGATTGTTATCCTGGCTGCCTTGATTCTGGTAACCCTGATACTGCTGGTTGTCCTGATACTGCTGATCTTCTGCCATGACTCGAAATATTAAACATTACATCTGCAAATATACAAAAAGCAGAGAACATTATAGTGGTCCCATGCAAATAGACCACATAGATACTATCTGATGCTTTTGGAAAAATTTCACTAGTACAATAGTTCTGTCCCCATCCCCATTTTGATGTGACCCCAGAAAGAAAAAAATCAGGCCCTGAAGCCTGATTTTTAGCACTTTTGGCGGAGAGACAGGGATTCGAACCCCGGGAGGCTTTCACCTCAACAGTTTTCAAGACTGCCGCAATCGACCACTCTGCCATCTCTCCAATCGGGCTGCAAATATAAGCGATTTAATCAAAACCGCAAAAAAGATTTTCAGCCCTGCTTTTTTTCTTCTTCTTTTCTCGCGAAATATTTCCTCTGGAAAAGAATCATATAGACAACTCCGCAGGTTATGCAGGAATCGGCGAAGTTGAAAATCGGACGGAAGAATTCAAACTGCTCTCCCCCTACCCAAGGCATCCATTCCGGCCAGGTCCAATGAACCATAGGGAAATAGAACATATCCACCACTTTTCCCTGGAGGAATGGGGCATATCCTTCTCCGAAAGGAACCATAGTTGCCACAGTTCCATAGGTGGATTCGCTGAAAATCAGCCCATAGAATGCGCTGTCTATCATATTGCCAACGGCTCCCACAAGAACAAGGGTAAAACCTATGACCACTCCCCAAGGAGCTCTGCCCTTGTTCACGATGCGGTTGATGTACCAGATCAGAATTCCTATCAGCACGACACGCAGGCTGCTCAGGATAATCTTGCCGGCTATCCCGCCAAGCTGCATACCGAAGGCCATACCGTTGTTCTCGATGAAAAGGATCTGGGCCCAGCGGCTGCTGCCGAACATCTCAAAACCCTGACCATAGGAATAGTGCAACTTGACATAGAACTTTATAGCCTGGTCTATGACAAGAAGCACTACTGCAATCAGGACTATGGTCCACTTTTTACCTTTAAGGCTCATAAAAACTATCTGCTTTCCTTGTCTTCCACATTCAAGGTTGCATGTGGAACCAGAAGAAGCCTGGCCTTAGGAATGAGTTTTCCGGTTTTGCGGCTTATGCCGTAAGTCTTGTTCTCGATTCTTACAAGAGCGGCCTCCAGATTCTGGATGAACTTGTACTGGCGGTTTGCCAGCTGGCTACTCTCCTCCTTGGAAAGCGAGAAAGCTCCCTCCTCAATCACCTGGAAAGATGGGGAAGTATCCTCCACACCGTTGCTTGAACGATGGGTTACAGCAGCCCTCAGCATTTCATACTCGTCTTTTGCCTTGGCAAGTTTTTCAAGTATCAGCTTTTTGAACATCTGAAGATCCTCATCGCTGTAGCGTACAGTAGGAACCTTTGGCTGTTCAACTGCCTGAGGAGCCTTGACCTCTTGCTGCGGAGCAACCGGGGCTTTCTTTACTTCCTCTACCTTCTTGGCTGGAGCCTTTGCCACAACTTTCTTTTCAGGAGCCTTTACTGCAACTTTCTTTGCAGGGGCTTTTGCAACAACTTTCTTTGCAGGAGCCTTTACTGCAACTTTCTTTGCAGGGGCCTTTGCAACAACCTTCTTTGCAGGGGCCTTTGCTACAACTTTCTTTGCTGGAGCCTTTGCAACAACTTTCTTTGCAGGAGTTTTTGCTGCAACTTTCTTTGCCGGAGCCTTTGCAACAACCTTCTTTGCAGGAGATTTGGCAACAGCCTTCTTGGCTGGTGCCTTGCTTACGGGTTTCTTGGCAACTACTTTTGTAGCAGGCTTTTTAACTTCCGCTTTCTTCTCAACCGTTTTCTTTGCCGCAGGCTTTACCGCCGGTTTCTTTGCAACAGTATTCTTAGCCGCAGCAGCTTTCTTTGGTGCAGGCTTGGCTGCCTTCTTAACTTTTGTTGCCATAATCTTGTTCTTTATCAGGTTAAACTATCTTTCAACTTTTATCTTGAGCATCTGCCCGTCTTCCCATTCCACTTCAGCAGCTCCGTCCAAAGCAGCAGAACCACTCTCGGCAAGAGTTATGTTGTTGGCCAGAGTTTGTGAGCAGACATAGTCCGAGAAGTTGTTTTCTCCGGAAAGTGCCTCAGCGACATCCTTTTTGCTCTCCAATGTCACAGAAATCCTGTCTGTAACCTCGAACCCTGAGTCTTTCCTGAGGTTCTGTATCCTGTTCACCAACTCCCTTGCCGTCCCTTCTCTTTTCAGAGCTTCGGAAACCTGGATATCCAGAGCCAGTGTCAAAGTACCTTCTGTTGCCACGAGCCATCCCGGCATATCCTCTGAAGATATCTCATAGTCACCCTTCTGGAGTACCACATCGCCGCCAGGAAGATGCATCAGATATTCTTCCGAGCGCTCTATCTGGGAAATGTCTCTTTGTGTAAAGTTAGCAAAAGCAGATGATATTTCCTTCATCTGACGGCCATATTTTTTGCCCAGTGTTTTGAACATAGGTTTTATCTTTTTGGTAATCAGGCCCTCAGTATCAGTAATATATTCTATCTGTTTTACATTGACTTCGCTGAGAATTATGTTCTGGACCTTCTGGAGCTGCTCCTGCACTTTCGTGTCAATGACAGGAATCATGATCTTGGCCAGAGGCTGGCGGACTTTTATGTTCACCTTGCGGCGGAGGGCCAGAACCATGGAAGTACTCTTCTGGGCAAGCGCCATCCTCTCTTCCAGATCCTTGTCTATCAGGCTCTCGTCTTCTTCAGGCATAAGCACCATGTGAACGGACGGCTCACTGTGGCGGAGGGATACGGCGTTCAGGTCCAGGAACAGGCGTTCCATATAGAACGGAGCTATAGGGGCAGCCAGTATGGCAACTGTCTCCAGGCAAGAATAAAGCGTCTGGTAGGCAGCGAGTTTGTCCTGGTTCATCGTGCCTCCCCAGAACCTCTTGCGGTTGAGCCTTACATACCAGTTGCTCAGATGGTCGCACACGAACTCCTGTATCATTCTTCCGGCTGTGGTGACATCATAGTTGTCATAGCAGTTCTTGACATCGCGGATGAGGGAGTTCAGATAGGAGATTATCCAGCGGTCTATCTCAGGTCTCTGGCTTACAGGAACTTCCTCGGCCCTCGCATCAAATTTGTCCACATTGCCGTAAAGAGCGAAGAAGGAATAGGTGTTGTACAGGGTTCCGAAGAACTTTCTCCTTACCTCATCCACGCCAGCCTCGTCAAACTTGAGGTTGTCCCAAGGCTGGGCATTGGTGAGCATATACCATCTGAGAGCGTCAGCACCATATTTTTCAAGCTGCTGGAACGGATCGACGGCATTGCCGAGCCTCTTGCTCATCTTCTCTCCCTTCTTGTCCAGGACCAGTCCGTTGGAAACCACCGTCCTGAAAGCTGGTGTATGGGATACCATCGTATGGATTGCGTGGAGGGTGTAGAACCATCCTCTTGTCTGGTCAACTCCCTCAGCGATGAAGTCTGCCGTCTGGCCGAACTCCGGAGTACCCAGAGCCTTGAGCCACTCCTGGGCGTAAGGCATTGCACCTGAATCGAACCAAACATCGATAAGGTCACTCTCGCGATACATCGGTTTGCCGCTTTCAGAAACCAGCACCACTTCATCTATGTATGGCTTGTGAATATCTATCTTGCCGTAGTTTTCATCTGAGAAGTCTCCAGGAATAAACCCTTTGTCTTTCAGAAGATTGCTTGGCATCACGCCAGCCTTTACAGACTTTTCAATCTCATCGTAAAGCTCAGATACGCTGCCAATGCACTTTTCTTCTTTCTTGTCTTCCGTTCTCCAGATAGGGAGAGGGGTTCCCCAGTAGCGGCTCCTTGAAAGGTTCCAGTCCTGGAGGTTCTCCAGCCATTTGCCGAACCTTCCTGAGCCCGTGCTCTCAGGCTTCCAGTTTATCTGCTTGTTGAGTTCAATCATCTCGTCCCTTACAGCAGTGGCCTTGATGAACCAGCTGTCCAGAGGATAGTACAGGACAGGTTTGTCCGTCCTCCAGCAATGAGGATAGGAGTGGACATGCTTTTCTATCTTGAAAGCCTTGCCTTCCATCTTCATCTGGACGCAAATGTCAACGTCAAGAGTCTCGGCATCAGGAGCAATGGAAGAGTCATACGCATTCTTCACATAACGGCCGGCAAACTTCAGGTAACCGTCCTTAACCCTTTCTTTCACAAATTCAGGATCAAGGTCTTCCACCTTGAAGAACTTTCCGGTACGGTCCACCATCGGCCTCCATACTCCTTCCTTGTCTTTGAGAGTGAACGGAGCTATGTTGTTCTGCTTGCCCACACGGTCATCATCCGCTCCGAACGTAGGAGCTATGTGCACGATACCCGTACCTTCCTCCGTAGAGACAAAGTCTCCGCAGATTACCCTCATCGTATTCTCTTCAGGAAGGATCCAAGGCAGGAGCTGGCAGTATCTGACACCCTCCAGGTCCTTGCCCTTGAAGCTGTCCAGAACCTTGTAAGGCACCAGCTTGTCTCCAGGTTTGTAATCGCCGAGCGGAATGTCGGCGGCCTTAGGGCTGAAATTGCTGCCGAGCAACTCCTTGGCAACAATGTAAACAGCTGGCTTGCCGGAATAAGGGTTGAAGGACGCCACCCTCACATATTCGATGTTAGGGCCTACGCAAAGAGCTACGTTGGAAGGCAGGGTCCACGGAGTTGTGGTCCAAGCTATGAAGAAAAGTTCACCCTCTGAAAGGCTCTTGTCCTCAGCGATAGCTCCGTCCAGAGAAACTCCCTTGAAAAGGAAAGCGCTCTTTTCGTCTTTCCTGACCTGGAACTGGACTGTCGCCGTTGTGTCTTTGACATCGCGATAGCAGCCCGGCTGGTTGAGCTCGTGTGAACTCAAACCTGTCCCGGCAGCCGGGGAATATGGCTGGATGGTATATCCTTTGTAGAGCAGCCCCTTGTTATACAGATCTTTGAGAAGGTACCAAAGGGTCTCTATATAGCGGTTGTCATAGGTGATGTAAGGATTGTCCATATCCACCCAGTAGCCAATCTGCTCGGTAAGAGACACCCATTCAGCTGTATATTTCATGACTTCCTTGCGGCAGGCCATGTTGTATTCATCAACAGAAATCTTCTTCCCGATATCTTCCTTGGTGATTCCCAGCATCTTCTCCACTCCGAGCTCCACCGGCAGGCCATGGGTGTCCCAACCGGCCTTGCGGTTAACAAAGAAGCCTCTCTGAGTCTTGTAACGGCAATAGGCATCTTTGATGCTCCTGGCCATCACGTGATGGATCCCAGGTTTGCCGTTTGCAGAAGGCGGCCCCTCGAAGAAGACGAACTTTGGAGCGCCTTCCCTGGCTTTGGTCACATTCTCAAAACACTTTTCCTCTTTCCACTTCTTCAGAACCTGCTTACCAAGCTCTACCGGATCGAATTTCTTGTACTCAGCAAAACCCATAAAATTTCTCTCGTTTTTATTAAGGCAACAAATTTAGTTTTTTTTCGCATATCTTTGTATTGGTTTAAGCTTTATACTATGAATTGGATTGACATTGTAGTTGTGGCACTGATGCTTGCCGCCATAATCTGGGGTATCTGGAAAGGGTTCCTCGCACAGCTTATCTCTATACTCGGAGTCTTGATAGGCATCTGGGGGGCGGCAAAGCTGACTCCGGCGGTATCTGGATGGATAATGGGCATAATAAATGCCGAGGACTCTGAATCCGCAGTCAAGATAGTTACGTTCATCCTGCTTATCGTACTGATTATCATCATCTGCCACCTCATAGGCAAGGGGCTGGAGAAAGTGATAAACCTTACAATTCTAGGAGGACTGAACAAGTTCCTGGGAGCTGTATTCTGTGTGCTGAAAGTTGCATTGATACTTGTTGCGCTCGCCTCCTTGGTAGAGAACGGTCTGCGTGAGATGAGCGTGGAAGAGCCTCAGGTCCTCAAGCAAAGCCAGGCCTACGGGTATCTCAACATGGTTGCAGACAAACTGGTTCCTTTCGTCAAAAACATCTTCCCAAAACTGGGCTGACAGGGGTAATCTGAAAAAAGTCCCTGTTTTTTTACAATTCCAGAATTGTACCGCGTCAATTTTACCGAATGGTTTTGAAAACCATATCGGGCGGGCCCATCTTTGCAGAGCCAAACGCAAAGACCGATGGGAAAGAACAATCATCCGACTGAAAATGAGGGAATGGAGAGGTTCATTGAAAACCTTTCCTCAAGCCCCGAATGGGCATCGCTGAGGATAAGGGAAAAATCCTCTATACTTTATATCCTGACGATTTTGGCCGGCATCGGTCTGTGCGTTTGCACTTTGAGTGTGTTGTTATCATAATGATCACGGGTGCCGGATTTATTAATATCAGATAACGGACTTTTAGCCGGCACCCTTTTTTGAAGGATGGGCAGGAAAATACATATAAGGCAGACAGATTCTTACGACTGCGGTGCGGCATGCCTTGCCAGCGTTGCCGCCTGGTGGGGTGTAAACCTGCCTCTGAGCCGATTCCGGAGGGAATGTGGATGCAGCAAGGACGGAATAAGCATAAGGGGACTGTGTGACGGCGCGGAAAGCGTCGGTCTGAGTGCCAAGCCTCTCAAGGCAGAAGATTTCAAATCCCTTAGCCTCAAGGATAAAATTGAAAGACTCCAGGCCCTTTCTTCTGTCCAAAGTCCGGTCATAGCCCACATTGTGTCTGATGGAGGAATGATGCATTATGTGGTTATATTCAAGACAGGAAAGAGAAAACTTGGCATAATGGACCCGGCAATGGAACGTATGTCAACTGCCTGGGTGGAAGATTTCGCCAAAAGGTGGAGCGGCTACATAATCCTGGTAACATCAGGAGACGGTATTGGCCGGGAGAACAAAACTCAAGGCAAGCTGGCAAGGTTTAGAAGGCTTTTGTTTTTCCACCGCAGGGAAATAATCCTGGCGGCAGCAGGTTCCATCGCCCTTTCCGGAATCGGAATCTGCAATTCTCTCTTGCTGCAGATCCTGATAGACAAGATCCTCCCCTCTTCGGACACCGCTTCCCTGGCCATTGTTTCAGCCATAATACTGACTCTGATTCCGGTATCACTTCTTATAGGATACATGAGAGACCTGTATCTTTTGCAGGGAAGCATATCCATAGACACCTCACTTGTCATAGGCTTTATGAGAAGGATAATGAAGATGGATGCCAGGTTTTTCAAAGACTATCCAAAAGGAGAACTTGAATCCAGACTCAGCGATACAGGAAAGATCCGCGCCTTCATCTGCCAGGGGGTAGTTTCACTGATTGTCTGCCTGACAACCTTGCTGGTTGTAACTACCCTTATGTTTGTCTTTTACAGCCGCCTGGCGGCTCTCCTCTGCTGCTGCATCCCGGTTTATGCGCTGCTGCTTGGGGCGGCGGACCGCATCAACCGGAAGATGAGCCGAAAAGTCATGGCCGCAGCATCAGCCTTTGAGAGCGATGTCATAGACAGTATGGAAGGAGAGGAGGCGATCAGGCATTTCGGAGTGGATGCCCGTACCCTGAACTTCAACGACAGTTATTCTGATCTGGTTTACAAATCTTTCAAGGCCGGGAAAGTGTCTGCTGCTATAGGAGGGCTGGGAAACGGTATCTCCCAGATAATAATGGCACTTATTCTGATAGTCGGAGGAGCCGGCGTAGTCTGTGGCAACCTGAGCCTTGGAGAACTGGTATCTTTCTATACGCTGAGCATATACTTCATATCTCCTGTCAGTTCTCTAGTAAGTTTTGATTCTCTTATGAACGAAGCTCTTACGGCTTCCGACAGAATCTATGACATCACTTCCTCCTACTCTTTGGCCCGGGAGGATAACACTTCCGGCGTTTCCTTATCCGGCCTGAACTCCTTAACTTTTGAATTCAAAAACGTGACATTCAGGTATCCCGGAGGAAGAAAACTGCTGGAAGGGTTCAGCGCCTCCTTCGAGAGCGGAAAAATCACCGGCATACAAGGCCCGAACGGATGCGGGAAAAGCACATTGATCTCTCTGATGCTAAAAGACTACAAGCCCTCAGAGGGAACCCTGACCTACGGTGGCATTGACATATCTTTTTTATCTTCAACTTGCTGGAGGGGCATTATTTCTTTAGCCCCTCAGAAATTTCATATTTTCAATGCCACCATCTTTGACAATATAGCCATGACTCTCAAGAAGTCAGAAAGAAACATAGACCATACCATGCTGGAAAAGGTTGCCTGGGCAGCTTCCCTCTCCGGAATGGACCGCATGTGTGAGAAGTTGGACAAAGGGCTGTTTTCAGGATGCGGAACCGGAGGAGTCTCACTTTCCGGAGGAGAAAAGCAAATGATTGTTATAGCCAGAACGTTGTATGCAAACACCCCGGTTGTGGTTTTTGACGAAGCTTCTTCAAATATGGACATTGAAGGCCGGGAGGCTTTTGCCAGGATGCTGCTGGAATTAAGAAGGATGGGCAAATGCGTTATTGTGATCTCACACGATGAGTCATTTGCTCACATCTGCGATAAAGTGATAAAATTAACCGGTTGATTATAGGCGGAATCCGGCGCGCCAGACTTGCCGGAACCATCTCATTACAGAAGATTATGGACGATAGAAGACAGATGATCAGAGGATTCGCCGAGATAGATGACGGCGAGTACTCAGTCTCGGGAGGAATCAACCCTGAAACAATCAGGAAGATTGCCAAAATTATCGGTATCCTGATAGATGTGATAGCCAGCTATGGTGAAGACTTCTACAAGGGATACAAGAAAGCACTTGAAGGAAAACCGCTGTACTCATTTGCAAGTTAGGAGGACAGGCTTATGAAAGGATTCACGCAAATCACTGCTGAAGAGCAGTTCATGGTCATTGGAGGAAAGGATTCTGATGTAGCCAAATTCGTGGAGCTTCTTGGGTACAGTATCGGGATGATCGTACGCATGATAAAGAACTGGAGGAAAGGAAGCGTTCCGAAAGAACAGTCGCTTGCCAACATATACCCGTTCTGACAGCTTATTTCCCGAAAAACGGAGATGGCCAAATCTTTGGTCATCTCTTTTTTAACAATTATCCACAGATTACTATATTTGTAGCGATGAATAAATTTCCAATCATATCATCATTGCTTGTGATATTTACCTGCCTGGGCTGTTACGCCCAGAGCACATGGACTTTACAGCAGTGCATAGACTACGCCAGGCAGAACAATCTCCAGGTAAAGATGGAAGAGATCGGGGTGGAACAGGCTCAGAACATAGCCAAACAGTCCAAGTGGGACATCGCCCCAAGTGTAAACGCCGGACTGAGCCACAGCATGAGTTGGGGAAGGTCTGTCAACCTCCAGACTCTTGAAATCATCAAAAACAAGAGAAGCATGTCAACAAGCGGCAACTTGAGCGCCTCCGCCACCATATTCCAGGGGCTCTCCAAGACCAACACCATCAAGAGCAACATGACTTCCCTGAAAATAGCCGAGCAGCAGGTTGAGAAAGTCAAGAACGACATAACAATCCAGATAACAAGAGCTTACCTTCAGCTTCTGCTTTCCAGGGAAATTGAGAAATCAGCCTTGCAGAGCTGCCAGAGCACTGAGGAGCAGGTTGAACGTACCGCCAAACTCGTGGATGCAGGCAGCCAGGCATACAGCACTCTTCTGGAAGTGAAGGCTCAATTGGCAAACGAAAAGAGCCAGCTTGTAAGCGCTTCTTCAGATGTGAGAACCAACATGCTCACTCTTGTCCAGCTTCTTGACCTTCCGGCAGATATGGCTTCCTCATTTGATGTTGTCGCCCCTGACAGCACTTTAAGCGAGAACCTACTTCCTGATGGAAACGCCGAGGGAATCTATGAACAGGCTCTTGAACTTCCTCAGGTAAAAATCGCTGAGTACGGCCTGGAAAAGAGCAAGTTTGATTACAAGGCCGCTTGGGGAAGGCTCCTGCCTTCTCTTTCCGTGCAGGCCGGATACGGATCTTACTACACAGACGGGCAGAGCGGGGCTTTCTTCACCCAGTTTGAACATAACAAGAACCCTTCTCTTGGATTCTCCCTTAACATACCCATCTTCAACGGTTTGGCCGCCAGGATGGGAACCAGGAACGCGCGTCTTGCGGTCAGGAACAGCCAACTTCTTCTGGAAGTCCAGAAACAGTCTCTGTTCAAGGAAATCCAGACTGCCTACAATGAAGCATGGAACGCCAGGGAGAGGATGAAGGCAGCCAAGGAAAACATGAGAAGCATACAGGAATCTTTTACATATACAGAAAACAAGTTCAACGTGGGAATGATGAACGCCACAGACTACAACATTGCCAAGACCAACTTGTTCAAAGCCGTATCCGCCTACTACCAGGCAAAATACCAGTATCTGTTCGAACTCAAGATCCTGGACTTCTACAAAGGAAAAGCCATCAACTTGTAAAATAAAATGGGGAAGAAAAAGAAAAATATCTGGTGGGCTCTTGCCGCAGCTCTCATCGTGGTACTCATGATTGCTTCCAAGACCTGCAAGAAAAGCCAGCTGACTATCGTGGAAACGGCCAAGGCCAGCCGTATGACCATTGTGGAAAACATTCCTGCAAACGGGAAGATCCAGCCGGTAACTGAAGTCAAGATTTCTCCGGACGTTTCCGGCGAGATCGTGGAACTACATATAAAAGAGGGAGATGCAGTAAAGAAAGGAGACCTCATAATAAAGATCAGGCAAGACATATACCTGTCTGCGGTGGACCAGGCCATGGCATCTCTTAACGCTGTAAGAGCGCAGTACAAGCAGCAGCAGGCCCAGACCCTGAGAGCAAAGCAGAACTATGAGAGATATGCCAAGCTCTACGAACTGAAAACAGTATCCAAGGCTGAATTTGAGAATGCAAGTGCTGAATGGGATGTCGCCCAGCAGCAGCTGGACGGGGCCCGTTTCAACATAAGCAGCGCAGAAGCCAGACTCAAGGAAGCCCGTGAGAATCTTTTGAAAACCACCATTTATTCCCCGATGGACGGCATTATCTCCAAACTGTCCGTAGAACTTGGAGAAAGGGTTGTGGGAACCACCCAGATGGCTGGAACTGAAATGTTCCGCGTTGCGAACTTTGATGAGATGGAGGTCTTGGTAGATGTCAACGAAAACGATATCATCCGTCTCAATCCAGGAGACAGCGCCAAGATAACCGTAGATGCCTATATGGACAGGGATTTCTGGGGAGTTGTGACCGAGGTTGCAAACTCTTCAAAGAGTTCCGCCACAGCCTCTTTGGACCAGGCCACAACCTTTGAGGTGAAAGTCAGGATAGCCCCTGAATCTTATTCAGACCTGATGGCAGAGGGTGTCTCTCCTTTCCGCCCGGGAATGAGCGCGTCCGTCCAGATCCAGACTACCAAGGTGGAGAATGTGCTGGCTCTGCCGGTTTCAGCCATAACCAGCCGCAGCGACCTTTCCCAGGAGGGTGGCAAGGCTTTCGTCTTCACTTACGATCCGTCAACCCAGACAGTGTCTGCCACTCCGGTCAAGACCGGCATCCAGGATATGGCTAACATAGAGATAAAAGAAGGCCTGTCAGACTCAACAATCGTTGTGACAGGCCCATTCTCTGCGGTAAGCAAGACCCTCCAGAACGGAGCTAAAGTCAAGACTTCAACCGGCAAATAATTTACTCTACACAGATAGCGGATACCGCCTTGGCCAGACCGTTCTTGTCGAACACGTCTTTGGCTGTGATTTCTCCTTTCTTGTTGAACAGATACAGGCAAGGAAGTTTGGTGACATTGTACAGCCTGAGGCTGGATGAAGCGCTTCCGTCTCCGTCACATACGTTTATCCAAGGGAAGCGGTTTACAATTGAATGCCAGTAAGCCTTGTCTGTGGTTATACATACTGAATAGATTTCCAGTCCTCTGCCCTTGAACTGGTTGTATATGCTTTCCAGTTCCGCGTTGAACATTTTCTGCTCATTGTTTGAAGGATCCCAGAAAAGAAGTATGAAAGGTCTTCCGGCCAGAGAAGTCAGATTCCTGACCTCTGACTTGGTGTCTGTGATTGAAAGTTCCGGGAAGAGAGCCTGAGGGGTCTCCTTCATCCTGTAGGACAGTTCCATTTCGTTGAATGAAGCGGAAGCCTCCTTCTCAAGCGCCTTCACATACGGAGACTGAGGATATTCAACCTTAAGGGAATCTGCCAGCTGCTTGAAGTAAACACCATCCGTAAGTTCAGCAAACATAGGGAAGTTCTCGTTGAACTGCCTGTACAAGTTCCTTATGTTGGTGAAAGAATATGGATGGGTAACAAGATGCTTGACTGCAGCCTGCTTCTGGGCGACATACAGCTTTCCAAGTTCATATCTGATTCTCTGTACAGACTCTACGTCCCCTATTTCCGAGCAGGCTATCATCTGAACTGAAAGAGAATCGAAAGATTTCTGGCTCTTGTCTATTTCCCTGTTTATCTGCTGAAGGAGTTCAGACTCCTTTGAGCCTTTGACCTTCAGGTTCCTGCCATTGGTATCCACTTCCACTTTCACGTGGTCCCCAGGACTCAGCAGCAATGACGCCAGCTGGATTCCGTTATAGGAAAGATAATAGAAGTTTGGGCTCTGGTAAGGCAGTTCAAACTTTGCGGAAGCCTTTCCGGAAGCATTGGTTTTGAGTGTGTCCGCCACCTCCACTTTGTTGATGTTCAATACGCTCAAAACGACATCACGTTCTGCGGCCCCTTCAAGCCTGAGGTCTATCGAGGCTTTTTTGCCATTGCAGGAAGCAAGGGCAAGAGCCGCGGCGGCCATATATAAAAACTGTCTTTTCATATTCCGGCCAGTTTATTCAGATAATTCCTTCCTTATTTTCTCAGCGATTTCCTCCATCTGTTCTGCCTTAGGATGGAGCTTCTTCTCCGCTGCAAAGTCAAGGTCTCCCTCGTTGTTCATAGGAACAAGATGGATGTGTGCGTGAGGCACCTCAAGACCTATTACAGCTACCCCTATCTTGCGGCAAGGGATTGCTCTCTTCTGAGCTTCGGCTATCTTCTTTGCAAATTTCCAAAGCCCGGCATAATAGTCTTCTTCATAGTCGAAGATGTAGTCCATCTCATCCTTCGGAACCACCAGCGTGTGGCCCAACTGGACTGGAGAAATGTCCAGAAAAGCAAAGTAGTTTTCTGTTTCGGCTATCTTGTAGCAAGGTATCTCACCTGCTATGATCCTTGAGAAAATAGATGCCATTATCTTGAGTTTTAAGTGTTTGCTAAAGAGAAATATCCAATATCTCAAACTCTATGATTCCTGCCGGGGCGTTCACGTCCACAACCTCTCCCTTGCTCTTTCCGAACAGGGCCTTTCCTATAGGAGTTGAAGCTGCCAGCTTGCCTTGTGCAAGGTTGGCTTCGCTCTCCCCTACCAGGGTGAAAACCATCTTGGCTCCTGTCTTGAGATTCTTGACGGTAACCTTGGAAAGCATCCCTACCTTGTCTGTGCTTAGCTTGCTCTCATCGATGATTATCGCATTTGCAATCAGGTCCTGAAGCTTGGAGATTTTAAGTTCCAAAAGCCCCTGCGCCTCTCTTGCAGCGTCATATTCAGCATTTTCTGAAAGGTCTCCCTTATCTCTTGCCTCAGCGATGGCCCTGGATATGGCAGGTCTCTGGACCGTGATCATATCGTTCAGCTCTTCGCGGAGTTTAGCCAACCCTTCTTCAGTAACATATTGTCCTTTTGCCATAGTTAAAAAATTAAGAAGAACCCCGGTGAGGGATTCCTCGTGTTCATTACTGATGCAAATTTATAAAAAAAATCTGACAGCGTCTATCTTGTCCTTTTCCAGCTGAGCCTTCAGCTGCCCCAGGTCAGAGAATTTCCTCTCGTCCCGGATCCTGTCCACAAAACCCAAGTGGAGGTCAAGTCCATAGATATCTTCGTCAAAATCAAGTATATGAGTCTCTATGGATATATTCTTTCCGGCATTTACCGTAGGTCTTGTCCCTATGTTGCAGATACCTCTGTATCTTTTTCCGGATAAATATACATCCACGGCATAAACACCGTTGCCGGGCACCAGTTTCAACGGGTCGTACAGCCCAAGGTTGGCGGTTGGGAACCCTATGGTCCTTCCCAGATGGTTCCCGCTGACAACCACGCCTTTGAGGGAGTACTTCCTTCCGAGGAACTTCTCTGCAAGCCTCACGTCACCCTCTTCCAAGGCACGGCGTATCTTGGTGGAGCTGATTACCTGCCCGTCCTGGGCAAACTCGTCCAGACGGCACACCTCCAAGCCGCAGTCTCTGCATATCTGCATCATCTGCTCCTGGCTCTGGGCCGGATCGTGACCGATCTTGTGGTCATAGCCTATAATCAGATGGGTAACACCACATCTTTCAACTAGATACTGCCTTACAAACTGCTCCGTTGAAAGTTTGCTGAACTCCTTGGTGAAATCCAGCACCGTAACCTTGTCAATTCCCATGGACCTGAATATCATCTCCTTCTCTCCAAGAGAAGTGAGCAGCCTCAGATCATAAGCCTGCTGCTGAAGCACGCTGCGCGGATGCGGCCAGAAGGTTACAATCTGGCTTTCAATGCCCAGTTCCCGGGCTTTGGAACACACTGCACTTACCACCTTCTGGTGTCCAAGGTGCACTCCGTCAAAAAATCCTGTCGCCGCTACGCTCATCATCCCTCCGCACTATCTTCATTACTGTCATCCATAAGGGCTGAGAACCTTTCCTTGTAGCCTCTGAGCTGAGTCTTGCAGAAAGCTATCAGCTGCATGGCCCTCTTGATGTCCTTTTCTATCCTGTCCAGCGGCGCGTCCTTCTCCTCCACCCTTTCAACCAGGGTTTCCAGCTCGGCGATTGCCTTCTCGTAGGTCAGTTCTTCTTTCTGTTCTTCCATATCTTCAAATGTCTAACTGTTTTCTTTCTTGTACTGCTCTGTTTCTTTTGCTGTAAAGGTAACTTTTCCGTCCCTCATCATGATCGTGATGCGCGCGCCTTCCTCTATCTGCATTATGTCCGTTACCTTGGAACCGTCTGCCTTGAGAATTATTCCGTAGCCTTTGTCCAGGATCTTGGTCGGGTCTGCTCCCTCAAACCGGGTCTGAAGCATATCAAGCCGGTGACTTTCTGCCATCACTCTTGCGGTCACGGCAGAATCCAACCTGTGTGCCAGGTCTTTCAAAGCCTCGGCGCGGTATTCGACAAAGCGCCCCAAGGCATTGGATATCCTCATGGAAAACCTGTCCAGGACAACCGAACTGTCCTCCAGAATCTCTGAAAAAGCTTCCACAATCCTCTGCCTGAGAGATATGGTCTGTTCATAGGCATCGGCGAACCTCCCTATCAGATAATCCGCTGCGCCGGTCGGGGTCTTGACTCTCACGCTCGCCACATCGTCGCAGAGATGGTTGTCCCTTTCGTGCCCAACTCCGCTTATCACGGGAAGATCGCACAAGGCCACAGCCCTTGCCACAAGATAGTCGTCAAAGCACGCCAGGTCCAGATTGCTTCCGCCACCCCTTATCAAGACAGCCACGTCAAAATCAAAAGACCTTTCGTTTATCCTTTCAAACGCCGCTTCAATACTCGATGGAGCACCCGCTCCCTGTACTGCTGCTTCAAAAAGCTCAACTTCAAACTTCACACCGGAGTCTGACAGATGCTTCATAAAATCTCCATATCCAGCAGCTCCTGAAGCACTTACAACAGCTATTCTATAAGGCAGAGCAGGCACCTCCAGTTCCTTGTTCCGCTCTGTCAGCCCCTCTTTTTGCAGACGCTGCCAGGCGGCCCTTCGCTGAGCCTCCATATCTCCAAGGGTGTATGACGGATTAAGATCCAGCACATTAAGGCTCAGACCATAGACAGGAGAGAACTGCACTTGCACATAAAGCATCACCTTGATTCCCTCCCTGAGGTCATCTCCCGTTCCAAGGCGGAACATGTTGTTGAGCACACTTGCCTTGTAAGACCATATTGTTCCCCGGGCTTTAGCCAGCGTGTTTCCTCCCTGGCCACTCTCCACCAGCTCCAGATAGCAGTGCCCCCTGCTCCAGGAAACCTTTGCCAGTTCGCACACTATCCACCCGGGAAGCCCTTCTTCCTCTTCTATCAGACCCTGAACCTTGGCCAGATAGGCTGACAGAGTCAAATATTTTTCTCGGCTTGCATCCGTGTCAAATATCACATTCTGCATAACAAAGTGCAAGGTACAAAACTTATTTTTCTTATATTGTGCTCTGTTACGATTAAAACATAAAAATGTAGTATGAAAAAGTCTTACTTGTACATCCTGCCCCTTTTGCTGGTTCTGCTGATTCTTGCTCTTATCTGGCTGTTCGGCCGGGATGGCTCTGACAGATTCGGGAAAGACCATCCCGTTCCTGACGGACTGGAATGCAACCTCCCGTTCGCTGAGGATTCAACTGCAGCAGTTGACAGTCTTGACTCCAGGAGCTGGCTGGCTTTATGGAATGGTATTCAAGGCGGCATTTACAAGTATGACTTCTACTACGGGGCCTTGCCAGCCGGAGAAATCTTCCTCAGGTGCTATGAGGTTACGGGGAATATTCCGCTTTCAACTGACAGGATCGAGGAGCGCAGCAAAGTCCTCACAGATTCCACCTCAGCGTTCACCAGGCTGGTTAACCACCAGCAGTTCACCATCTACGAAGGCGACTGGGACGACTACTACGCCGCCCGGATAGAAGTGTGGTTTCGGGATGCCGCCACAAAACAGGAACGGAAATTGATGGAGAAGGTGTACAGGGTGGAAGGCTGGATGAGATAGTCTCCTGCCTCATTTTTTTGCAAGGAAAACAAACCATATTATTATCTTTGCGTACAATAAATATCATTTATATGAAGAATCTGAATATCTTTTCCCTTTTGGTTCTGCTGGCTTGTCCTTTGGCTATCCTGTCCTGCAAGTCAAACGGCGCTTCGACCGAAGCTGCTGACCAGAGCGCAAAAGACAGCGTCGTCACCTTAACGGCAAACGGCGTTTCTTTCAACATGGTCCTTGTCAAGGGCGGCACATTCACGATGGGAGCCACTTCAGAGCAAGGCGAGGACGCCCAGGACAACGAGAAGCCGGCTCACGAAGTTACCCTTTCCGACTACTTTATCGGTGAAACCGAGGTGACTCAGGCTCTGTATGAGGCAGTTATGGAATCAAACCCTTCTGACAATGTCGGAGCTGACCTGCCTGTCGAAATGATAGATGAAGGAGACTGTGAACTCTTTGCCAAGAGGCTCAGCGAACTTACCGGACGCAATTTCCGTCTGCCTACAGAGGCCGAGTGGGAATATGCCGCCCGTGGAGGAAACAGGAGCAAGGGCTTCAAATATGCCGGAAGCGACAACGTGGAAGATGTTGCCTGGTGCGGCGACACCGAAAGCGGAACTCATCCAGTGAAAGGAAAGGCTCCAAATGAACTGGGTATCTATGACATGAGCGGCAATGTAGATGAATACTGCTCTGATGAATATGCTCCTTACTCAGAAGAGAGCCAGACCAGCCCTAAGGCGGAGGCAGAAGAATCCCTGGGCCTGGTAACCCGTGGCGGCAACTTCTGCGACGACTCTGCCCCTGACTGCAGGGTTTCCAGGCGAGGCTATTCCGCTGGATACGTATTCGGAAGCCTCGGTTTCCGCGTTGTTATGACTATTGACAAATAATTATCAATCAAAAACATACAGAATATGAAAAAGATTGCTTTACTTTCAATCATCGCTCTGGCAGTTGCCTTAATTTCCTGCAAGTCTAAAACCGCTGAGAACGCTGACCAGCCTAAGGACAATACCGAAATCGTCAAGGGCTTTGTTCCAGAGTGCATTGAGACTCTGGTAAATGCTGACTGGGACGCTGTTCCACAGGAACTGCTCGACGCTATGGGAATGAAACCTCTCAACTCGTTCAAGCAAGAGGTGAAGGATGCCCAGGTAGACAACTTGCAATATTATTTCGGAAAGGGTGCCGAGGTTGAACTCGACAACGAAGGCCATGCTGTAAAGATCACCGACAAGGATGACGATGCAGTTGTAATCTATCTCACAGCCGAGTCTGTAGCTTACGGAACCATCGCTTTCCGCAGCGAGGCCGACTATAACGAATTCATGAAGAAAGCCCAGGCTATCAAGGAAAGCAAGGAGAAAGCCGGACAGGAGGTGGAAATGGAGTTCGTAGGCATTGGCAAGAATGTAGGAAGCGAAAACCGCGGATATGACGAAGGCGAGTGGTACTTTGTAGAATACACTTATAACAAGTAACATCCTCCAGAAAAATGAAAAAGTTTTTTTTGTTGACAGCGGGGCTTCTCATGGCTTTGGCCGTGAGTGCCCAGACCTATAACAACCCTAGGCAAACAACCAACAACAAGAATATAAAGGTTACAAAAGTCATAAGGACAAAAGAGTATACTATCGTACACTTTACTTATAACATTACCCAGTATGCCTTTGAAGGAAGACCTCTAAGCGCTTCCAGAATGTCTCTGGTTGATGATGATACGGAAGATGTTTACAAGGCAAAGAAGCCGTTGAATTTCACTAACGACAAATATTACGATGTGGGAAAATATACTTTTAAGGTTCAGTTCCCGCCTCTGCCAAGAAACGTTTCCGTCGTCAGATTCAGGAGTGTCAGATATAAAAATGACTCGGGAGCCTATGAAGCCTGGAGGGTAGTGCTTCAATTACCTGCGCCTGCGGAAGAGTCCAGAAGCAACAGCCGTAGCAGCGACAAGACCGTCAATATCAATGTGTATTAACAGTCAGCCACTGTGACAGTGGACAAAAAGAAAAGACCGGCGCCAATGGCATCGGTCTTTTCTTTTCCTGGTTAGGGATGATTATTCTCACTTCCACTTCTTGAGGATGTCGGAGAGCTTAGTCACCTCTTCCTTTGAGATACTCTCGATGAAAGCCTGTGCCTGAGGCTCGTCGTAAGGATCGCCCAGATCATTGGTATAGACCTTCTTTCCGTCTTTCTCTGACTCGGTGAAAAGTTGCTTGAAGCCCTCGTATTCGGTCTTTTCGAAATAGGTGGTCTGGCCGAGGCCCTTAACTATCACAGCATTGCCCTGGAATGAAACATCCTGGCCTTCGCAGACAGGGATTCCGTCAAAATTCTCGATATCTTTCATATCCTTGAAGAAATAGAGAAGGTATTCCTCCTTGCCGTCTTCCGTACCTATCAATACATAGTCACCTGCAAGATAGTAGTTGGCGATTTTCTTGTCCTCTCCATAGCTTAAAACCCACAAAGTCTGGATATCCTCCTGGTGGGCCTTGAGTTTGTTTTCGGCAGCACTCACCAGAGCTGCGTCCGGATCTGTAGCTGCAGGCTGCTCTTTAGGTTTGCTGTTGCATGACACAAGAGCCAGGCCTAAAACCATCATTGAAACCAAAACGGTTTTTGTCATTACTTTTTTCATTGCTGATATTTATTGATATTGTTGCCCCAATATGTTTGACTATGCAAAAATAGCAAATAAATTTCCTAAATTTGCGTCCAAACATTAAAGGTATGAAAATCAAGAAGGCGGCATTCGCAGGAAGCAGCACCACCTTGAAGGGCAGACCGGGCAGAAGATATCCGGAAATAGCCTTCATCGGGCGGTCCAATGTGGGCAAATCCTCCCTGATTAACATGCTGTGCTCTGATGCCCAGAAGATAACCAAGGGCAAGGAACTTGCCAGAACCAGTTCTTCCCCCGGCAAGACAATCTCCATAAACCATTTCCTTATAAACGACAGCTGGTACCTTGTGGACCTGCCTGGATACGGCTATGCCAAGATTTCAGGCAAGATGAGAGATGAACTGGCCAGGATGAACAACGAGTACATAGGAGGGTCTGAGGAGCTGGCAACCTTGTTCGTGCTCCTGGACTCCCGCCACAGCCTCCAGAAGGTGGATTTGGACTTTATAACGGCTCTGGGAGAAGAAGGTATTCCTTTTTCCATTATCTTTACCAAGGCGGACAAGCCCAACAAGAGCGAACTGGAAAAGAACATAGAAAACGTAAAGAAAAGCCTTTCAGTGTATTGGGAGGAGTTGCCACCCGTTTTTACAAGCTCCGCTGAGAAGAAGACCGGAAAAGAAGAGATTACCGCATATATGGAGAAGGTGCTGAACCTTTTCAAGGAGGCAAAGAAGGCTGAGGAGAAAGCAAAAGAATAATCGCTGAGAATTATTTGAATCATATATAACAAGAATATGGAACATCCAATCAAGATTTTCTCAACCAGAAACTCCAGATACCTGGCTGAGCGCATTGCAAAATCGCTTAATCTGGAACTTGGCAAATCTGATGTAACTGTCTTCAGCGACGGGGAATTTCAGCCTATCTACCTGGAAAGTGTCAGAGGCGTGGCCGTGTTCATCGTCTGCTCCACCTTCCCTCCTATGGAGAACCTGATGGAGCTGCTGCTGATGATAGATGCTGCAAAGAGAGCTTCCGCTTACAAGGTGGTTGCCGTCATGCCGTATTTCGGCTGGGCAAGGCAAGACCGCAAAGACCGTCCAAGGGTATCTATAGGAGCAAAGCTCGTGGCTAACCTGCTGGCAGCCTCCGGATGCGACAGGATAATGACCGCAGACCTTCACGCAGACCAGATCCAGGGTTTCTTCGACTTCCCGGTTGACCACATTTACGCAAGTTCCATATTCCTTCCGTATCTGAGGAGCCAGAAGCTTGAAGATCTGTCAATTGCAGCTCCAGACATGGGAAGCGCAAAGAGAGTGAACGCCTACTCCAGAATCATAGGCTGTCCTATGATCATCTGCCACAAGAGCCGCGAGAGAGCCAATGTAGTTGGCTCAATGACAGCCATCGGAGAAGTCGAGGGCAGAAACATTGTCATAGTGGACGATATGGTTGACACGGCCGGAACTCTCTGCAAGGCAGCCAGCATGCTGATCGACAAAGGAGCCAAGAGCGTAAGGGCCCTGGCAACTCACCCTGTCCTTTCAGGAGCCGCCTACGAACACATTGCATCCTCCCCTCTTGAGGAACTGGTAGTGACAGACACCATCCCTCTCAGGGCACCTGAAGGAACGGATACAAGCAAGATAAAGGTCATCTCCGTTGCAGAACTTTTCGGAGATGTCATAGACAAGGTCTATCGCGACAAGTCTTTTGGAAATACCCTTATGTACTAAACGATTACCGATTACTGCCATGCTGATCCACAAAGAATTCACAATAGAAGAAATCCATTCCAAACTGGTGGAAGGAATACGGGGCTATTTCAAGGGCTGCAAAATGAACAAGGCGGTCCTGGGATTGTCCGGCGGCATAGATTCCGCTGTAGTTGCCGCATTGGCAGTTGAGGCTCTTGGGAAGGAGAATGTCCACGGAATGATGCTGCCGAGCGATTTTTCCACCCTCCATTCCATCCAGGACGCGGTGGATCTGGCCGACAACCTCGGGATAAGTTATAATGTAGTTCCGATCTCGGAAATCTACCACAAGTGCATGAAGGCCCTGGAAGATGTCTTCAAGGACAAACGGGAGTGGAGCGTAACGGAAGAGAACCTGCAGGCCAGAATCAGGGGAACACTTCTTATGGCCTACTCCAACAAGTTCAACGCCTTGCTGCTGAACACATCCAACAAGAGTGAACTCTGCACCGGATACGGGACCCTTTACGGAGACCTCGCCGGCGCCATGATGGTGATTGCAGACCTCTACAAGGGAGACGTCTATGAACTCGCATACGACATCAACAGGGATGGGGAAGTGATACCCCTCTCCACGCTTACAAAGGCTCCGTCTGCAGAACTGAGGCCAAACCAGAAAGACTCTGACTCCCTGCCGGATTACGATATGCTTGACCCTATACTGTATGAGGTGAACGAGGGAGGCAAGACTTTCGCTCAACTGAAGAAAGAGGGTTATGACAAGGGGCTTGTCGAGAGGATAAGTTCACTTGTCGGCAAATCTTCCTTCAAGATTCACCAGATACCTCCGATTTTGAACATCAGCTCCAAACCGGTAGTTTACAAGGAGAAATGCCTGCTGTAGGAAGAGGCCTGCCGCATTGCTGAGAATGAATTATGACAACACTGTACATCATACTGCTTTCTGTGGTGATAGTCGGGCTTTGCGTTTTCGGGCTGTGCTTCAACATCATCTTCCGCAAGAACGGCCGATTCCCGGATTCAGAGGTGGGGCACAACAAGGAACTCAGGAAAAGAGGCGTTGTCTGCATGAGAGAAGAGGATGAGAGAATCTGGGGCAAGTCCACACATATAAAGGTGACCGGAAAAAAGGGTCGTCTCAAGGCAGAACCAGACTCAGACTGCCTGAGCTGCAACCAGGTCTGCAAACTTAAAGACCTGATAGCTAAATAGAAAAGAACGACATAACACAATTCGAAGAAAATGGGAATAGTAGCTATAGTAGGAAGGCCTAATGTAGGCAAATCCACTCTTTTCAACAGGATGGTAGGCCAGAGAAGGGCCATCGTGGATGAGACCGCAGGAGTAACCAGAGACCGCCATTACGGCAAGTGCGAATGGTGCGGCACCACATTCTCCGTGGTGGATACCGGAGGCTATACTACCAATTCCGATGATGTCTTCGAGAATGAGATAAGAAAGCAGGTGATGGCCGCCATAGACGAGGCTGATGTCATACTTTTCCTCTGCGATGTGGACACCGGCATCACAGACTATGACGACTCCATAGCCAACATCCTGCGCCGCAGCAAGAAACCTGTTGTCCTGGCTGTCAACAAGGTGGATTCCGGAGCCAAGATTTACGGCACCTACGAGTTCAACGCACTGGGGCTCGGCGAACCTATAGTGATTGCCTCAGCAAGCGGCGGCGGAACCGGAGACCTTCTGGACCGCCTTGTCTCTGAACTGGAAAAAGCCAACGCCACAGGAAAGACAGAGGAAACCGTTTCTCTTCCAAGGATAACCATAGTCGGCCGCCCTAATGTGGGCAAGTCCTCCATGACCAACGCCCTTTTGGGAGAAGAAAGGAACATCGTGACCCCTGTTGCCGGCACCACAAGAGACTCCATAACAACCAGATACAACAAATTCGGTTACGACTTCATGCTGGTTGATACAGCCGGAATGAGGAAGAAGAACAAAGTGTCAGAAGACCTGGAATTCTACTCAGTGATGAGAGCCATCAGAAGCATCGAGAATTCTGACGTGTGCATACTGATGATAGACGCCACGGAAGGCATCCAGGCACAGGACCTGAACATATTCTATCTCATCCAGAAAAACGGCAAGGGATGTGTGATAGTTGTCAACAAATGGGACCTCATAGAAAAGGACAACATGACAATGAAGCATTTCACGGAAGATATCCTTTCCAAGACCGCTCCTTTTACGGATGTTCCCGTGATTTTCACATCGGTGATAAACAAGCAGAGAATCCACGAAGTCCTTCAGCAGGCCATGCAGGTCTATGCCAACTACTCCCAAAAGGTTGACTGGAAGCAGCTTAACGATGCCATGATGCCTGAAATCGAAGAGCACCAGCCTCCTATGTACAAAGGAAAGGAAGTCAAGATAAAATACATAACCCAGCTCTCCACCAAAGTTCCGTCTTTTGCATTCTTCTGCAATCTTCCACAATACATCAGAGATCCTTACAAACGCTTTCTGGAGAACAGGTTACGAGAACACTTCAACTTCAACGGCTGCCCCCTCAACATTTATTTCAGGCAGAAATAGATTTTTCTCTGCGATGCAGACACGAAAGAAAACGTTGCATCTGAAAGAAAAAATAAGAAACAAAAAAGTTACATTTTTGTTGCAGGTTAAATAAACTTTTTTTTAATTTTGTTTAGCAAACCTATTTACTAACTAAAAATTATCTAATGAAAAAGGTCTTACTATTTGCTCTGGCAGCGTTGATTTCAACAATGGCGCTTGCACAGAACAAGGTTACCGGAACGGTGACCGCTAAAGAAGATGGGGGCCCTATTCCAGGCGTTAACGTTATGGTCAAGGGTACCCGTACAGGTTCCTTTACAGATGAGAACGGAAAGTACACGCTTCCAAGTGTGCCTGCAAATGCAACACTCGTGTTCTCGTCAGTAGGTTACACAACCTTGGAGATTCCAGTTGCCGGAAAGGCTGTCGTGAACGCAGTCATGACATCTGACGCAACCGGACTGGATGATGTTATCGTAGTTGCCTACGGTACCGCCAAGAAAGGTTCCTACTCAGGTTCCGCAGCTGTCGTCAAGCAAGACGCTATCAAAGATGCACCTGTTGTAAGCTTTGAGCAGGCTCTTGCAGGTAAGGCAGCCGGTGTTCAGGCAATGTCTTATTCCGGACAGCCTGGTTCTGAGGTTGAAATCAGCGTGCGTGGTTACGGTTCATTCAACGCAAGCAACAAACCTCTGTATGTTATAGACGGTGTGCCTGCAACCAGCGGTGACTGGTCAACCGGTAACATTTCAACCAGTGCAATGAACTTCCTCAACCCGAGCGACATCGAGTCCATCACTATCTTGAAGGACGCTGCTGCCGCTTCCCTTTACGGATCAAGGGCATCAAACGGTGTCGTTCTGATCACTACAAAGAAAGGTAAGGAAGGTGACCTCGTTTCCACTTTCAAGGCTTCTGTAGGTGTTTCCTACTTCTCTTACAAGAAGCACATGGAAATGGTTTCAGACGCTGAGAACGAAGCTCTGCAGAGAATGTCCTACAGAAACTATGCTGAGGCCAACCCTTCAGTATGGAGCAGCTATGGCAGCATCGACGCTTATGTTGACAACAGGATTGCAAAATACTATCCTGCATTCGACCATGACAAATACATATATAAGGACTGGGAGAAGGCTCTGTTCCAGAGAGGCATCAGCCAGAACTACGAATACAGCATTTCCGGTGGTAGCGACAAGGGCAAGATTTATGCATCAGTTGCCTACACAGACCAGCACGGTGTTGTAAAGATTGACTACCTCCAGAGATTCACAGCAACCGTAAACGGTGAAGTCAAGCTTGCAAACTGGTTCAAACTCGGAGGTACTATGCAGTACTCATGGCAGTACCAGGACGGCCACCAGGACGGATGGTCATCAAAGGACAACCCTATGTTCATGTGGAAGGCCGTATTCATCGACAGATGGCCATACGCATACAAGGCAACCGGAGACCTCTATGAGGAGACTTTCTCAACCAGGTTCAACACCATCAACCCTGTTGCCCAGTTCAAGCATCAGATCAACGATGCAAAGCAGAACCGTACAATCCTCAAGGGATGGGCTGAAGTTGCTTTCACAGACTACCTGAAACTCAAGACCACCCTCTCAAGCGACTGGCTGTATGTACACGACAAGTTCGGATGGCTCTATGGACACCCTAACTTCACTGCTTACGGAACAGGTTATGCTTCTGACAAGCACCGTAACATAAACAAGGTGGTAAGCTCTACAACCTTGAACTTTGACAAGGCATTCATTGATCTCCATCATGTTTCCGCAATGGTAGGCTGGGAGGCTGAAAGAGAGAAGTTCAACGGACTCCGCCTCGGAAAGACAGACTTCAGCTACCTCGGCGCTACTGAGAGTGTCATGGGAACAACCTTTGACGAAGGTTATGCATGGAGCCACGAAGAGGGCCTGCTTTCACTCCTTGGAAGCTTGAGCTACGATTTTGACTCCAGATATTATATTACAGGAACATTCCGCCGTGACGGTTCTTCAAGATTGGCTCCAGACACAAGATGGGGTAACTTCTGGTCTTTATCCGGAACCTGGAGGTTCTCAAGGGAGAAATTCCTGGAGTTCCCTTGGATGAACGACGGAAAGATCCGTGGATCATACGGTACTTCAGGTACTCTTCCTACAGACCTGTTCGGATACATGTCAGTTTATGACTACTCCCAGTACGGAACAGAAGGTGCCAGCTTCCCTGGCAACATCGCCAACACAGACCTTACCTGGGAGAAGAACAAGAACTGGAACATCGGTATCGATGCAACCATATTTGACAGATACTCCTTCACTGCCGAGTACTTCAACAGAAAGACCACAGACCTGCTCCTTGACGCATCTGTAGTTTCCACTACCGGATTCAGCTCAACTCTTATGAACAAGGGTAGCATGGTCAACCGCGGATGGGAACTCACCGCCAATGTTGACATCATCAAGAAACAGGATATGGAACTGAGCGTAGGCGCCAACTGGAGCCGTGTCCACAACGAGGTTCTCAAGCTCTCCACAGACGACGAGAAGATCAATTCAGGATGGTTCTGGTGGGCAAAGGGCTACAACTTCTATCAGTTCTACACCAGACAATACCTGGGAGTCAACAAGAGCAACGAAACCATCAACGGTGTAAAGCCAGGTTATCCTATGTATGCAGAAGGCTCCTTCTATGAGAAGGGAGAAGTTGTTGACCAGGATGTTACATTGAAGGACGGAACAGTTATCAAGACCGGTGAGACTATGCCTTATGACGGATACAACTATGCTCCTGCAAGAAGACAGAACGCAAGTTCAATGGTCATTGCCGGCAAGAGGGCTATGCCTAAGGGATTCGGCGGATTAAACGCAAGCTTCCGCTGGAAAGACCTCTCAGTTTCCATGGCTTGGACATACAAGTACGGCCACTACCTCTGCAACTCCACTCAGGATGAGGTTGCCAACGACGGTTACAGAACCTTCGGACAGCCGATCTCAGTTAAGCAGCGCAATCCTTGGACTCCTACCAATATGGATTCCGATGTTCCAATGCGTATCTATGACAACAACCAGGGCGGTTACTACAACTCTTCACGTATGCTCGTAAGAGGAGACTTTGCAAGACTGAAGAACCTCTCTATTTCTTACAACCTTCCAAAGGCTTTCGTACAGAAACTCTCCCTGCGCAATGCACGTGTTTACCTGTCAGGTGCCAACCTGCTCACTATTTCCAAGTGCGAAATCGAGCCTGAGCTCCAGTCAGACGGATATTACAACTACGGTATGCCTGCTCTGAGGACATGGTCATTCGGTGTTGAGGTAAGTTTCTAATCATTAAGAATATACAGATATGAAAAAGATATTAAGCATTATACTTGTTGCAGTCCTTTCCATTTCCCTTACCAACTGCGAGGGATTCCTGGACAAGGAACCTACAGACTCCGTAGTTGCCGAGAACGCTCTGGCAACCTTGGAGGATGCCGGTGTTGCCGTTAACGGTATGTACACGTTGCTCAAATACTACACAGTCTTTGGCAACTACATGATTCAGATGGGTGACTTGAGAGCAGACCTGCTTGTTGCCAATGAAGGTAACTACATAGTTTACTCATACGACTACGACCCTTCACAGAACTCCTACTTCACTCTGTGGAGAAACTTCTACACAACAATTACAAGAGCCAATGCCATCATCAAGAACATAGATGTTCTCGAGGTTCCTGCCGACAAGCAGAGCATCAAGGACGACTATCTCGGACAGGCATACGCAGTAAGGGCTTTCTGCTACTTCAACATCGCAAGACTGTACGGAAGACCTTACAGATTTGACAGCGGAGCATCTCTGGGTGCAGTTCTCATCACTGAGCCTGTTTCACCTTCTGAGGCAAGACTTCCAAGAAGCACCGTTGCCCAGACTTACGCTCAGATAGAGGATGACCTTACAACAGCTCTCGGCCTTCTTTCCAAAGAAAAGAACACCGGTCACTTCAACTACTGGGCAGCCAAGTTCCTGCAGGCAAAAGTTGCTCTCTACAAGGGCGACAATAACCTTGCTTACACTGCAGCCAAGGAAGTTATCACCAGCGGTCCTTACTCTCTGATTCCAAGAGACCAATATCTTGCTTCATGGGCTGAGGTTGGCAACAACGAGTCTATCTTTGAAGGTCTGGTAAACCTCCAGTCAGCAATTGACGGTGACAACGGATTCGGCGGATCATTCTACTACTCTATGTGGTTCGGTTCAACCAACTGCGGTGCTTCAATCGTTCCTACCAAGGCTTGGAGAGACATGTTCACCCTGACTCCTAACGATATCCGCGCACAGTGGATAGCTTATGACGATCCTGCCGGAAGCGGCAAGCAGACCGGAGAGTACTGGCTGAAGAAATTCATCGGCAACACAGGTTTCACCCCATTCCTGAACAACCCAAGGTATATGCGCCTTGCTGAGGCTTATCTGATTGCTGCCGAGGCCGGTAACGCTACCGGAAAGTCAGATGCTGACGCTATGCTTCTTGCTGTTGCACAGAGAGCGGATCCTACCGTTACCTCAATCACAGCTACCCCTGAAAACGTAGAAAGGGAGAGAATGAAAGAGCTCATCGGCGAGGGAGACCGTTTCTTCGACCTTATGAGACGTAACGGAACTTACGTAAAGAACGATCCTCACAACCCGTTCACAGGTGTACTCAAATGGTCTGACGACAGGGTAATGCTCCCTATGTCTTCAGACGAGTTGATCATCTATCCTGAACTCGAGCAGAATCCTGGTTACAAGAAGTAATCGGAATCACTCTCAAAGAGTATCAAAAGACGAGAACCCTGGATGCAGTTCCAGGGTTCTTCTTTTATACAACATACTATGCAAACAGGACGGTTGCTGCATCTAAGGGATGGTTATTCCCGGAGAATAAAGCTGTGGGCTCAGTGACATGTCCTGAGGATTGGTCCCTCTTACACCTTGAGGGATCTCCATTCCGGAGTCTTTGAACAGCTCTATCCAGAACTTAGGGAACTCTCCGTCCGGCCCTTTGAAATTCATCGGCTTGTCCTCAAGGAGGTACTCTCCTGAGGCGGAACGGAAACTCTCCCTCACAAGCTCAGAGCAGTACATGGCTCCGTTGTCCGGCAGGAAAAGGTTGTCGTAAGGCTCACCGATGAAAGCCTTTGCACGTGCTATCCACTCATCGCCGAGGCTGTTGTCTTTCATCCTCATCACTGAAAAAACGGCATTGCCTCTTCTTCCGGAGTTGTTCAAAAGGAAAGTGTCCAGAGGATAACGGTCCACTCCGCGGCTGCGGGTCGCGTCTATTATCCAGACTCCGATACTGTCCACTTCCACAATCGCGACATGCACCATATTCACTGCCGCACCCCCAGCTTCAAGATTTCCTGTAGCAGATACAATAGCATCATCCATAGATCCTTCTTTGGCAGAAGAATCAGCAGCATATCCCACAAAAATCAAGTCTCCAGTCTGCAGGGCAGGAGTCTTCTCCCTGGCGCAGGACAGCGCCACAACAGCCAACAATATCAGAATTTGCTTCATATTATACTTCAAACATTAATAACAGAATAATGTATTTGAGAAGTTATATAGTTCAAAAGGGGGATGCTAGATTTAGCATCCCCCTTTTTGTCGGGATGATCCGGCTCGAACGGACGACCCCTACGTCCCGAACGTAGTGCGCTAGCCAACTGCGCCACATCCCGATTCCGTCCGCTTACAATACCCTTCAAAGGCTATAGGAAGCAAACGGGTTGCAAATATAATAAAAATCCCTAAAGCTGTACCGTTACTCCTTACAGCTTGTATTTCTTCAGGAAGGCTGCCTTGAGCTGGCCCATTGCCCTTTCTAGAGTCTTCCTTGGGCATCCGACATTCAGCCTCATGAAGCCCTCACCGCCTTCTCCGAACATTGCACCGTCATTGAGGGCGAGATGAGCCTTGTCCACAACAAATTCCTGAAGTTCACTGGAAGAGAGTCCCAGATTTCTGAAATCAAGGAAGATGAGGAATGAAGCCTGAGGTCTTATCATCCTGACAAGCTGCTTCTTGCCTATTTTGGCCTCAGCGATTTCTTCAACCCCTCCTTTGTTGTCTTCTGAGGTGACCCTAACCTTCTTTCCGCTGAACTGAAGAGTCTCAACGGTGAAGTTGTCCTTGAGGAACTGTTCCACATAGTCTATGTTACCCTTGATATAATCCATTGCCTGGGAGAGCCACTCGCTGCCTTTCTTGGTGTAGAAGATTGTGGAAGGCATGAACGAATCATAATGTCCTCCGTCAAACTCTCCGCCTTTGAGGTATGCGGCAAACTTGTCGTGCATCTCCTGGTTTGTGGCAACCCATTCGCTGGCCCCTACTCCTGCGCAGTTGAAGGTCTTTGAAGGAGCGTGGAACGTAATGGTATTTTGGGCCTGTTTAGCGTTCACGGTGGCAAAAGGTATATGCTTGTGGAATGAAAGGTCGCAGTGAATCTCATCGCTGATGACAAAGACCTTGTTATCCAGGCAGAGCTTGGCAATCTTCTGGAGTTCAGCCTTGGCCCACACCCTGCCGCCTGGGTTGTGAGGATTGCAGAGAATCATCGCTTTACAGCCCTTGATCTTTTTCTCCAGCAGTTTGAAGTCTATCTCATAGTCCTCGCTTCCGTCCTTCTTCTCAACGATGGTCAGAGGGCAGTCAACTTCCTTGCAGCCGGCATTCTTTATCTGGTTGGCAAACGGGAAATAAACCGGAGGGAAAATAAGGACCTTGTCTCCCGGTTTGGTAAAGCATCTGAGGGCATGGGCTATGCCTACCACAATTCCAGGAACAAAACCTATCTGCCCGTCCGTGACGGTCCATCCGTAACGGTCTTTGAACCATCCCTTGATAGCGTCATACCAAGACTGAGGGCGGCAACCATATCCCAGAACTCCGCCGTCCACCCTCTTTATCAAAGCGTCGGTGAAGAATTTAGGAGTGGGAAAATCCATATCCGCAATCCACATCGGAAGAAGGTTCTTCTTACCCCAGATCGTGGCTGTCATGTCCCATTTGATACAGTTGGTGCCCAACCTGTTGATTTCCTTGTCAAAATTATATCGTGCCATAGTATTTATTGTTTTTGTATGTTTTCTTTGTCATAAACAGGAAGAGTGAAGGCGAAGCAGGCTCCACCGAGTTCAGATTGCTCATACCAGATTTTCCCTCCGCTCTGTTCAATTATGCTCCGCGATATTGCAAGACCCAAACCGTTTCCGGTGGTCTTGGTTGTAAAGTTCGGCTGGAACAGCTTATCCAGGTTTTCTTCATTAACTCCTCTTCCGTTATCCTCCACGCTGACTTTCCACATATCTCCCTCCCGGCTCAGACCGAGTCTTATAAAGCCTTTGTCCTGTGAATGTTCAAGCTCCTGCACCGCATTGGATATCAGGTTCACGAGCACTCTTACTATCTGTTCCTTTCGGGCATATACAGGGCAGTCTTCTGAAGAATGTGTAAACATTATCCTAATGTTGTCATTGTTGTCAAAGAACTCCTTCTGTTCTTTCACAGTCTGGTAGAGGTTGAACAGACTGTCAGCCTCCACATAGAACTTTGCATAGCTGCTGAACTCAGAAGCAGTGTTGGCCAGACGGTCTATGTGTCCCAGAAGTGTCTGTGAAATCTCATCCAGTTTATCCTCCCATCCCGGATCGTTCCTTTCTTTGAGACGTATGATTCTCTGTATGCTCAACTTCATAGGAGTCAGAGGGTTCTTTATCTCGTGGGCAATCTGGCGGGCCATATCACTCCAGGCTTTCTCCCTTTCAGCGGCAGCCATACGCTTTGTACTCTCGGACACATCGTCCACCATCTTGTTGTAAGCCTCCACAAGAAGTCCGAGTTCATCCTTGCTGGCATAGTTGATATGCTCAGGTGCGGAAGACACATCCATAGATTTCATCTTGCTGCTAATCTCTGTAAGAGGACGTGTAACCCTGGAGAAAAGAAGCCTTGAAAGGAACAACGCCAGAACAAAGAGCAATATACTGATATTCACTATGGTGGCCACGACATACGAAAGATCTCCGTTGAGGTCTCCTCCCCTGGTAAAATAAGGGATGTCAGCTATGGCAACCAGCTTGCCGTTATAGTTGAAAATAGGACAATACAGAGAATAATACCTGTAAGAGCCGAGTTTCTCCCGGTTGAATGCCTGGCTCCTGTGGCGCACCACAATGTCCTCGAAAGCTTCAGAATTCATCCTCGATGAAAGTATGTTCTTTCTGAACAGATCCATCTTTGTGGAAAGGAACACTTTTCCGGAAGGGTCATAGAGATTTATGTCCACATGACTGTCATTGGCAAGACGGTCCAGAACTGCAGTCAGCTCGGAAGCGTTCACATCTGAATAATCCTGCACATAAGTGAAGAACGAAGACAGAGATTTGCCCACAGTCTTGATCTTCTCCTCCATCTGCATCCTGTTCTGGAGTTTGTAATAGTTCACGCTATAGTACAGACTTCCCATTGTTGCAGCCAGAAGTGCTCCGGATATCAACATGGTGATCAGGAAGTTAAGTCTGCGTCCCCATGATTTTCTGGTTCTTTTCAACACTGCACGTGCACGTATCCTGGCCCTCTTGATGCGTATCACTCCCAAGAAGAAAAACGAGAAGAAAAGCACCAGGTATGAAAGAGAAACTATATAAGGGAAAACAGTCCGTTCAGGGCGGCTTATGACCACGGTGTTCTGGTCAGTGACCTTGATTACCCTGTGCAGAAAACCGTCTCGATGGATTTTGCCGTCCTTGAAAGACTCCTCATACACAGGATAGTCATACCTTCCCCTGCTATGGACAAGTCTTCCCTGGAAGTACTTGGCATAGGAATAAACAGAAGGTATGTTGACATCATCAGGCTGGTAGTCTGAAAACCTGTCTGGATAACCGGCCTGTCCTTCATCATAACGTGGAGAAATCTCTATGAAAAGGTTCACGTTCCCACTTGGGACAAGATAGGTGAAAAGCCCCAGATACCCTACCTGGCCATTGTAATTGCTCAGATAGAAGAAGGCACTGTTATCAGCTATAGGGACAGCGTCATACTGAGCCATTTTAGCCCGGTAATAATCCAGACAGTTTACCATCATCTGCCCTACCTGGATAGATTCGTTAGGGCGGCATACAGACATGTTGATTACATATTTCTGCCTGATAGACTGGAAATACAGTTCAGAAAAACGCATCTGGAGCATCTGCAGGTTCTCCTGAGGCATGGTAAGGAGGGCTCCGGAAACCGGGTCGGCGAGCAACCTGTCTTCAATCTCCCTCAACTCCAACTCCAACCCCAGGTCTCTTTCCACAGACAGCCTGTTGGCCAAAAGCCTGCTCCACTGAGCCTCTTTCCTCCCGCTGAGAGAAGAAACCGTCAAAAGCATATACACAGACACTCCCAGAGCAAACAAAATTGTGTTCCTGATGGAGAGAAGCCCTCTTTTCCTTTTCATTCCCATCAGCGATATGACCAGTTGAAGGCTGAACATCAGCATCAGGAACAAGACGGCATAGGAAAAATAGCAAAGTACAGTATATAGACTGATTGAGGTGACTCTGTGAAGTTCCATGTTTATGGAAGAGTTCAAGATGAGGCTCCTCAATGTATAGTTGATGTAAAATCCAAGAGCCAAGGGCAACAGGCACAAAACTGCCGTACCAAGCCAACGCCTCCGCCCGGTGCCGTTCTTTATCTTGTCCAGATACCTGGACCTCAGCATGTAAATGCCAAGAAAAAGAAGGCTGACATAAAGGTTATTGAGCAAAAGGTCGCCGATGCTGGAAAAAATCATGTCATCGGCATAAACGGCTGGAGAGAAGAAATTGGAAGAGTATGAACTTCCGTCTCCCAGACTGAAAGCCAAAAGCCTCAGCGCCGTGATACCCAGCAAATAGACCAGCAGACGCCCCAGTGTCCTCTTTTTGACCAGAAGGAAGAAAAAGAACAAGGCTGCAAAAGCCATGGAAATCCACACCAGAGGGCTCACCACAGAACTTATCCTTGAAGATGGATCAGCCACCAGAAGGAACAGCGGCTCATTGTCTGAAGCCATAATCTCCGCCCCGGAACTTTCAAGAGCCAAAGGGTAGATGTCATAACCCTCCGGCAAATCCAGTTTAGGGTTAATCTCTCCTGCGCCTATGGCCTGCGCCACCTGACTGTCTGTCTTGACAAGAAGCCCGGCTATCACCCTCAAATCATCTTTCAGATAGGATTTTATGAGAAACCAGCCGCTCCCGATATTGACATACTGCTGCTTTGACCCAAGGTACGAGAAAGGATAGGTGAATCGGGCCTGACCGTCAAGGTAATGTTCTGACCTGTAAATCTGGTAAATGGAACTTGCTCTCAGTTCGTCGTTTGCGAACGGGAACTGATGGGCCCAGCTTTGGAGGGTATCGCTATGATAGCGGTAAATCACCATGTCCTCAGGAAGGTCGGCCAGTTCAATCCATTCGTCAGAAGGAAAGTCCAAGGCCTGGAAAGCATACTTGTCCAAGATGGCTTCCCGATCCTGGAGTTTATTCTGAAGCCCTTGCGCCACAGATGAGAAATCCGGACTCTTGGCTCCCAGCGTAAAAGAAAGCACAAGACATAAAACCGCCCCCAGGAGGGTCAGCAATACTATGTTGCGTTTTATGAACTTTGTCACTTTCTTCATATACAAAGCCTGTCAGGCATGATGGTAGGGCTCGCCCTTGATAATCGTAAATGCCCGGTATAACTGTTCTATGAAAATCAGGCGCACTATCTGATGGGAAAAAGTCATTTGGGAAAGGGAAAGCAACTCATCCGCAAGGCAATACACAGCCTCCGAAAAGCCGTATGCTCCACCGATGACAAAAAAGATGTCTCCATCTGAAGAGATTTTTCTTTCAAGCCTGGATGCCCATTCCACTGAAGTGAAAGTCTTGCCTCTTTCATCCAGAAGCACCACGTGCCTTTTACCTGAACGTTTTGTTCCTGTCAGCCCCAACTCCTTGAGAATGAGCTCTCCCTCTTTTTCCTTTATCTGGTCTTTTGTCCAGGAAGACACACCTTTAAGGGCAGGGATACATACCACGGAGAACTTGCAGTAATGCTTCAGTCTCTGCTGATAAATCTCCAACCCTTCCTCAACAAAAGGGAAATCTGTCTTGCCTACACAAACCAAAGTAATCTTCATCAAATACAAATGTAGTAATTTACCCGCTATAATCGTTGAAAAACAATAAATGGCTTGATTTTTGCGGCTTTCACGGCCAGTTATTCTCACAGCAAATGAAAAGAGCCGTCTGGTTTTTGACAAGAATATTCTCACCGATAATTCTGGTGGCAGTACTTTGTTCTGCCGCCCCTTACACCAATGTTCCTCCACAAAATCAGGGAGGTGACGTTTTCATCCCTATTGCCAAATACATCCAGAAGGGAGACGCGGACCGTCTGTCAGCCTGGTTTGCAGACAATCTGGAAATCGAGATATTAGGCCAGAAAAGCGAGTGTTCTTCCACACAGGCCACCAGGATAATGAAGAATTTCTTCTCCCAATATACACCCAAAAACTTTTCCATCATACACAAAAGCGGCAACCCTCCGATGAAATACGCCATCGGAACACTCAATACCGGATCCGAGAACCTGAGAGTAGTGCTTTTGGTCAGGATCAATCCCGGTACACCGCAGATTCTGAGAATAAGTATAGAAAGGTCTTCTATCTGAACATCGGAGAGGCGTAAGCCACAACATCGGCCTTTGTTATAGGATTCCCGCCAAGAATCATAAGACGCTCCACAACATTCCTCAGTTCCCTTATGTTTCCGGTCCAGGAATGTTTCTTGAGCTCTTCAATCGCATCCTTGTTGATAGTCCTCTTGCCCATCCCGCTTTCTTTGGAAATCTGATCCAGGAAACACTCTGTAAGAAGAGGAATGTCTTCCTTCCTTTCCGCCAGAGAAGGCACTCTTATCACGATGACACTCAGCCTGTGATACAGGTCTTCCCTGAAATTGCCCTTCTTGATTTCCTCAGGGATGTCTTTGTTTGTAGCAGCCACCACCCTGACATTCACATTGATATCCTTGTCGCTGCCGACCCTGGAGAGTTTGTTTTCCTGAAGCACCCTCAAGACTTTGGCCTGGGCTGAAAGGCTCATGTCCCCTACCTCATCCAGGAACAATGTCCCTCCGTCAGCCTGCTCGAACTTGCCCTTATGCTGCTTGATGGCAGAAGTGAAGGATCCTTTTTCATGGCCGAAAAGCTCACTCTCTATGAGCTCGCTAGGAATGGCAGCGCAGTTCACCTCCACGAAAGGCATGGAGGAACGGTTGCTTTTCTCGTGCAGCCATCTGGCTACAAGTTCCTTTCCAGTACCATTGGAACCTGTGACAAGAACCCTGGCATCGGTTGGAGCCACCTTGTCTATCATCTCCTTGACCTTGAGGATGGCGTCTGACTTCCCGATGATTTCCTGTATGAAAGACGTGGATGCTATCTTCTTCTTCAGCGTCTTGTTCTCTTTGACTACATCGGTATGGTCCGTGGCATTCTTTACCGTTATCAGGATGCGGTTCAGGTCCAGAGGTTTTTCCACAAAATCATAAGCTCCTTGTTTGAGGCACTTGACAGCAGTCTCAATATCACCGTGCCCGGATATCATCACTATGGCTGACTCCACTCCTTCAGCCACCATCTTGTCCAAGACTTCCATCCCGTCCATGCCGGGCATCTTGATATCGCAGAATATGACATCATACTTTCCGGCCAGAGCCTTGTCCAGGCCGGCTTTGCCGTCTTCTGCCAGATCCACCTCATAACCTTCATCGTTGAGGATGTCCTTCAGGGCAAGACGGATACTCTTTTCATCGTCTATGATAAGTATCTTCATTTTCTATCTGGCTTTTTACATTTCAAAACTGCAACAAGGCAAGACAATATGCCTTACTCCAGCGGATATTCAACTTTGAGATTGAAATTCGGAAGAAGTATGTTGTTGAGCCACTCCACTTCTTCAGCAATAGTCATACTGCTGTTGTCCAGCTCTATAGCATCTTTAGCACGGGTGAGAGGATCTTTTTCGCGATGAGAATCTATATAGTCTCTCTTGCGCAGGTTCTCCAGCACGCTCTCAAAAGTATCCTTCTCTCCCTTGGCTTTAAGTTCCTCGTAACGGCGCATGGCTCTCACCTGCTCAGATGCTGTCATGAATATCTTCAGTTCGGCGTTCGGAAAAACTGCCGTACCTATGTCTCTGCCGTCCATAACCAGCCCCTTGTCCTGCCCCATACGCCTGAGCATCACGTTCACGAAATCCCTTACGAAAGGAATCTCTGCAATCGGGCTCACCCGTGATGACACGATGGAGGTCCTTATGTATTTTTCTATGTTGCTCCCGTTCAGACAAGTGACGCTGTCTCCCTTCTTGTTGGTGCGGAAAGTGATCTCCACCTTTGGAAGGACCTTTGCAAGGTTATCTTTGTCTATCTCTCCCTTGTCGTCAATAAATCCGTTGGTGTAAGCAAAATAAGTGACAGCCCTGTAAAGAGCTCCGCTGTCTGCATAGATGTAACCGAGGCCTTTGGCTATTATCTTGGCAAAGGTACTCTTGCCTGTAGACGAATATCCGTCTATCGCGATTATAATTCTTCCGCTTGCCATAAAACATTCATTTAACCTTCAAATTTACAAAAAAAACATTCACATTGCATCTTCAGACAGCCACCTGTGCACTTGCCGGCATCAAACCGGCTCACCCGGATATTTGCCACCACCCGATCAATCCCGAATTCTGGGAAATATGCGTTTTTTTGATATTTTTGTAAGCCAAGCCGGAAAAGGCGCAGCTTACAGAATATGAAAGTTCAGATAGAAATAGACAATTCATCCGGGTTCTGCAACGGAGTGGTAAGGGCCATCAAGACTGCTGAAGAGAATCTCTCAGACCATGCCGAACTTTACAGCCTTGGAGCAATCGTCCATAACAACTCAGAGCTGGACCGTCTGGAAAAGGAAGGCCTGAAGGTGATAGATCTGGAACAGATGTCTTTGCTCAGCGATACGACCGTACTCATCAGGGCCCACGGGGAACCGCCAAGCACATACGAACTGGCAAAAAGGCAGAACATCAAGTTAATAGACTGCACCTGCCCGGTGGTTTTGCAGCTCCAGAAAAAAATCGCTGACACAGACGGGCAAATTGTGATCTTCGGCAAGATAGGACATGCTGAAGTGAACGGCCTGGTGGGAAGAGCGGAAGGAAGGGCCATAGTGGTGGAAAACATAGACCAGATAGACAAAGTTGATTTTTCCCGACCCGTAAATATCTTCTCCCAGACCACAAAGGACCCCGACGAATTCGAAAGGGTATGCAACAGGATAAGAGAAAAGATGGCTGATCCAAGCTCCCTTACCATCCACAATACCATCTGCAGACAGGTAGCCCAGAGACATTCCAAACTCACATCCTTCGCCAAAGAACACAATGTCATCATTTTCGTCAGCGGAAAAGAATCCTCAAACGGCAAGGTTCTTTACGAGCTGTGCCGCCAGAACAATCCCCGCTCCTACAATATCCAATCGCTGAGCCAGATAGACCGCAAATGGTTCAAAAACGGAGACAAGATAGGAGTCTGCGGAGCCACTTCCACCCCAAAATGGCAGCTCACATCCTGCGCCACATTTTTAAAAATCCGGCTAAAGAATTATATTTGCAGCAAATTATATAGTTTATTATATGGCAACTACAGCAGATTTTAAGAACGGCATTTTTTTCCTGTTCAATGAGCATCCTTGCCAGCTCGTTTATTTCCAGCATGTTAAACCAGGCAAGGGAAACACTATCGTAAGGACAAAATTCAAGGATCTCCAAACCGGAAAGCTTCTTGAGCACACATACGGCGCAGGTGAGAGGATAGACCTTGTTTCTGTAGAAAGAAGGCCTTACCAGTACCTTTATGCAGACGAGTCCGGCTATAACTTCATGCACAGAGAAACCTACGAGCAGGTTCACCTCGACAAAGATTTCGTTGACAACGCAGACCTTATGAAAGAAGGTCAGAATGTTGAAATGATGGTATGGGCAGACCATGAAGAAATCCTCACTTGCGAACTTCCTTCATTCGTGGAGCTTGAAGTTACTTACACAGAACCTGCAGTCAAAGGCAACACCGCATCTACAAACGCCATGAAGGAAGCCACTCTCGAGACCGGAGCAAAGATCATGGTTCCCCTCTTCATCCAGAACGGGGAGAAGATCAGCGTAAAGGTTGAAGACCGCTCATACGGAGAAAGAGTCAAAGGCTAAGTTCACCGTTTAGCGTAGCATGGCCTGCGGATTGAGCAAGCGTGAAACGCAAAACGCTTATAACCAAATACTTATACAATTACCTGTATGCGAAAACACATGCAGGTAATTTCTATTTATAGTTGACTATCAAATATTTACAGATTACGGCCCGTGAAGAAGGAACCCGTAGTCATCATGTGCACATGGTTCTATGGGCAGAGTTCGGGGTCCTGTGGACTGGGGAATGGTTCTAATGTGACATTTTTGGCAGATATTGTTTATATTTGTATGACATGAATTCCAGATGGTCCATAACGGATAGTCTGAAGTCCTTACAAACGAGATAAACTGCTTGACTATATGAAACTTATCCGCCAAATCTTTTCAGCAGCTGCAATCGGCTTGGCTGCTTTTATCTTTACTGAATGTAAGAGTGAAACTCCTCAGATGTCACCGAAGCTGGACGAAGAAACCCTGGATGAACTGATAGAAGAAGGAAAGTTCTACAGGGCAGACCAGATTCTGGATGAAGCTGAAAAATGTGAAGGCCTTACCGCCGCAGACAAGTACCTCATAAACTTCGAAAGAGACAAGATGCAGAGAATCATCGCTGAGTACAATCTGGAAGAGCCTCAGGTACTGGAGTATATCAAGAAGTACTTCCCTAACGTCACACCGGAGCAGATGGAAAAATGGAGACAGTCAGGCGCTCTGGAGTGCAAACTTATCAACGACAAGCTCATGTACTTCCGCAAAGCTCCCGGCAACCTGTTCCTGATTGACCCTGAATGTGTGGCTGCAAGAGAAGCTGTGGATGGTCCGGAAACGGGAACTACCGGTGATTTCCTGAAAGGATATCTTCCGAAGGTCATATCAGATGCCCTCTTCCAGCAGGTATGGTCCAAAGATGTGCGAACCAGCAGCTATGTCGATCCTGTAAAGATGACCGTGCATGTCTTGATGAGAGTCATGCCGGAAGCCGTTCCTGCAGGAGAGGTTGTAAGGATGTGGCTGCCATACCCTAAGGAAAACGCAAGGCAGAAAAACCTGGAACTCAAGAGAGTATTCATTGGTTACGGTTCCAACTACAAAGATCTGGAGCTTCCGCAAGTGAACCAGCAACTGAAGTTCAGGACGGAAAGTCTAGGTTACGCCACCGCAAATACAGACGGAACCCTGGCCTCCACTTTTGCTGAAGACGGCACCCATATTAAAGGAAGTGAAGGCGCATACCAGGCCAACGGTTACATTATTTCAGGACCTGACGCTGCCAGAAGAAGCCTTTATGTAGAAATGGTCTCCAACGGAAAGGACACTCTTAAAGTCGGCTATGACCTCAGCTATACTTCATACAACCAGTATTTCGGAAAACTGGAGGAACAGATCCAGCCTTACGACACAACATCATTGGTTTACAAGACTTACACCGCAGAAAGGGAGAAGCACATAATCTTCACCCAGAAGATAAAGGATCTGGCAGACAGCCTGACCAACGGGGTAACCGAGCCTTATGAGAAGGTAAAGAGAATATGGTGCTGGATTACTGAGAACATTCCTTGGGCCGGGGCAAGAGACTATTCAACCATCCCTAACATTCCTATGTATGTGCTAAAGAACGGACACGGAGACTGCGGCCAGGTATCTCTGCTGTTCATGACCATGGCCCGCTACAAGGGCATCCCGGCAAGATGGCAGAGCGGATGGATGGTTCATCCAGGCCATGTTAACCTGCACGACTGGGCAGAAGTTTACTATGAAGGCGTCGGTTGGGTTCCTGTTGACCAGAGCTTCGGCTACAGCGGAGGAGACAGGGACAAGGCAGATACCACTTCTGTTCTGACAGACGACCAGCAGATGCTCAAGTTCTTCTTCTCCAAAGGCTTGGATGCCTACAGGATGATTGTCAACGACGACTATGGCGCATGGGCACCGCTCTATCCTGCCAAGATATATCCTCACAACGACGAAGTTGACTTCCAGATGGGAGAGGTTGAATGGAGAGGAGGAAATGTCCTCAACGGCGGCTGGAAATGCTGGATGGATGTTGATTACGAATAACCAGAAACAAATACTATGAAAACAAGAATTTTGACAGCCGCCCTGCTGACACTTATGCTTTTGCCTGCAATCTCAAAGGCACAGAACAGCAACGAGAAGAATCTTGCAACCATACGCCAGCATTATACCTCAGCGATGAATATGCTGCAGTTGAGGTCAGACCCTGAATATCCGGCAAAGGACAAAATTGTTATCACCTCGGATGAAATGTGGCCCGGCAGCGGACAGCACAACGGGAAAATGGAGATTTTCTTCGGACTTGACTTGAACCAGGAGAACGACGAAATCCAGAGATTCCCGAGATTTGCCCGCTACACCTACAATATCGGCAGCCAGGATTACTATTATGAAGTCCTCTATATCGACGAGGATAACGGCAAGCCGGAAACCAACAAGCCGATATTCTTTTATGCCAAGACCAAGGACTATAACGGCAAGATTCACGAGTGCCGCTATTACTGGTGGAACGAAAAGCTGATCCAATACATACCGGCCGATGACACTGAAATGGTCCCTTCTGCCGAAGACGCTATGAAAGCAGCCAAGATGATATTCCAGATTGCCACGATGAATAATCTCTGGAACTATTGATTATGAAAAAGATAATACTAGCTGTAATTGCCGCGCTTATTCTGTTCCCGACCGGGCTGAAGGCCCAAAACACAGAAAAGGCCATAGCCAAAATCCGGAAGGATTACGCTGCGGCACAGGAAAAAGTCAAGACTACCGGAGATTATTATGATGGTCTGTTCATAAACTGCGCCTCTGTAAACATCCAGGAGATGTGGGGCGGGAGCGGACCTCACGCTGAGAAAACCGAAATTTTCTACATTATGGGCAATGACGAGGAATGGTCCTTTGACCGTACCATATTTTTCGTCCGCAACAAGTATAATGTTTCCGTCAGAGAGTTTTATACAGAAATCCTCTACGATGAAAACGGCAAGCCGGAATTCTACTATTACAAGGCCTTTGGATATGACGGCAATCCTCTTGAGTGGCGCTTTTACTGGGAGAACGGCAAACTGATCCGGAGCCTTGCACCAAATAATATAGACACGGAAACCTTTCCCGACACTCAACCTACACCCAAAACCGCTTATAAAGAAGCTGAAAAGTACATAGATTATTTAACCAAACTTTAGATATGGAAGAACAGACCAAGAAATGTCCATACTGCGGACAAGAAATCAATGCTTTGGCCATCAAATGCCGCTTCTGCGGAAAGTGGCTGGACTCCAACGACCGAAACGAAGGTCCCGAGTACGCAAGCAACCCTAAGCTCCATCAGGACGAGCCTCATCAGCAGTTCACGCCACAGTACGGGCAGAAGAGCTCTCAACAAGTTCCTCCTCAGTACCAGCAGACTCCACCTCCTCCGTACGGGCAGCAGAGCTCCCGACAAGTCCCTCCTCAGTACCAGCAGACTCCACCTCCTCCGTACGGGCAGCAGAGCTCCCGACAAGTTCCTCCGCAATACTCACAACCATACTACAACCAGCCGCAACCGTCCAGGTCAAACGGGCTGGGAATCACAGGATTCGTTCTGTCTCTCCTTGCTCTTCTTCTAGGATGGGTCCCTGTTATTGGATGGATAGTCTGGCTTTTGGGTCTCATATTCTCACTTATTGGTATCTTCCGCAAGCCTAGAGGACTGGCAATTGCCGGTTTACTGTTGTCACTGCTTGCACTTATAGTCATACTTTACATGACAGGAACCTTTGTTTCCACAGCTGGCAGCATAATGGACCAACTTAAATAGAACCATATCATGTTAGTCAAAACTACAATAAAGGACCGCATCTGCTTTGTCGAAATGCAGAATGCGGAGCATTTCAACTGTCTGAGCCACGAGATGTGCACGGAACTCGTCAAAGCCATCCAGAAAGGCTATGACAAGGAATGCGTGGGCATCGTGATAAAAGCCAAATGCAACAAAGGAGTTTGGAGCGCCGGACACGACATCAACGAGCTTCCTCGAAACGGGGAAGACCCTCTGGCATACGATGTTCCTATGGAGAAGCTCCTGAGGAAGGTTCAGGAGATACCTGTTCCAGTAATCGCCTGCGTTGGCGGAACCGTCTGGGGCGGAGCCTGCGATCTATGCCTGTCCTGCGACATGATTGTCAGCGCAGACACTGCCACCTTCGCCATCACTCCCGCCAAGATAGGCATACCTTACAACGCTTCGGGCATTATGCACTTCATCAACCAGCTCGGAATGAACAAGGCAAGGGAGATGTTCTTCCTGGCAACCCCGATTACTGCACAAGATGCTCTGAATGTGGGCCTTATCAACAGAATCGCTAAGCCTGAGGAACTTGAAGAAGTGCTTGAAAAACAGTTCCTTACTCCACTGAGGAACAACAGCGTCATGAGCATCAGTGCAATTAAGCGCCAGTTCCGCATACTCAGCAAAGCCGCCACAGTACTTTCTTCCGAGAATTTTGAAAAAATCAACGCTTATCGCACGAAAGTTTACAAAGGCGCAGACTACCTGGAAGGCATCAACTCGTTCCTGGAAAAGAGAAAGCCCGAGTACAAGGGCAAAGCCTCCGATCTGGATACCAACCAAGAAAAATGAAAGAAATACATATAATCACACCTGTCAAGGATTCAATTGAATCCACTCTGGAAACCATCAGGGCCATTCATGACTCAGCGATTGAATTTCCTCATACATATACCGTTTACAACGATTTTTCTACTGACGAGAACACGGCAAAGCTGGAGGAAGCTTCAAAGAAATACGGCTTCCGGCTAGTCAACTTGAAGGACATAACCGACCATCCGTCTCCTAACTATCTTCTGGTATTGCAGACAGCCCAAAGAGAGGCCATCGAGGCCGATGCCGGAATCCTCATCGTTGAGAGTGACGTTACCGTAAAAAAAGACACCCTGCAGGGCCTTGTCGACGGCGCCCTCCAAAGGCCAGACTGCGCCATTGCCGCTTCTGTAACAGTAGATGACCAGGGAGTGATCAACTACCCTTATAAACACGCTCTCGGAATGGAGAACCAAGTGTTTGAAACAAAGAAACACTGCAGCTTCTGCTGCTCGCTTCTTACACCTGCCCTCCTTAAGGCTTTTGACTTCAACACCCTGGACCCGAGCAAGAACTGGTATGACGTGACAATCTCCCACGAAGCCCTGAACCGTGGTCTGAAGAACTATCTGTTCACCATACTGCCAGTTGTCCACCGTCCTCACCAGAGCCGCCCTTGGAAACAGCTCAAATACAAGAACCCTCTAAAATACTACTGGATCAAGTTCACAAAGGGGATGGACAAGATTTGACAGAAAACTTCATTCGGGATACAAAAAAGAAAGGCGGAAAAACTTCCGCCTTTTCTTTAGCTATTATAACAATTTGGATTACTGAGCAGGATTCTCAGGAGCTGGTCCGTCTACATACTTAGGAGATGGGCCGAACTGGTTGGTCTTAGGGTCACTGTCCTGAACGCAGAATACAATCAGGATAATGCCGATAACGAGCTCAGCAATAGCAGCTATGGTTGACAGTGTTGCGAATGTTGCAAGAAGACCAAGAGAATGAGTGTTCTTTACGACAAGAGCAAAGATCATAACTGCGGCTGCAATAATAAGATAAGCATATACCAAACCAGGTCCCTTGCCAGTGTCATGCAGACGGCGAATCATCAGAGGCGCTGCAATAATCCAGGTTGCAAACTGGAGAATAGGTCCGATGAATGGGATGAGTCCAAGGATGAATCCGCCAACACCAAGTGCGAGCATTGCCCACCAGAATTCTGATCTGCGTGAACGTCCTGTCATTTCTTTAACACGGCTCCATGCAAGCTTTACTGCCTGCATAAAATCCAATTGAGGAAGTGCGTTTGCCATAATAGTTGATTTTTAGGTTAGTATAAATAGTTTAATAAAATTCAGGTTACAAACTGCTATCAGTTCTTTACAAAGTTATGATTTATTCTTCAAACTTCCAACAAAAAGTTTTGAGGAATTTCACTCCCGAATCAGTTTCCGTTCTTTCCAGCCTGGAATTTCTTCAAGCAAAATCCGCTTTGAAGCAACCTCTTCAGTTGGTGTATGCTTTGTATATTCTTCCATTTCGACGATGCGGTAATCAGTTTCCTTCAATCCGAAAGGCCTTACTGCAATGGCAGCTGAATCAGCAAGTTTCAATTCAACTTCAGAATCAAAGGTGTCATCTGAAAGCTCCTTTCCGGTGAAAGTCTCCGTAAACCATCCGGAATCAACCGGACGGCTTCTTTCCAGACGGTAGAATATCCAATTCTGCTCCCTGTTGAACTGGCTTTCGTAAATCTCATAGAATTCCAGAAGGTAACCTCCCTCTACAACCTCATAACCCATCCTGTCATGCCACTTGGCTCCCAGGCAGTTGAGACTGTCTCCGGCAAAAGAGAAAACAGCCATCGACCACGGTCCGCGGCTTATGAACAACTCGTCCCGGCTGTCTTTGTCTATGTCGTAGAAGAGATATTTAATGGTTGGAGAATCTTCCTCACCCATCCAGCCTTCCGGATATGCCAAATTCCAGGCCTCAAGCAAAGTTGCCGTCGTATCTTCAATCAACGTTCTGGTGGAAATCTCTCCCGCCTTGAAGTATTTGCAAGAGGAAACTGAAAGGAGGATCGCGATGATAAACGAGGCGGAAATAAACAAATGTTTCATAAGCAGTATTTTTTACTCGCGTAAAGTTACAAAAAAGGCGGGGTTGCTCCCCGCCTCTCTAACTTTAAGCTTCATCCTACTTGAACACAACTGTCTTGAGGATTGGGAAGAGCTGCTTCTCCCAATTGTCAGTCTGTTCCTGAGGGCAAGTTATGCTTCCCATTACGCCTACACGGTCTTCCTTGAGCATAGTGTAGTCTATTCTGCCCCTTCCATCTACGGTAGATTTCAGATAAACGACATTTCCGTCAACGACAGGCTCACCGATAGTAGCTTCCTGGTCCAAAGCGTGAACCATTGCCTTGTAATTCTCTCCGGTAGTCTTCAGCTGGCTCTTGGTAGGACCTCCCTCCATAAAATTGATGGCAAAGAGAGTACCGTCCTCAGCAGTGGCGTTGACAGTGTTGTCATAACGGAAAGACTCTTCCATTCCCTGAGGAACCATTACAGAGTACTTCTCAGTTTCCAGAGTCACTCCGTCCTTGATTGGCTCTACATTTGATGAACTTCCGCCGTTTCCACCACAAGCGGCAAAGAACAAAGTTGCAGCCGCCATAACAAATAATTTCTTCATAGTAAATGTTTTAATTAGATTAATTATAATGTTTTAACAAAATCAGTCTATAGGCTTCCACTGTCCTCTCATAGGGGCACATCCGACATAGAATGCAGGGCAGTTGCTGACAAGGTAATAGTCTGAATCATACGGCTTTACCACTTCAGCTCCTCTCCAGTTCTGGCTCCATCCCTGGCTGTTGACCTGAAGGTAGAGCACCGTTCCTCCAAGAATCTGGCTCTCCTTGTATTCCACTGCAGGATTTACCCTCAGAGATATTGTGTAAGGCTTTCTCGGCTGGTATCCGTTTGAAGGGCTTGCTCCAACCATCAGAGCCGCAACTATATAAGGCTGGGCGTAGCCGGGATCCTTTCCAAGCTTCTCCTTGAGCTGACGGAGACAGTCGTTGAAATTGGTCTGAGTATTGTTGGCCCTGATTGCCTCAGTTCCAACAGTTTTGTCCCTGCGGTACATTTCAAAGGCAATCACCTGCAGGGCAATTGCTCCCTGAGGCTCAACTCCAAGCTTCTCCTGAAGCTCCAGAAACTCCTCCAAAGTTTCAGGAATGCGGGAAAACGACACGGTAGCGGTCTGCGTCTTGTCATAATCATCGTGGTTGATTCTCCCCGTCATGACATAATTTACACCGCCGGCAGTACCTTTTACACCAACCTCATTTGTCGGTTTGTTGTTGTTCAAAGTTTTGTTGTTGCCAATCTTTCCGATAATCTTGCCAAACTGGGCAGACGCCACAGAAGGCAACATTAAAGCGGCAATCAAAAAAGCAACGATAGATTTTGTCTTCATATCCAAAAGTTTAAGTTATAAATTGTCCATAGCGTCAATTCGCGAAAACAAATATAACAAAAACTTTTTCCTTCTCAAAGCCGCAACTCTTCAAAGCAACCCCTGTCAAGGCTTCAGAATATAGAAGCTGCCTCTCAAGAATTTTTCAGGAGTACAACTTAAAAGACTTTCTTGCGTATAAGATAGAGTCCGTCACGGATTTCCACAAAGTGGCTCTCCACCCTGGGATCTTCCTCAACCATCCTGTTGAACTCCACAATCCCTGCTGTCTTCTTCTGTTTTCCACCGGCAGAACCCCTGCCGCTGGGCTGCTTTGCAGCATCATCCTGACCATCAAGAATCTCGGCTTCTTTAGCTTTGCCGTACCAGGAGACATTGTCTGCCAAGATATATCCGCCCGGTTTTACCAGTGGAAAGACAAGATCGTAATATTGAGGATATTGCCTTTTGTCAGCATCTATGAATACCATATCATATTGCTCAGCGATTGAAGGAAGGATCTCAAGAGCATCACCGTAATGAACCTTTACCAGTTGCTCCACCCCGGCCCTCTTAAGCCCTTCTTCAATAATATAATCCAGTTCCTTGTTTATCTCGATGGCATCCACGCTTCCGTCCAGTTTTTTTGCTCCATCTGCCAGACAGGCTAGCGAATAGCCGGTGAATGTACCTATCTCAAGCACATGCTTGCAGTTGTTCTGCAAAACAAAATCGCGGAGAAAAAGACCTTCCTCCTTCCCCACCAGCATCTGAGCGTGATTGGTTCTGGTATGAGTCTGCCTCTCGATCCAGTTTAATGCGGACAACAGTTTTTCCATATCCTAATAGAATACAAGGCGGCTCATGCGGCTGCGGCTGAGGATTTCCTTTGCCACTTCCTGGATTTCTTCCGCCGTTACGGCCTCTATCTCGCTGCGGATTTTCTCAAGGGAGGTCACGTTTCCGGTAAGCAGCAGGCTTTTCCCCACCGTAAGGCTCTTTGCCTCAGCGTTATCTCCGGATATTGCCAGCTGGCCCACCATCTGCTTCTTGGCTGCGGCGAGCACCCTCGGAGTTAGTGGCTCGGCGACAAACTTGTCCAGCTCCTTCCACATCAGCTTCATGCACTTGTCAAGATATTTCTTGTCGCACCCGAAGTATATGCAGAACAGTCCGGTGTCTTTGTATGATACGCAGCTCGCGTCTATGTGATAAACGAGGGCATGTTTTTCCCTCAGGCTCAGACTCAGCCTGGAATTGGACGCTGGGCCACCCAGCATATTGGAAATCAGGGAGAGAGCAGCACGCTTGCGGCGTTCATAGTATGAGTATGCGGTACATCCCACAACGCAGTGGGCCTGCCGGAGCTTCTTGTCTTCGCAACGGTCAAACTTTTTGCCTTCCAGGAATTCCAGTTTGCCATCACCTTCCCCGTCCAGAAGTTTTCCGGCAAAGCCCCGGCTGGTCATAGGCACCTTGCCATAATTCTGGCTGAGTTTTGCCCCGGGGCACCAAGTCTCAAGTTCCTTCTGCACGATGGCCTCAATCTCCTCCTGCCCAAAATCCCCTGCCACTGTAAAAGTCATGTTGCCAGGCACAAAAAACTTGTCACGGTTCTTTGCAAGCACTTGGGAAGTTACGGGATCCAGCGTCTTCTTGTCGCCGAGAATAGCATAACCCAAAGGGGTTCCTTCAAACAGTTCAGATTCGAAGGTATCGAACAGCAGCTCAGACGGAGAGTCCTGGTAGGTTATTATCTCATCGTAGATCACCTCTTTCTCCTTTTTCAGTTCTTCTTCAGGGAAAGTGGATTTGAACGCAAGCTCAAAAATCAGCCCCACCGCCTTTTTCACATCCTCCTTCAAAGTGGTGGAATACAACACTATACGCTCCTTTGTGGTAAAGGCGTTGAGGTCTCCTCCAACCTTCTCCAGTGTGCTGGAGATGTTCACCGACGAGCGGTTGGGAGTGCCCTTGAAGAGCATGTGCTCCGTAAGATGGGCAAGCCCGTTGAACTTAGGGTCCTCATCGCGGGTACCCATTCCTATGCTCAATATGCAATATGCTACTGGAGACTGCGTCTTTGTAAAGGCAAACAGCAAAGAATCTTTCTTCATTTGAAGGATAAATAGTGATACTTCATTTAAGGATGGCAAAAATAGAAATAATTCTCCGTTTTTTCCTAAATTTGTGGCTATGGAAAAATTTATTGTTTCTGCAAGAAAATACCGCCCCGCTACATTCGGGACTCTCATAGGCCAAGACAGCATTGCCACAACCCTCAAGAACTCAATCAAGAGAGGACAGCTGGCACACGCATACCTTTTCTGCGGTCCAAGAGGCGTAGGAAAGACCACTACTGCCAGGATTTTTGCAAAAATCATCAACTGCATGAATCCGGGAGAGGACATGGAGCCTTGCGGAGAGTGCGAGAGCTGCAAATCTTTTGACGAGGGACGTTCATACTGCATCCACGAACTTGATGCCGCCTCCAACAACTCCGTGGACGACATCCGCGCCCTTACCGAGAAAGTGATGATTCCTCCGCAGATAGGAAAGTACAGCGTTTACATCATAGACGAGGTACACATGCTTTCAACCTCAGCTTTCAACGCTTTCCTCAAGACGCTGGAAGAACCACCTGCTCACGCCATCTTCATACTCGCCACCACAGAAAAGCACAAGATAATCCCAACCATCCTCAGCCGATGCCAAGTCTATGACTTCAACCGCATCAGTGTTCCAGACATTGTCAAGAACCTCAGGATGATAGCAAGCAAGGAGGATGTCCAGATAGATGACAGCTCGCTTCACGTGATAGCCCAGAAGGCAGACGGAGCAATGAGGGACGCGCTTACCTTGTTTGACCAAGTTGTAGCTTTCTGCGGCAACACTGTAGATTATCCTTCAGTAATAAAGAACCTCAATGTTCTGGACTACGACTATTACTTCAAACTCATAAACAACTCTTTGGAAGGTAACTTCGCCGATTCGCTGGTGCTTTTTGACCAGGTTCTCACCAAAGGCTTCAACGCCTTGTACTTTGTGGGAGGCCTCGGGAACCATCTTCGCAACCTTCTGGTTTGCAAAGAAACAGCGTCCTCAAAACTCCTTGAAGTTTCTCCGGAACTGGAAGTAAAGTATCGCCAGCAGAGCCAGAGATGCCCTCTCAAGTTCCTGTTCAGGGCACTGGCCGCAACAGAAAAGTGCGAGACTGACTATGCCAGGAGCAACAATCAGAGGCTTCTGGTTGAGTTCATGCTCGTGAGGATGAGCCAGCTTGTTGACCAGCCTGCACAGCCGAAAGCCCAAGCTCAGGCAGCAGAACCCGCACCAGCGCAGGCAGCAAGTTTTGCTGTGCCGCGCATAAGCGAGGAGAAGCCGGAAGGCCCGAGCGTAGCGCAAGCAGCACAAACTGCTGCCGAGAAACCAGCAGAACCCGCACCAGCGCAGGCAGCAAGTTTTGCTGTGCCGCGCATAAGCGAGGAGAAGCCGGAAGGCCCGAGCGTAGCGCAAGCAGCACAAACTGCTGCCGAGAAACCAGCAGAACCCGCACC